>Ga0123353_10002011_pt1 | contig 25139 bp, 15 predicted proteins | sample TergutLab28metaG_3_FD_92763 | JGI IMG/M metagenome (GOLD analysis project Ga0123353, IMG submission 92763) | Labiotermes labralis P3 segment gut microbial communities from Petit-Saut dam, French Guiana - Lab288 P3 | ecosystem: Host-associated > Arthropoda: Insects > Digestive system > Gut ...
ATCTTCGGTAATATCTAAACGTCTTGATTTTTCAATTTGAATCAACTCTCCTTCGCTCATCTCTCGCACAGCAGAAGATATAACTTCAAGAATACCAATCTGTTTGTATTTAAGAGCAACCATCAATCCGGTTGATAGGAAATAATCGCCCGTTAATACAGCCATCTTCGAGCGCCACAATGTATTGATTGAAAAAAAACCTCTTCTGCGGTAAGTTTCATCAACCACGTCATCATGAATCAAAGTGGCAGTGTGTAAAAGTTCGATCAGACTTGCCGCAACGTATGTATTTTCAGAGATTTCCCCATTCAACTTTGCTGATAAAAAAACAAGCATGGGACGCAATTGTTTTCCTTTACTTCTGATAACATAATTAGTTATAATTTTCAGAAGAGGGACTTTTGAATCAAGTTGTTTTGAAAAGAAACTTTCAAAAGAATTCATTTCTTTTTCAATCGGCGCTTTTATTTTATTGGGGATTCCCATTTGGTTTATTTTTTGGGTTTTACTGTTATTTTCATCTATTAAATTTATGAAATAATCGGAAATGAAAGGGCATAAAATTGTCTTTTGCTTCATATTTTTGAAATTTATTGCGCAAACAATTTACAATAGTTTGTTGAATTTGAGATTTTTGTATGTCTGTAAGAGCCATAATTATTTTGATTTTAAATGAAATATTGTTTCTGAATATGCTGTTTTGTCTTTTTCTGAGCGGTTTAAAACAGGACGATTAAAGCGGTTTACTATTTTCATTCCTGCATTTTCTGCAATTGTTGGATACATATTAAATTTGTCATTTGCAACAAGAAAAACATCATAATTGTATGTAAAAAATCGTTTGCAGTTATTTAGTGTTTCTGAAATATCTTTAATATAATTTGCTTGTGCATCTTTCTTTTGTCCTTTGAATAACGGACCAATCTCTAATTCATCTTTTCTTTCAAAACCAAATAAGTCATAAGAATATGCATGTTGTTCATGATAATCAATAAGTCCAACATAAGGTGGAGAAGAAAAAATGCCCTTAATTTTTTGTTTTTCCAATAATTTGGCAAATTCCTTATTGCGTTTTTTAATCTGCTCAAAAATATCAATATTTCTGCTATCGCCTGTAAGACAAAGTTGAAAAGTGTTTGTACGTAAATTGTCAAACTGTAAAAGTCGATTAACCGTATCTTTTGAGTAAGTTTTCCACCATTTAAGAATAGAAAATAGCGGTTTACACATTTTACCGTGTTTACTGCAATAGTATGTAGTTGTTACTGGCTCTAAAAGTGTTGCCAAATCGGCATGCGTAGTTGCTCGACAACTGCGAATGGTGCGACTTAAAATTACGCTGACAATTTTCTTTGTATCAATATTTTGTATTTCTTTTATTCGTTCAAAAACAAAATCAATTTCATTACGAATATGCGCTGAAAACCACTTGTCAAGAAATGTTTCGTTTTTATCCTGTTTTAATTTTATATTAAATTGATTAACAAGATTCTGATAAACTGGTAAAAATTCTTTTTCTTTTTCAATACCGTATTGTTTTTCATATATTTCGCCTTTTCGTAAACGATATTTGTAATCAGGAACAGGAAAATATTTGTTGTTGAAATTACTTAATTCAATCATTAATTTCTCCTCAAACTCAACTACATTTGAGTTTTTGATAAAAATTTCAAGAGATTTTGTAATACGATTCAACTCATCTTGAACGTTTGTAATATTATATCTGGCAACTTTGCAATTTCCAATTAAGGTATTGAAAACCGAAATATCAACCCCAACCGCATTTATTTCAAGTTCAGAAGCTTGTACCATTGTTGTACCGCTACCAGAAAAAGGGTCTAAAACAATGTCGCCTTTTTTGAAATATGTTTCAGTTTTAAATTTATCAATTTTATTATCAAGAAAATATTCAACGAGTTGCGGAATGAATTTGCCTTTGTAAGGGTGTAAACGGTGAACGTGTTTTGTTGTTTCTGCCTCTTTATATTGCTCAAAGGACAATGCCCAATTTAAATCATCTCCAATCTGTTCTTTAAAATAATTCTCTCTTGAAGTTAAATATTTTTGATAATAATCCTTTAATTCAGACTGTGATACATGCGTAGATCTGTTGTCGCCAATTTTTCGTACTAAACCATATTGTATCAAATAGGCAATATTCGAGGTAGTTACATTCTTCCCAATATAATTCGTCGCCCATCTACTTGCTTCTAATATGTTGAATAACTGTGTCGTTTCAATCATTACTTAATTATTTTACAAGTTACAAAAGTACAAAAAAAACAGAACTTTTCAAACAACTTAATTCAACATGAAAATTTAGTAAATATAATGCAGTTAATAAAAATTTATTTCGTTTCTTTTATATCTTTGCAGGCTGTAATAAAATCATTAAAGAAATAAATATATGGCTAAGATTCGAATTACAAAAGAGTTCCGTTTTGAAATGGCTCACTTTTTATGGAACTATGACGGATTGTGTAAAAACATTCACGGTCATTCATATATCTTGTATGTTACTGTTATTGGGGAGCCTGCAAAAAATAATGATTCAAATTCCGGAATGGTTATTGATTTTGCAGAATTAAAAAGAATTGTGAATGAAGAAATTATTAATCAATTTGACCATTCATTAATTATAAATTCTAAAATGCCTGATTCTCAAATTAAAGAACTTGGTAAAATCACTTCAAAATGCGTTATTGTTGGTTATCAGCCTACATGTGAAAATTTACTGATAGATTTTGCAGAAAAAATTAAAAAACATCTTCCCGAAAACATCGATCTATTTTCACTGAAACTGAATGAAACAGCAGGTTCGTATGCTGAATGGTACGCGGGAGACAATAACTGAATAACTAAATAACTGATTTTCTTATTAACTATTAACCATTAACCATTAACCACTAACCACTAACCACTATATGAAAACACTTTATTTACTTGATGCTTACGCTCTTATATACAGAGCTTACTATGCTTTTATCAGAGCGCCAAGGATTAACTCGAAAGGACAAAATACTTCCGCCATTTTTGGTTTTATTAATACTCTTCGCGATATTATAGATCGTGAAAAACCGGAATATCTTGGCGTTGTAATTGATTATCCTGGACCAAACTTCAGAGACGAACTGTATCCCGAATATAAAGCCAATCGGGAAGCCTCGCCTGAAGACATAAAAAACGCTGTCCCTTATATCCGACAAATTCTTGAAGCCATGAAAATTCCTTTAGTTGAAATTTCCGGCTTTGAAGCAGACGATATTATCGGAACATTAGCGAAAAAAGCCGCCATAGAAGGCTTTGAAGTTTTTATGGTAACACCCGATAAAGATTATGCGCAATTGGTAAGTGAAAATATAAAAATGTACAAACCCGCCACTAAAAGCGCTGAAATAGAAATATTGGGTATTGATGAAATAAAAGTAAATTTCAACGTCCCTCAACCTATAAATGTTATTGATGTTTTAGCGCTTTGGGGAGATACGGCAGATAATATTCCTGGTTGTCCAGGTATTGGAGAAAAAACTGCAAAAGAAATAATCAGTAAATATGGAACCATTGAAAATGTCTATAAAAATATCAATGATTTTAAAGGAAAACAGAAGGAGAATCTCATCCAATACAGAGAACAGGTTGAATTGGCGCATAAATTGGTAACAATCGAAACAAATGCCCCGGTTGACTATAATTGGGAAGATTTTAAAATTAAATCCCCCGATTTAAAAATCCTGAAAACTATTTTTGAAGAACTGGAATTTAAAACATTATGGAGTAAAATTTCCGGCGAAACCACTACACGGACAGAAACAGTTGCACAAGGTTCATTATTCGATCAACTTCCTGTTAATAAAATAACTACTGAAGGTTCGTTGTTTGATATGAACTCAAATCAGGAATCAATAATTGAAAGTAAATTTAAAACAATTTTAAACGTAAGTCATAATTATCAGTTAGTTGATACTGAATCAGAAATGATGAAGTTAGCGGTAGAACTTTCCAATCAGAAAAGTTTTTGTTTTGATACAGAAACAACAGGATTGGATGCAATGCATGACGAACTTGTCGGTTTGTCATTTGCATGGAAGTCTCATGAAGCATATTATGTACCGGTTCCCGAAGATTTTGAAAAAGCAAAACAGATAGTAACCAATTTTAAAAAAGCGCTGGAAAGTTCTGATATAGAAAAAGTAGGACAAAATCTGAAATATGATGCTTTGATTTTAAAAAAGTACGACATAAATATTTGTGCACCTGTTTTCGATACAATGGTTGCTCATCATCTTTTGCAACCCGGATTGAAGCATAATATGGATTATTTATCGGAAATATATCTTAATTATTCACCGGTTCCAATAGAATCACTAATAGGCGCTAAAGGTAAAGGGCAAAAAAGTATGAGAAGCGTACCTCTTAACAACATCAAGGAATATGCTGCCGAAGATGCTGATATTACTTTTCAATTAAAACAAATCCTTGCAAAAGAACTTGAAAAAGAAAAACTTGACTCTTTTTTTCATGAAGTAGAAATGCCTCTCTCTCTTGTCCTTACTGATATGGAGTTTACAGGCATAAAGATTGATACTGATGAACTTAACAGATATAAACTTTTGCTGGAAGAACAACTTAATACTTTAGAAAAGAATATCATCAAAATGGCAGGTATTCAGTTCAATATTAGCAGTCCAAAACAGGTAGGAGAGGTTCTGTTTGAGAGATTAAATATTAGCGGGAACGTTGGAAAAACCAAAAAATCAAAACAATACAGTACCGAAGAAGATGTTTTGCAGAAATTAAAAGATAAACACCCCATAATTCCTCAATTATTGGAACATAGAGGATTAAAAAAATTATTGTCAACATATGTAATTGCCCTACCTCAACTTGTATCAAAGAAAACAGGCAGACTGCATACATCATTTAATCAGGCAATTGTCGTTACTGGACGATTGAGCAGTTCCAATCCTAATTTGCAAAATATCCCAATCCGTGATGAAAATGGGCGCGAAATCCGCAAAGCATTTATTATTGAAAACAACAATATATTCCTCAGCGCCGACTATTCGCAAATTGAATTGCGTATTATGGCTCATCTGAGCAAAGACCATAATTTGATTGAAGCATTCAATCGAGGTGAAGATATTCATGCTGCAACTGCATCTTTGATATACAAAATTCCTGTTTCCGAAGTTACATCTGACATGCGTCGCAAAGCAAAAACCGCAAATTTTGGAATTATATACGGTATATCATCATTTGGATTAGCAGAAAGGCTCAACATTCCCCGCTCTGAAGCCAAAACAATTATAGACGGTTATTTTAACAGTTTCCCCGGCGTTAAAACTTTTATGGAAGAATCAATCTATAAAGCAAGAGAAAAAGGTTATGCGGAAACAATCTTTGGCAGAAAGCGTTACCTGCCGGATATTGATTCCCGTAATGCGATTGTGCGGGGAGTTGCAGAACGTAATGCAATCAATGCTCCAATTCAGGGAACTGCCGCAGATATTATCAAAAAAGCCATGGTTGAAATATACAAACGCCTTATCAGAGATAACTTTAAATCAAAAATGCTCCTTCAGGTGCATGATGAATTGAACTTTGAAGTAATTGCTACCGAACTGGATGCAATCAAAGTATTAGTGAGAGATGCAATGGAAAATGCCTGCAAAATGGACGTGCCTTTGATTGTTGATATGGGAATTGGAGGGAATTGGTTGGAGGCGCATTGATAGTGGTTAATGGTTAATGGTTAGTTTCCCTGACAGAGGTCAAAGACCCTGTCAGGGTAAAAGGGTAAAAAGGGTAAATTGGTTAATGGTTAATGAAAAAGCCTCGATTTCTCGAGGCTTTAATATTTCTTCCTTATCACCTTCTTTTAGAAGGGTAGGGGAGCTATTACTTCTTAACCATCTTATGAACTGATTTCTCACCAGTAATAGTTTCAATTGTCACAAAATAAACTCCATTAGCAAGTTCTCCTGTGGAAATTGACTTACCTCTAAAAGATGTTCCTTTCACACTTTGTCCTGCTAAGTTCATTATTTGAACTCTCTTAACTATGTCTGGATTGCTAATGTTAATTTCGTTGGTGAAGGGGTTGGGGTAAAGGACAAGAGTAGATAAATTTTTAACTGCAATGTTTACTTCACCTTCTTGAATTACTCTAACAGTAACTGAAGCGCCAATTGTTTTAAAAACCAAGTCATGGTAACGACCTTCAATGTTACTTGGCAAAGGACTAACTGTAATTGTTACATCAGTTCCCCAATTTTCTGAAACATAATGATCATTAAAAGTCACATTAGAAATCCAATCAGGTAGTTCATCCTCATTAATTAATTCTGCTAAATTATAATATGGAATTAAGGTAAATGTATAATCTCCTCCTTCATCACCTGCAATTATTTGATTTTGAGTTGAAATTATATAAGAATAAAGTCCTTCAATTAAAGAAATAAACATTGTGTTTGTCAATCTGCCATAAAATGAACCATCAGGGCGAACCTGATAACTAAAATACTTTGTATCTGGCCTGCTGTCATTCTCACATCGGACGCACATATTTACTCCTGGTATATTATAACCAAAAAATTTAATTGCAATACTTGCATCAGTTTCGAGATAATCAATAGGCACATCAAACCCCCATTCGTTCTTTACGAACATATTATCAAACTTAATAATACCTGCATCTCCCAGAATAACATTATTTGATAATGTTTCTGCAGAACATAAATGCTCTCCTAATACGGGTGTTCCTTCTTCATCTAATTCATACTCATAAATTTCAATTGTCAATACTGTTCCACTTGGAGCAGTGAAATCAGAATTAATAAATATATTTACTCCTTCGAAATAAAGTGTTGTTAAAGGTTTTTCAAAACAATGTAATAGCGCAATACTTTGCCCTCCAGTACCATAAATAAAATTGCCTGGATCTGTTGAATAATAACAAATTGAACTATATGCATTATTTGCATTTGTTAAATGGTAATTTCTACTGCCTGAGGAAAGAGAGCCGCCTCCCGCATAAATATGGGAATAATTGTCATCTTCCTGATCTCCAAGCAATCTAAATGAGCCTGAATTTCCGTTTGGCAAAGAACCATGCAATAAAGGAAATCTAAAATTTTGTGCTTGAACCGGCATAGATAGGTGAACATCATTTGAAGTCATATAAGGTGCATACACAGGATTTTCATCTTGATATCCTAAAAATTCCTCCACTGTCCAAGTATAAGTTGCCTCAGGATAAGGATTTAAATTTTCCCACCACCAGGTTGAATAAGCTGAGTACACTGCCATATTATCTATAAATGCATAATAAGAACCATCATCTGCATAACCATAATAAAGCATACCTTCCGGCGCCAGGTAACTTGGTTTTATTGGTTTTTCACTTGAAAAAACAGCTCCAGGTAAAATAATACCATTCCAATACTGATTTGGTGAGTCCATAACTTGTGATCCAAATCCTAAAGTAGCAAAAGTAAGAGTTTGGTTGTTGTTATCAATCACAGCATTAATAGTTCCTGTTGTAATAACTTGTGATCCATTGAATCCATGCAAGACAATCTGCTGGTATTCACTAGGATGGTCTTCACATAACAATTGCCCAATTGGAAATTGCAAAGTATTTCCTACCAAATTGGCATAAACCTCAATATTTTGAGCAGGAAATCCATTATCAAGACGATCAGGCAACATTTTTGAAACCCAAAATTTATTTGGATTTTCATTATCTGCTCTAATTGTAACAACCCATTCTCTTTGAGCCCAAAAATAGCATGTCCCAATAGCATACATTTCTCCCACATAAAAAGGATCGTCTTTTGACCCGTCTCTTGATTTTAGTGTCAAAACAGTATTATTCCCATTTTTTTTTGGAAAAATACCATCGTCATTTCCAGATGAAAGTCGTGGCGCTTTATCAATAAAAACACCCGAATGCTCCATCAAACATTTTTCCTCATTAACAATTTTTGAATTATTTGTTTTGAGTTCTTGATTTTGAGCAACTAAAAATGATAATACTATTATATTAGCTGCTACTGATAATAAAACTTTTTTAAACATAAAAAATATATATTAAATTAAAAATAAAAAATTAACGTGTAATAATTAAATAGTCTTGTTCGTTATCAACACTTGTAATCTTGATATTTTTACCAGCGAAAGGTTCTAAAAATTCTACTTTGTAACGACCCGGTAAAATTTTCAAAAAAGACTTTATAGAATTAACTGTTTGATAAAACAACCATGCATTATTATTCATATCGGGATTTATTTTATCGTCAACATTTAAGTTATCGCTATCAAAATTATCAATTTGTATATGATTACTGTCAGCATTTTTTAATGGAATATTAATAAGTCCAACAAGATTTGCTGCACCAGCACGCAAAATAATGGCTTTATTAGTTGTAAATTGTCCAAATCCAATTCTATTTAGCTCTATATTTCCACTCCAATTTGCTTTGAATTCGGGTTCCATTATTTCAAACATATTATAAAATTTACCGCCAAGGCTGTCTTTTTCTGCCAAATAGAGGATCGCGGTATTAAAAATGTGGTCTGCAGGATTCGGATCGCTTATCCAAACATTTTCATTTTCTCTACTAATTAATAAATTTTTCATCTCGTTCAGATCAAATGTTTGCACTGTTTGATTTTGTATATTTAATGGTTGATTTAAATGTATTCCATAATCTGTAAGGATAAATGGAATATCAAATACATCCATAATATCATCTCCATTAGCAGGTACAGCTCTAAAACTATGAGATAAAGGAGCTTTTAGAGTTAATAATATTTCATTATTTAATCTTAACACAGGCACAACAACACTATTAAATAAATAATTGTTCATATTATCTATTAAAGTGTAGTGTTCTGTCCATTCTCTATCAACTGGCAATTTTCTCATATAACAATAAGTTCCCCGTTTTTTCCCTTTTAATTTTATAACATCATTGTTATATTCTATAACATTAAATTCATAATCGCCTTCTTCTCCTTTTCCGTCTTTTTGAGGTGATGAGTACCAATGAAAAGAACCTACTTCCGCTCTGTCACCACTTAAATTAAAAGTTAATAATGGTCCATTAGAACCAATCACTTCAAAATGACATGCATCTAATCTAAAATCACCGCTTGCATTTCTATAAGCTATCTTTACTTCGTCGGTATTTAGAAATTTCATTATAAACACAATACCTTTGCTATCAGTTCTTGGAAAATATTCTAAAGACCATCCATTTTCAGCGCTAATCAGCGCATCCCATGTGCCTTTAATAAAGTCATCAATCCGTTGACTTGCTGAATCTGGGAAAAGATTTTTTTCCTCTAATAAGCAGGAATTTAAAAATAGTATTAAAATTCCAACTAACAATAAAAATTTTTTATTTTTCATTTATTTAATATTATAAACTTTACTCTATTCCATATTCTATTAATAACTCTTTCACAAAATCGGCATTCACATAACTTATTCTATTATGCACCGCTTCACGTAATTTATCTATATCAATATTCCATGAATCTGCAAACCATTCTTTTACTAAATTCAGTTTTTTTAAAATAATTTCAACACCGTCTTCGCCTTCCCAATCGGGACCTACTCCAAGAGATGCATCGTACAAAAGTTTATCCCAGTCGCTTTTAGACCATACAATATAAACTGCGAATGTTTCAGCAATATCTTCGCTTATCGAAGAGCCTGCATAAGGAGTTACGAAACCTAAACATGCTGCTGATAATGGATCCCGTTTTTGCCATTCAACTTCATATTTTGTTGAAATTAAATTAAATTCTCTCGGAAATGTTTTTTTCTGATTTAAAATGTGCAAAAATTCATGGTGCATAGTGTGAAAATATTTTTCTAAATTTTTATGGTCATTTTCATTTATTTCATTTACCTTAGTCAAGGTAACTTTAACTCCCCCTTCGGCAAAACCTAAAACCTCTGTTCCACTAAATGGATTAATCTGAGCACATCCAATAAGATGAAGTATCCTAGGACTGTTTTCTTTTAGAAAACGAGAGTTTGTAACATCAAGATAAGAATCATACCATAAATATTTTACTAAGGCTGCCATTTTTTTTGAATTTAAAAAAGAAGTCGGTATTACATTATATGTCATGTTTGAACCCACATCAGACAATTTATACATAAATTGCATATTGTAAGGTTCTCGGAAATTTTCAACACAAAATTTGTCTAAATTATACGTAAAAGAATTTTCGTTTAATTCAGGAGCTTCTGGATCAAAAATTGAATCGCCTAATTCATCTTCCCTGCAAGAAACATATAAACAAGAAACTATTAGGGAAATAACTAAAAATTTATAAATTCTATTTTTCATAATTAGTAATATTTTTAAAAATTATTTTGCAAGTATTTCAGTTTTAAAATTTGTTGTCATAGGATCAGGTCTTGGATTTGGGTCTAAACCTGCAGCTATTACGTCATTTGGAATTTGTACAGCTTTTCGTGGGTCATTCCATGTTAAATTTTCGACTCTGTCTTTCCCTATATTATGAGTTAATTCTATACCATAGCGTTTAATATCAAAAAAGCGCATACCATTATGTATATTTTCTACCCTTCTGTAAAGAAGAACGCAATAAACATAATTTAACATTTCATCAGTTACTATCCATGATGGAGACATTTTTTCTGTATTTAGCTCTTTATATCTTTCACCTTTTGTATTTATATTTGATGAACCGGGATTATCAGGATCTGCGTACTTTGTTATAAAAAATTCGTCTAAGTCAGATTTTTTTAAAGTAATTGGGATAGTAGTATTATTCCTTGAGTTTTCAAACAGTAAAAAATCCGTCATAACGTCGTCAAGAGAATATTTATCTGAGTAAATTTTCGCCTCAGCTCGACATAATAATGTTTCTTCGTTTGTAAATTCAACTCTAACGGTATGCGGAAATCCGATACCAGCTACTTTATCCGAATATTCAAAAAATTCATAGGACGCGGCTAATAAAAAAGATCCAAAATCTTGCTCTCCTCTATAATATACTTTCCCAGTAAGACACCGTCTTAATGCTTTCGATGGTCCTGCCATACCCAATGTTCCTTCATAAGCGTCTCGTGAACATCCGTATCTATCTCCCCAAATTCTAAATAAAAGAGAGTAACATGTAAACATTAATAAATTATTTGGCGATTTATCATTTATCCACCAATATCCCATAGATTCAGCAGTTGGTGTTGTTTGTCCCCAATCTCTAAATATAGGATTATCACCACCTAAAACAAAATCTGCATGTTCAATTACTTGGTCCCATTTCCTATAAAAAAGATAAAAACGAGCTGCAAAAGCATGTGCTGCTTTTTTGTTAAAATGATACTTAGGTATAAGATATTTTGCATCATTTATTAAATCTATGCCGGCTTTTATGTCTTCATCAATCATTTTATAAACGTATGGTACTGTATGTCTGTTATATTGTACCTCAACTCTTGTTTCTGGCTTGGTAACGTATGGAATTCCAAAATCGGTTTGAGATTCATCTTTATATGCTTGTGAAAAAATGTTTACCAATATAAAGTGGTGATATGCCCTTGATATTAAGGCTTCACCTCTTTGAGCTCTTAAGTCAATTGTACTGTCTGCTTTTTCAAGTTTTTCAATAGCCTCTAATGCGTGATTACATACTGCAATTGCATAATAACACGCTTCCCAAAGTCTATCAACTGTATCATAAAAAGAGCCTGACACAACATGCTCCCATGCAAACATTTCATCGTGCATTCGATCAAAAGAGCCTAAGTTATAATACTTACCCTTTTCATCCGGTGATGTATTATCAATCATATTATCACTCATCAATTCACCAAGTATTGCATAACTACATGAAGAGTAAGCATATACCAGCATCTCTGAAATTTCAGATGCTTTTGAAATTTCCATTCTTTGATCAGGAATACGATTCAAGAAATCGTCACAAGACCAAAAGAATAATATAAATAATCCGAAAAACAAATAACTTTTTTTCATTTTCATTTCCTCCATAAATTAAATTCCTAAACGTATAGTAAAAGTAAATTGTTTTGGCATTGGCATAGCAACGCCTCCACTTTGCATAAATTCGGGGTCTTGCCCGTTCAATTTTTTATCAGCATAAAGCAAAAACAGGTTCAAAGCTTGAAATCTTAACTGTAAACTTCCAAGTCCTATGGCATCAAGAACATTTTTCCCAAAATCGTATGATAATGATATTTCTTTTAAGCGAATATAACCTCCGTCTGCTGTTCGTACTGTTGAGAAATTGTAAGCATTGTAAGCATAACTTAAATATTCATAATTTTGCCTGTAATTTTGATATTGACGACGACTTGCTATTACAGGAATATCTGTAATGATTTCATCTCCAGGAACAACCCAACGGTTTTTAAATTCCTTAGGCAGCGCAGTCATATCTGAGTATGAAACTCGGAATACAGGGTCAAGTCTAACTTTGTTTCCAAACGAGTAAGTAATGAATGTATTTAATCTGAAACCCTTATAATTGAAGGTGTTACCTAATCCACCTGTTGTTGTAGGGTCAGTAGGACCTTCATATACTAAGTGACCAAGATTTTTATAATCTTGAAACCATAAATCAGCAACTGTATGTTCCATATTTTCATTTATGAAAGTAGGTAGCCCTTCATCGTTCAAGCCTTGAAAATTTATTGAGAAGAGAGCTCTAACAGGATATCCTTCTCTTGCATAACCGCTACCAGTAATCAAATCTATTACTCTTGAACGTGAATCAAGTTTTGTAATCTTGTTTTTTGCGAAAGAGAAAGTAAAGTCAGTTGTCCATGAGAACGAAGGTGTTTGAACATTTTTTGTAGAAATGGTCGCTTCATATCCATGAGATTTCATATTTGCTACATTTGCCATTTTTCCTGTAAATCCACCTGCTCCCTGTGTGTAAATATATCCAATTAAATCGAAATTATCGCGAGTATAAACATCAAAAATCAAATTAATTCTGTTCTTCAAAAGCCCAATTTCAGTACCGATATTTAATTCATGTTTTTTCTCGTATGTTAATTCAGTATTACCAAGGAATTCTAATTCTATTCCCATCTCGTATAATTCAACTAATGGACGCCATGGAGTATCTGCTCTAAAAATTGGTTCGGCATTTGATACATTTCCAGGTCCTCTATCTCCTGTAAGTGAATAGGAAGCTTTTAAAGTAAGGTGAGTAAGAGTTTGATCAGGTGATCTCATAAACCAATATTCTTCATGCACATTCCAAGCGCCTGAAATATTATATGTGGGCAACCAACGGGATTGTCTTGTTTTTCCTAATTTGTTTGTACCTTCATATCTGCCGGTTAAATTTATAATGTATTTGCTTTTATAAGAGTATGTACCCATTGCAAATGCTGCAAAAGCTCTACCCCAAGTCCAAACATTTGAATAATAGATATGATTTTCTATAACTTGTTGCTCAAATGCTTTTGGATTTAATAAAGGTGGTGTTCCTCCATTCCATCCCCATCCTTCAAAATGGGTACTGTTTCTATCTGTGATATTTGATTCAGCGCCTGCAAAAAGTTGAATTATATGTTGGTCCTCGCCTCCAAAAGAATTATTATAATTAGTTGTCCCTCTAAAATCCGCTTGCATTATTGTGTGGTCAGTGCGAAAATATATACCGCCTTTTGGTAAAATTGTTTCTGGTACTGCATTGTTATCGTAAGGGTCAGTATATAAATAAGGATTTGAAGCACGAATAACTGCGTTTTCCGGATCAATTCCTGCTCTGTATGCTCTTGCTTGATTTGACTGTTCTTTGACAAAATGCTCTTGTGATATTTTTTGATAACGTATAGCTGCTAAACCATTAACTTCAAGGCCTTTAAAAATTTTCCAACCTAATTCCCCCTGAAATTTCATATCTGCAACTCCTAAATCAATGTAATTATTTACTAACTCATCGAAAATATTAAATTCTGCATAATTTCTTACGTATTTGCCATTAGGGTCAAGCGTTCTTGAAGTATTCAATGCAAAGCTATATGGATTAATATCAAATCCGCGTTTTACCTCTCCACTAACAACATCGGTGTCTCTTCCTAAGGTTCCTGGCGCTCTTTGGCTTCTATAAGAAGCATTTGATAATAAAGATAATGAAAGTTTCTTAGATAAATCAAAAGAAGCATTAGAATTTGCAGTAAAACGTTGTACAGAATTTGCTTCTGTCCAACCTGGATCTAACATAACTGAGACAGATGTATAAAAACGCGCTTTATCTGTACCGCTACTAATACTAATAGCATGAGTTTGCATTAAATTATTTTTGAAGAGTAAATCAAACCAATCTGTATTTCTCATTTCAGCTTTCTGTAAAAAACCGTTCTTGGCTGCTTCGGTATTTTCCAACTTAAATTTTCCTGTAACAGGATCATATTCATGTATTAACCTATACATCTCTCCGTATATTCCGGAGCTGGTACTGTTAACAAGATTCTGAAATTCTAACCACCCTTTTTCTTCCATCTCTTTATAAATTCCCATCTGTTCTTGAGAATTTGTGATATTAAAATTACGATAGTTAGGTTTCAAACGTGTGGAAAATTCTCCTGTATAATTAATCCTGCTAACTCCTGCTTTTCCTTTTTTAGTTGTCACAACAACAACTCCAGCCATTGCTCTTGCTCCATAAATTGATGTTGCTGAACCGTCTTTCAAAATCTGGAAACTTTCAATATCATCAGCATTTAAACCTGCAATTGCTGATGAAATTAGAGTAACTGCATCTCCGGATGACAATTGGTCTGCTGAAACATCAACGGCATCTTCCAAAATTACTCCGTCAACAACCCATAAAGGTCTGGAACTACCATAGATTGACGTTGCTCCGCGAACACGTATTTTTGGAGCTGTACCAAATGTTCCTGATACGTTTTGCACAGATACTCCGGCAGAACGACCTTCCAAAGCGCGACTAACGTCTGCAACACCGTCTAATCTCGCTTTATCAGCATCAAGCCGGTCGGTTGCTCCTGTAAATAGGCGCTTATCCATCTTTAGCATACCTGTGATAACGACTTCCTGCAATTGCTCGGAAGCGGGCGCCAATTTTACGTTCATTACATCACTGATGGAAAGTTCTTTGGTTTCCATGCCTATAAATGTAAATATCAGAACTTTTGCATCTGCAGGAACTGTCAATGTGAATTTTCCATCCAAATCTGTAACTGTTCCAATTGACTTGTCTGATTTTAGTAAAACATTGGCTCCAATAATAGGCTCACCGTTATCTTCTGTAACAGTGCCTCGGATTGTTCTTGTCTGCGCTGATAAAATCCCCACAGACAAACACATAAAAAATAGTAATAAACTTATTTTCATATTTATACAATAATAATACTTTAAAATTTCAAACTGCAAAAATAATAACTATTAATCAATTAAAAAATACGAAAGTGTTAATAATTCATTTTTTTTATCTATCATGATAAAAATCATATTATTCCATTTTGGAGAAATGTTATAAATAATAGATTATGAGCATATTATCACATTCTTTAAAAAATGTTAATAATGGGGCTAAGACACTTATTATGATTGCCCCATTATTTATAAATTATTCAAAACCTTTTAACGCTTTCTTAATAAGTTCAATTGCTTCACGCATTTGCTGTTCGGTTATGATAAGCGGTGGCGTAAAACGAATAATGTCGCCGTGAGTAGGTTTTGCAATTAATCCTAACTCTTTCATTGCCAAACATACGTCCCATGCTGTTTTGCCTCCTTTTGGACGAATGTTAATTGCGTTAAGCAGACCTTTTCCGCGAATTTCAGCAATCATTGGTGAATGAAACGCTTCCATTTCATCCCTGAAAATTTTTCCTATCCTGAATGAATTGTCTGCAAGTTTTTCATCTTTAATGATTTGCAGAGCTTCCATTGCAATAACTGATGCAATCGGGTTTCCGCCATAAGTGGAACCATGTTCGCCCGGTTTGATTGTGAGCATTACCTCATCATCCGCCAATACGCATGATACAGGATACATACCGCCTGAAATGGCTTTGCCCAAGATAAGTATATCAGGGCGAACCTCTTCATAATCAACTGCTAACATTTTCCCTGTACGGGCAACTCCCGTTTGAATTTCATCAGCAATATAAAGCACATTGTATTGTGTACAAAGTTCTCGGATGGTTTTTAAATAACCGTCATCGGGAACAAATACGCCTGCTTCTGCCTGAATTGGTTCGGCAAGGAAGGCGGCAATGTCGTTTCCTGAAATTGCTTCTTCCAATGCAACTACATCATTGTAAGGAATATTTACGAAACCTTCCGTGAAAGGTCCGTAATCTCCGTAAGAATCAGGGTCAGTGGACATTGAAACAATTGTAATGGTTCGTCCGTGGAAATTGCCATTACAAACGATAATTTTGGCTTTTTCACGAGGAATACCTTTTATTTTATAAGCCCATTTACGGGCAAGTTTAAGCGCTGTTTCAACGCCTTCGGCGCCGGAATTCATCGGTAACATTCGGCTGTAACCGAAATATTTAGTGATGTATTCTTCCCATTCGCCTAACTTATCGTTATAAAAAGCGCGTGAAGTCAAAGCCAATTTAGCTGCCTGATCTGATAAGGCTTTTACAAGACGCGGATGGCAATGTCCCTGATTAACAGCGGAATAAGCCGCTAAAAAATCAAAATATTTGCGACCTTCAACGTCCCAAACAAAAATGCCTTCGCCACGTTCTAAAACAACCGGTAGCGGGTGATAATTATGCGCTCCGTATTTTTCTTCTCTCGCAATATAATCTTGCGAAGTCTTTAATTGTGCCATAAATATATGATTTAAAATTATTCAAATTTTTTGCAAAACTAACTATTGTAAATATCATGGTCAAATTTTATTAGATGAATTTTATCATGATATACCATATTTAATCTGATTATCAGAATTTTACCGAAAGTGAAAAATTTATTCTTCGAGAAGTAAGATAATTTGGTACAGCATACTGATTTCCCTGAACATCATTCACCCACGAATATGAAATTGTATTTTTGATGTCCGGAAGGTTAAATATTTCAACACCTATCCATAAATTCTTCAAATGTCTTCCGAATCCATTAGCTATGGTATTGATTGACAATAGATCATAGGACATTCCAAAATCAATGCGGCGATATGATTTACTGCGAAAAGTTGAAAAATATCGTGGCGCATTCGGTGGTCCGTATGGTAATCCTGTACCGAAAAAGAAACTCAAATGGGCTTTAACTTCCGGAAATGATGGTAGATTATCCTGTAAAAACATTGAGATATTCATTCGTTGATCGGAAGGGCGTGGAATATATCCGGGAGTACCTTTTTTATCCGGATTCAGGTAAACATCGTTCCATAAATCTTCTTCGGTTTTCATTAGCGATAAGGTAATCCATGATTCTTCACCCTTCACTAATTCGCCGTTTAGTTTAAAATCAATACCTGCGGCATATCCATGTGCGTCATTTTCACCGCTATATATAATTCTTACGTTATCAACCTGATAAGAAATAAGATTATCAAATTTTTTATAATATGCTTCCGAAGTAAACTTAAAAGGTCTGTCAAACATAGAAAAATAATAATCTATTCCTGATACAATCTGAATTGATTTCTGAGATTTTAGATTTTTTTCAATTCCGCCATCAAGTCTTCGATATTCTTTTACAAATGGCGGTTGATAATAATATCCTCCAGAAAGCCGCACGCGGTAATTTTTTCCATTTTGCGGCATATATGATAGTAAAATTCTTGGACTTAACAAAAATTCTTCATTGAATGATGCATAACTACCTCTAATTCCTGCGTCAACAATTATACTTCCTTCACCTGTTCTCCATGTTTTTTGATTTTTTAAAAAGGCTGATATTCTGTGATTTTCAATAATATTTTTGCTGTACTTAAAATAAGAAAGTTCAATTTTATCCGGATGTCTTGGAATAGAATAAAATGCAGAATCAATCATTTCCCATTCATGGATTTTATCTTTGAATTTTTCATAATGATAATTTGTTCCCCATTCAAGCGTTCCGATTGCAGTTTTATGGGAAGCTTTAAAGTTTGCTGAGGCTACGGAACCTGCAAGATTGTTGCGCGCATGTTTCAGTCCGGCGCCAATTCCTTCTTCCGAATAAGGCTCTCCGGTTGCAATGTCTATTTCTTTCAGCCAGTATTCGCTTATAATGTCGTAAGATTCTTCTTCGTAGGTACGAAAACCTGTAACTGTTAATTTGTAGTCAGTTTTATTTGAGTTTTTGAAATTGCATGAAAAAGCTCCGTATCCGGTTTGAAAAATATCTTTTTCTTGACCTTCAAACCACACTTCGAGCATCTTTATTTCAGTCATAGCGCCAAATGAGGTACTTCTCATTTTTGGTATAAAATGATATTTATTTAATGAATAGTATCCGAGAAGTTCAAACGAAAGACGAGGTGATGCTGTGTATGTAAAAAATGCCTGAATATCAGAAAAATCAGGCTTATACTCACCTTTTTCATCTAATGAGCCAAGCAGATATTTATTTGTTTTATATCTTGCTCCTGCAATCCATGTCAATTTATTTTTAATGGCTACGCCTTCAAGGTGGGCGTTAGCGCCAAGCAGTCCGATAGAAGCGCTTCCACCCTGTTTTTCAGGTTTTTTGTAACGAATATCAAGTACTGAACTCATTTTATCGCCATAACCTGCATCAAAACCTCCTGCTGAAAATTCGACAGATTCAACTAAATCAGGATTTACAAAACTTAAACCTTCCTGTTGCCCGCTGTGAATCAGGAAAGGACGATACACTTCCTGCCCGTTTACATAGACTAAATTTTCATCGAAATTTCCACCTCTAACCCTATATTGAGAGCTAAGTTCGTTATTAGCAGCCACTCCCATTTGAGATCGAATAAGTCCTTCAATATTATGTCCTGAAGCAGATGGCAATTGTCTTAAAAAATCCGGATTTATAAGTTGGATATGAGGGCTTGTTATCCTTTCACCTTTAATTTCAACCATTTCGAGGGTTGTTTCCAATGGTTCTAATTGAATTATAACTCTACCAACAGGTATTTCTTTAATTATAAAAGATGTTGGTAACCAACCTATAGCGCTGGTTTGCAATTTTATAGGGAATTTTTTCGGAAGAATCATTGAAAAAGTTCCATTTTCGGTTGAGACAGAACCTGTTCCGTTATTGACAAAAACTACATGTACATCACTAATTGGCTTACCGTCAAATGATTGAACAATTCCTGTCAGTTCGAAATGATTGTCTTGAGAATAGCATTTACCCGAAAAAAAAGTGAATATAGCAATAAAAATAATAAACGGGCAAAAAAGGATTTTCATTATAGGTATAATTTTTATTAAATACTTGAACAATAAACGGGAAATATGGTTTTATATTGTTTAATAAGACTTCAACAGTTTAAACTTTTTGTTAGCTCCTCTTGTATCATGAGTTACAAAAACGTACAAACCTTGTGGTAAGAAGCTTACATCAATAGACTTTTCAGTTTCGCCATTAATTTTACATTCATATATTAAATGTCCTATAAAATCGTATATCTTAATGTTCTCAACCTTTTCAGCATTTGCAATATCCATCCTACCTGTTTTTTGATTTAGAAACAATGAAATGTATTGTAAATTTTCTTTCAATTTTATCTTCCCATCTTCTATTATCTTCTCATTTTCTGTATATACTGTTAATTCTCCTCCTTCTCTAACTTCAAATTTTCCTGTAACATCGAAATAATTGATATGGGTTATTTTATAAGTATAATAAATTTCAGGCAATAAAATAGTTACCTTTCCTTCTCTATTAGTAACTTTTGGCTCGCTTGCAACTTCAATATCTATTTTTGCATTTTCGACCGGATCATTCCAAGTGTTTATAACATTAAATGTTACATTATGATAAATAAATTCAGGATCGTAACTTGAATGAGTTCTTACACCTGAATTATTGGGGTCAAGCCATGGGCAGAGCTGACTATTATTAGTACTACCATTTGATTGCCAATGATAACTGAATTTTCCGAAAACGTCAAAAGAATTAAGACTCTCATTACAATTTGTATTTCCACCTGTCAGAGTTCCTACCAACAATCCTCTTGAATTAAACAACGGCGATCCGGAGGACCCTTTTTCTGTTATTCCGTGTCCATTTTCCGTATCACTCCAATTAATTTGCCATGCGGAGTTTTGCGCCATTGTTTGTCCATCTATCATGGGAGTAATTGATTTAGCCGGATTATTATAAGTTGATATTTTTTTTGCGTCTCCGTCAGGGTGATGAATACAGACGCCCGATGTTGGGGCATTGTTATTAATGTCCCAACCATTAAAAAAAGGCTTCCATTTTGGATTTACAGATGTTTTTAAAAGCAATAATTGAAAATCTGATCCTCCGTTTAATTCTCCTCTTGACACTAACGAACAGCCGGTTAGGAGATTAGTGGGCGGATTTCCGGAATTTTCGCAACCGAGTCGTTCATAATTAAAATAAAACTGCCATCTTTCTTTTTCTGAAACGGAAGCATCTCCGGCGCAATGATTTGCAGTTATAATATAAGGAGTACCATCGTTATTTGTATTATTTATAAGGCTCCCTGAACATAAATAAGAACTTGAACCTCTTACTAAGACCATTCTCACTACGCTTCTTTTCTGATTTTGCCAGTTATCTCCTTCGGGAGAGCAATTTATATTAACGTTGCATTTATCCGCAGTTCCAAGTCCTCTCGAATTATATATCAAATCAAATCCTCTAAAAATAACCATAACATCACATATCACAAAAAAACCTTTAATTTCATCATTATCAACTGTTTTTTCGGTATATTCAACTATTAATGTTTCGCCTGCCATAATGGGAAATGAGATTATTTCTGTGTTTATTTCATTTTCAAATATAGTATGATGATTTTCAGGATTACCTTCGGGAAAAACTGTTATTCGGGAATCTTTACTTAAACTCAATTGATTAAAAAACACAGCCAAAGCAGGCGCTCCCGGAGAATTTATTTTAATTATCCATGATGTTTCACCATTTTCCCAATTAATGATTTCGCCGGCATAAAAAGGGTCAATATCAGTTTCAAGAAAAAAACCAACCCAAAGCGCTCCATTTTCATCGTTTTCAGATCGGGTTAATTCCGAATATGGTACAATAGTTGGTTTAACTGATGAATAATCGAAATTATTAATAAAACCTGTTGGTAAAATATCAGATATTGCATTATTTGATAATAACAACAAAAAGAGTATCAACAATTTATGTCTAAGCATAATTTATAAAATTAATTATTTGTTCATTTTATCTCTTCATAATCAACATATTCGCCATCATTATTCCTTTTTTTGTTTTTGTTCCCGTTATAATCAACTGTAACTTTCCCTTCTTCCGATTTTTTCCTGAAAAGGAAGTCATCCCACGCTTTTCGCTTTCGGTTTTCTTCATTATTTATTTTTTTTGAAATAAAGTATGGAAACAAAAGTTTGCCAAGTAATTTAAAAGCGTAAAAAATAACTATGATAAGAAGAAGAACTCTTAAAAACACTCCCATAACTATTTATTGATTAATTGATTAATTGATTTATTGATTAATTGATTAATTGATTTAATTGAATTATTGATTGGTGGAAGTTGGGTTTAAAATTTCATTTCCCCTACCTGACTCTATTACAGATACTGCTTCCTTTGCAATCTCATCAATATCATAAATAATTGGATAAAAACCTTCAGAATTAATAATATTTCTTGCAATATAAGCTTTTAATTGCGTGTTTATCAACTTATAAGACTGTTTTAATTCTTTATGGTTTATTTTAACTCCTTCTTTTTCTGCATAACGAATCAATTCATTCATAATTTCTTTAGAATCAAGATAATCGCTTATTTCGGCAGAATTATTCAATTGTTGCAAATTGCTTCTGTTTTCATCAGAATATCTAAGTGCAAAAGGATAAACATACCTGCTTATTATAAAATAAAAATCTGTAACATCGCTCGTATCTCTTGGAACGAATACATCAGGCATTATTCCGCCACCGCCAAACACAACGCGCCCATTTTTTGTGGTATAGCGTAATTCTTCGTCAAAAACTATACTATCTCGCTCAAACATTTCTCCGTGCATAATACGCGTAAAAATATCCCGATGATAATCTTCAATTCCGCTTTCGTATGGTTTTTGAATACACCGTCCGCTTGGGGTATAATATCGGGCAATTGTCAGTCTTAACTCGCTCCCGTCCGGCAAAGGGAATGGTTCCTGAACCAATCCTTTTCCATAAGAACGGCGTCCTACAATCACGCCCCGGTCGTTATCCTGAATGGCGCCTGCAAAAATTTCACTTGCAGAGGCGCTAAATTCATCAATTAATACTGTAATACCAATATTCTGACATGAGCCGAGTCCGTTAGCATACATATTTTGGCGCGGATGTGACTTTCCTTCAGTATAAACTATTAAATCGCCTTTTTTCAGAAATTCATTAGATAATATCATCGCCACATCAAGAAATCCGCCGTCATTTTCCCGCAAGTCAACTATTAAATCTGTGCATCCGTGCGCTTTAAGTTTTGCCATTGCAGTTAAAAACTCCTGATATGTAGTACGGGCAAAACGACTGATTTTAATGTAACCGGTTGATTCTGTCATCATATATGAAACATCAACGCTGTAAACAGGAATAATGCCTCTGATTATTTCAAATTCAAGCATTTCTTTAACATTACGCCTTACAACTTTAACGCTAGCTATTGTTCCAATGTCTCCTTTTAATAGTTTCATTACTTTGTTGGAGTTCATTTTTACGCCTGCAATAATACTGTCGTTTACTGAAACTATTCTGTCTCCTGCAATAATACCGACTTTTTCAGAAGGTCCGCTTGGAATTACTCTGATAACAAATACTGTATCGTTTTGCATATTAAATTCAATACCTATTCCTCCGAAATGACCTTGCAAACCTTCATTGGCTTCTTTTACCTCCTCGGCGGACATATAATTTGAATGTGGGTCAAGATGTTTTAATATATCGGGAATCAGTTTTTTAGTTAATTCCTGTTTATCAATACTGTCCACGTATCTATCTGAAATAAGATTAAGGATTGTCTCAATTTTATTAGTTTGAGAATTTATTATCAGACGACCACCTGAAAAATCTAAAGAGTTATTAGGTTTTGTCAGTCTTCCGATAAACATTCCAACTATTAATAATACTGCATATATCACAGGTAAGATTATCTGACGAATTGTGTTTTTATATTTCATTGTACATGTTAATTATTCAGTTTTAAATTCCGGCGCAAAAATAGTAAAAAAGTAAATATGTAAACAAGCAAACGATAAATATTACAAAAAAAAGGGCTGTATAGACAACCCTTATGATATAATTGTAATAACTTGTTATTTTTTTAGAAAACTACTTTCACTGCTTTGTTACCTGATTTTACAATATATATTCCTTTGACAGGTAACATAATGCCTGTTTCTTTGCCTTCTGCTATTAATATGCCGGAAGTGTTGTAAATGCACCAACTTTCACCTGCAGATAATCCGCTGATATATAAAATACCATTTTGAACGTATGCAATCAATTCTTGAAATTGATAGATGTTATTAACACCAGTAAAAATCAGATGTTCCGGAATATCCACAACATTTCCAAACAAACCCGGCAGTTTGCCATTTTCTGTTGTCCAACCGTTTTCGCTTGTAAAACGACCGCCAAGACTACCATCTGCCCATATTTTGTAAGCGAAAATATCTTCGCCGTCAATTTGGTCTAATCCTTTATTGTTCCAAACAGGAGTATCAAAAAAGTTGAGCATATTGTTGAAGGCTATATTGTTCACAAGTGTTAAGGAGTTATCCGAAACTACGCGACCAATAAAGTTTCCATAGTCGTAGCAATAAATTTTTGGATTTAGAGCTACACAATCTGACACAACACCACCTCCAATTCCAACTACTCCTCCTGCAAAAGAATGACTATACCATGAACCGCTAGAAGTAACCAAACCTGTTGAGTAGCAGTTCGACACACCAGCATTACTCCTCCCAACTACTCCTCCTGCGTATGTATAAAGACCTTTGGCGCTTACAGAACCTGTAGAGTAACAATTAAACACATTTCCACTATTCATCCCTGTTATACCACCTGAGAAAGCGTCGTATCCATATACAGAATATACATCTCCAGTTGAATAGCAGTTCGATATAATGCCAATATTATTACCGGCTATTCCTCCCGTAGATGGTCCTTCTAAACCATTTAATATTGAACATAATGAATAACAATTTGAAACATTTCCTCTATTAGTACCCACTATTCCTCCAAATAATCCTTCATTTAATGCTTCACGGGTTGTGGAAGCATTAAAAAAATCTGTAGAAGCGCTAACAATACCTGTAGAATAACAGTTTGATATGTTACTGTTATTTAATCCAACTATTGCCCCGGCATAAATACTAAATCCAACGGGAATGACAGGTGAAGATATATTTACATCAACAATACCAAGATTTTTTATGGCGCCATTATCAATATATCCAAATAAACCTATATGAATATTTTTACTGTTATTGTTGTCAAGGTTTATTATATTTATGCGTAGATTCGTAACTTTATAATTATCGCCGTCAAATACCCCTTTAAAAGGGTGAAATAATATATAATTCCCATCATCATCAATCTCATGTCCGGCTCGTCCAATAGGTATCCACCCTTTACCATCATTAAAATTTTCCCCGTAATCATACAAGTCAATATCATTACCAAGTTTGTAATGTACGCCTTCATCCGAATAGCGCTCGGCTCCTTCATTAACTAATGTTGCCAACTGTGCAAGCTCTGCAGGCGTGGTAATTAGGTAAGGATTATCTTCTGTCCCGTTTCCTCCTGAAAACTGGGCAGAAACGTTTGTAGAAACAGCAAACAAAAGCGCTGTTACTACTAAAATCTTTGTTTTTAAAAATGTTTTCATTTTATCAAATATTATTTTTTTCATATTATTTTCCTCCATAAAAGATAAAAAAGTTAATAAGTTTTCATTTAATTAATAATTTATATCATGATTTTCATTTGGTTAATTTGG
>Ga0123353_10002013_pt1 | contig 25096 bp, 19 predicted proteins | sample TergutLab28metaG_3_FD_92763 | JGI IMG/M metagenome (GOLD analysis project Ga0123353, IMG submission 92763) | Labiotermes labralis P3 segment gut microbial communities from Petit-Saut dam, French Guiana - Lab288 P3 | ecosystem: Host-associated > Arthropoda: Insects > Digestive system > Gut ...
ACTTCCAAGGCCACGTTGCATGGGCGAGACGCCCATGCGACTCACGGGCAAGATGCCCGTGCTACGGGGGTCGTCGCGTGGCAGCACGACCATCACCAAAACCAACCAAGTGACAACAAGCGCCGTCGGGACCAGCCAGGCGCGAAGGGTTCGTCGCCGGACCGCCCCTGGCGTCTGCGCGGTGTTGAGCATCATCACGGCGAACACGAACAGCACCATGACGGCCCCGGCGTAAAGAATCACCTCCAGGGTGGCCAGCAGTTCCGCCCCGAGCGTGAACAGCACCGCCGCCGTCGCCAGCAGCGACGTCACCAGCCACACCAGCGCCCCCACCGCCCGCCGACGCGTGACGGCCAACACGGACGCAATCACGGCCAAGGCGGACGAAAGATAAAATACAGTCTCCATCCTCTGTGTCTCTGTGGTAAAAAACGCTCCACACTCACGGCAGCAGCGTCCGCGGATCGACGGGCGGCTGCTGACCGGGTTTCTCCCCGTCTCCGACCCGCACACCGGCGGCCTGGTAGAAATCATAGCCGGCATATTTCCCCTCGCCGGCGATGAGCAAATCTTCTTTTTCGTACACCAGGTGCTCGCGGGCATATTCGCCCATTTCGAAATCCGGCGTGAGCTGGATCGCGTAGGTCGGGCAGGCCTCCTCGCAATACCCGCACAGAATGCACCGCCCCATGTTCACGCGGAACCACGCGGGGAACCGTCGACCGTGCTCGTCCTGCGTGGCCTGAAGGGCGATGCAATCCACCGGGCACGCGGCCGCGCAGAGGTAGCACGCCACACACCGCTCCTGACCGTCGGGGCTTCGCGAGAGGATGATCCGCCCTTTCCACCGCGGCGCGAGGACCGGTTGGACGTCGGGATACCGAACCGTCTCCCGCCGCCGCCAGGCGTGCTTGAAAACCAGCCAGACCGATCGCAGGATGGAGAACATGCACAATGGTAGGACGCGTCGTCGTCAGTTCGCGTCGCCGCATCGTTTCACTCCGACCAATCGTGCGACCGACCACGCCAGCAACGCCGACGCGAACGACGCCAGCGCGCCGAGTTTGGCGGCGGATTGCAACGCCTTGCCCTCGGGCGTTAGACTGGGGAACGCCACCGTCGCGACGAAAATGGCCACGGTGAACCCGATACCCGCCACGCAGCCGACGACGAGCAGGTCCCGCCGGCGCAGCCCGTCGGACAGGCTAAGCCCCAGCCACGTCACCGCCATAGCCGTCAGGAAAATGCCCAGCGGTTTGCCCACCACCAGCCCGCCGAACACCAATAGTATGGTGACGGTTTCCTGCGCCGACGGTGCCGCCAACAGCACGCCGGCGTTGAACAGGCCAAAGAGGCCCAAGATGATCTCCACGGGAATTTTCATCCATTTCTCGAACCGCACGGTGTCGCCGGGCGAGAGGAAATCCCACCCCGTGCGCCACGAGCGAACATGCGCGTGCGGCAGCATGGGAACGATCGGCAGCAGCCCCAGCGCCGGATGCAGCCCCGCCAGCGCGAACCCCGCCCACGACAGCGGCCCCGCCAGCAGCAGGTACCATAAAAAATGCCGTCGCCGCGCCCCGTACAACAGCACGCACACGCCGACCGCGACCACGCTCAACAGCAACCACACCGGCTGAACGTCACCCTGCGGATAGAACACGGCCAGGATCAGCAAGCCCAGCGCGTCGTCCACGATGGCCAGCAGCAGCAGGAACGCGACGGCCGGGTGTCTCGCGCCGAAAATCAGCCGTGCGACAAAATAGCTGAACGCGATATCCGTGGCCGTCGGCACCGCCCAGCCCCGCGCGAGCTCCTCCCACCGCCCGCTGACGGCGGCCCCAGCCAGGTACAGCCCCGCCGGAACTATCATCCCCCCCGCCGCGCACAGCATGGGCGTGGCCGCCTGGCGAAACCGGCTCAACGCCCCGCCCGGCAGCAACGCGTGCCAGACCTCCCGGCCGGCCATCGCGAAAAACAACGCCATCAACACATCATTCACCAGGTAATGCGGCGTGATGAGTCTACCGCCGCCGTTCGCGGTCTCGCCGAAAACCGGATTGGCCAGCATCGGCACATGCAACAGCGCGGCGTAACTGTGTGGTGAAAGATTGACCCACACCATCGCCGCCACCGCCCCCGCCAACAGCAGGAGCGAGTTGTCCAGGACAAACCGCCACGCCGCCCAGCCACACGGTGTAGGGGTTCCAGCATGAGGGATTGAACGTTCGGCATTGGTCATGCGGAATTTTTACCACAGATTGCGACCGATTCATAGCGTCACCCGTTGCCGACGACGCGTTTCCCCAGTACAGTACTCCCATGAAATACATTTCCACCCGAGGCGGCATTGAGCCGTGTGAATTTCTCGACGCCGTAATGATGGGCCTGGCCGACGATGGCGGGCTGGTCATTCCCGACGCCATACCCGACGTCCGCGACCGCCTGTCCGACTGGAGCACGCTGTCCTACAACGAATTGGCGCTGGAGATCGTTGCATTGTTCGCCACCGACGTGCCTCGCGAGGACCTGCGCCCGCTCATCGAGCGTGCGTACTCCGCCGACCACTGGCCCGACGGTGTGGCGCCGACCGTCGCCGTCGGCGACCTGCACGTGCTGGAACTCTGGCATGGGCCGACGCTGGCGTTCAAGGACGTCGCGCTGCAACTGCTGGGCAACCTGTTCGAATACGTGCTCGCCCGGCGCGGCGGGAGGCTGAACATTCTCGGCGCCACCAGCGGAGACACCGGATCGGCCGCCATCGCCGGTGTGCGAGGCCGGGCGGGGATCGACATCTTCATGATGCACCCGCGAGGGCGCACCAGCCCGGTCCAGGCCCGCCAGATGACCACCGTGCTCGACGAAAACGTGCACAACATCGCCGTCGAGGGCGACTTCGACGACTGCCAGCGGATCATGAAGGAATTGGCCGGCGACCTGGCATTCAAACGGCGATACAGCCTCGGCGCCGTCAACAGCGTCAACTGGGCCCGCGTGTTGGCGCAGATCGTGTACTATTTCAAATCGGCGTTTGGCGTGCTGGCGCAGCAGGGGAAGGACGTCGCGGAAAAGGACGCCACTGTCACCTTCGCCGTGCCGACGGGCAATTTCGGCGACATCCTTGCCGGATGGTACGCGATGCAAATGGGCTGTCCGATCAAGCGGCTGATCCTCGCCACCAACGTCAACGATATTCTCAAGCAGTTTTTCACGAAAGGCATCTATCCCCGAAGCACCGCCAAGCCGACTTCTTCGCCGTCGATGGATATTCAGATTTCCAGCAATTTCGAGCGATATTTGTATTACTACGTCAATCGGCACTCACGAAACATCGACGCAATGGCGGACCGATTGAAAGGAATGATGCAAATCCTCGAACACGGCGGCAACATGTATGTAAAACCGAATACCCCGGATGGGATCGATCCACAGATCGCCGCCGAGTCCGCCAGCGAGCAGGACGTGATGGCCACCATCGCCGAGACCTGGCGGCAGCACCGCTATCTGCTGGACCCGCACACCGCCGTCGGCGTGCGGGTGGCCCGGCGGATGCGGCGCGACGGCGAAACGGTGATCTGCCTGGCCACTGCACACCCGGCTAAGTTCCCCACCGCCATCGAGCAGGCCGTCGGAGAGGCCATCGCGCACCACAACCGCCTCGACGCCCTCGCGACCCTGCCCACCCGCTGCGCCGACCTGCCCAACGACAAACAGGCCGTGAGAGACTTCATCGAAACCACGCTGAAAAGGAGAATCCCATGAGCCCGATTTACATGGTACGCAAGAGCGACTACGCGCCCGAGAACATGCCGAATCCGGCGAAAAACGCGATCGCATACGTCTTCGCCCTGCTGCTGGTGGCCGCCGCGATCGTCGTCGGTGTCGTGGGCATGCGGCAGTTTACCGGCTTCCTGTCGGAACCGCCGCTGGCGAAAGTCACCGTGCCCGGTTCGGCGACGGTGCAACTCGACGCGCCCGGCGAATACATGCTCAGTTACGTGTACAAAACCGTGGTTGACGGCGTGTCCAGCGAGCAGCCGGGCGACGCGCCGCCGATGCGGGCCGCCGTCACCAACCTCACCACGAAACAACCTGTGGAACTGACCGACACCTCCGAGTTCAAAATCGCCAACATGAACCTGTCCGCCGTCAGCGCGTTCACCTTCACCGTCGAAAACCCAGGCCAATACCTGGTCGACATCCAACACGCCAAAACGCCGCCCGACACCCAGACCGTCATGATCGTCGGACCGCACATCAAACCCGCGATGTCGACGTACTTCTCGTACATGGCCGTCGCGGCCGCCATGGGGCTGTGCGGCCTGACCGTCGGAATCAAAACCGTCATCCGCATCAAGAAGGAAAGACAGAAGTGGGTCGTCATCAACGGACTGGGGTCCGGCGCCTGAAGCATGCATCGAAACCACACGGAAAAGGAGAATCCCATGAGCAACATTCCGGGAACCATGTATCAATCCCAGCCTCTGAACACCCAGCCGATTCGGCCTCGCGCGATCTGGTACTGGATCGCCCTGGTGCTGCTGATCGCCGGAATCGGAATCGGTGTCTCGGGCGTGATGAAGTTCGTCCGCGTCCTGAGCCAGCCCCCGCTGGCGAAAATCCTCGTGCCCGGTTCCGCGACGGTGCAGATCGACAAACCCGGCGACTATCAGCTCAATTACGCGTACAGGACCACGATCAACGGCAAGTCCTACAATCTGCCGCCCAACGACATGCCCTCGATACAAGCCTCCGTCACCGATCTCGCCACGCAACAGCCCGTGACGCTGACGGACATCTCCTCGAATCAGATTACCATTGCCACGGCAGATACGGCCTCCCTCAGCGTGTTCAGCTTCGACGTCAACACCCCTGGCCAATACCTAGTCGATATCGCGTACGCCGGAGACCCGCCCGGCACGCCGACCGAAATCCGCGTCATGTCACATGTGGTCCTCCAGGGAATCGCGACGCTCTTCGGGTCCATCGCCCTCTCGTTCGTTTTGGGACTGACCGCCCTGATCGTCGCCCTGGTCACGCTCCTCCGCCGCGGCAACGCCAAACGAAGACGGGCGGCGGGTGGTTGGAATTGAACAGGTTCTTTACGATCGCGAATCGTCGTGCTGGGCGAACGCCGGCGCGTAGGCCCTGCCATTAGGCGCTGTAGGGGGTTGTACACGACAAAACGTTTTGTCGTGTACAACCTCCTACGACGCCTAATGGCAGGGCCATACCCAAAACTCATGCCAAACCCGCATATCGGAAGGACAGTGGGCAAGTCTTGATGCGATCGTCCTGACCGGGGTAGGCCAATCTATTGTTTTCCGCACCAATCATGCTACAGTCTCGGCCACAGGAGAATCATATGCCCATCACCGACACACACGCGCTCGCCGACGCCGTTCGCAAGGCCGTGGCGGATGTCACCGTTACCGACATTCACACGCACCTGTTTCCACCATCGCACGGCGGGCTGCTGCTGTGGGGGATCGACGAACTGCTGACGTACCACTACCTGCTGGCCGAGCTGTTCATCGCCACCGGGACGTCGCCGGAAGCGTTTTACAAGCTGCCCAAGGCCCGGCAGGCGGAGATCGTGTGGGACGAGATGTTCCTGCGTCGCAGCCCGATCACCGAGGCCGCCCGCGGCGTGTTGCAGGTGATTCAAACCCTCGGTCTGGACGCGGGCGAGCGGAATCTCGCGACGCTGCGGAAGGGTTTCGCCGGCCTGACCGCCAAGCCGGATGAATACCTTGAGCGCGTCTTCACGCTGGCGGGGCTCGATTACGCCGTGATGACCAACGACCCGTTCGTGCCTGCCGAGGAGGCCGCCTGGCGGGAAAACCGTCCCGTTCCCGAACGGCTGAAAACCGCCCTGCGGATCGACACACTGGTGACGAACTGGCCCGCCGCCACGCTGCACATGGCCCGGCAGGGCTACCCCGGCGGCGGAGCGTCCGCCTCGCGCGACGGGGCCCGGAAATTCCTCTCCGCGTGGGTCGCCCGCATCAAACCGCTCTACCTGGCCGCCTCGCTGCCGGACAGCTTCCGCTACGACGGTGTTCTCAAAACCGACCCCAACGACGACAACCCCAGCAATTTCGCCGCCGACCTGCGACGCGTCAGCGAACCGGGCCGCGTGCTCGACGACGTGATCCTCCCGCTGGCCCGCGAAACGGGACTGCCGCTGGCGCTGATGATCGGCGTGCGGCGACAGGTCAACGAAAAATTCGGTCTGGCCGGTGACTCCGTGGGCGCGACCCACGTCGCCTCCGTGGCCGCGCTGGCGGCGAAAAACCCCGACGTGAAATTTCTCGTCACCACGCTCGCGCGCGGCGACCAGCACGAACTGGCCGTGACGGCCCGCAAATTCGCCAACCTGCACCTCTTCGGATGCTGGTGGTTCTGCAACCAGAGCAGCATCATCCGCGAGATGACGACGCTCCGCGTGGAGTTGCTGGGCAACGCCTTCACCGCCAACCACAGCGACGCCCGCGTCCTGGACCAACTGCTCTATAAATGGCCGACGACGCGAAAAATCGTCACTGACGTGCTGGTCGAAAAATACGGCGAGCTATTCGCCACCGGCTGGCGGCCTGACGATTCGGATATCGCCACCGACGTCCGGCGCATCCTCGGTGGGTCGTTCGAGGAGTTCGTGAGACGGTGAGCGCGGCCGCTCAAAATCCCATCATCATCATGAACGCCAGACCGTATCCGCCGATCCCGAGCGTGCCGAACGGGAACAGGCCCACGCCGGTGATCAGCAGGCCGTCGGGGTCGCTGTTGACGACCGCCACTTCCGGGCCGAGGTACTTCAGCAACGTGTCGGTGTCCGGGAGCGTCCAGTCGGTGTCGTCGAACTCGCTGGCGATGCCCATTTGAAGCAGCGGCCAGAAGTTTTTCGCCAGGGCGGCCAGGTCGATGAAGAACACGCCCGCTCCGTTGCCCGCCAGCGTCGTGTAGGTCTCGCCCTTGGACCCCTTGGCGAATCCGCCCTTGTCCTTGGTATCCTTGGCGGCGTCGACGGCCAACCGGACGGCCTGAAGCGTCGCGCCGACGATCAACCGGTCGTCCATCGCGGCGGCGTACGCGTCCGAATCCAGCGTGCGAATTTCCACCTCACGGTAGGTCTTGCTCGCCAGTTCACGTAACGGCCCGCCTTTGATGTGCTCCAGCAGTTCCCGGAACGACTCCAAGGCGTTCGCGGAGGCGTCGGCATTTTTCATGCCCAGCACGAACCCCACCGGCGGAATAAAGTTTCCCCGCGTGAACATCGCCACGTTGATCGGACCCAGGAACGCGGCCAATTGCCCATTGCTTCCGGCGGCGATCTCGTCGATGAACGTCAGCACCACCTCGGCTTCCTCGGACAGCGGTTCGTGCTCGGCCTCGTCGTCCTCCTCGGCGGATCGCCCGAGACGGCCAGCGTCGTCGTCCGTTTCCAGTTGCACAACCGTGCGAAACATCGCGGCGACGGCCTTGGCGTCGGCCTGCCCCGCCACCGCGACCACCGCCGTCCGCGGAACCATCGACAGGGCGGTCTTGTGCGATCCGCCTGTCTTGAATAGCCGCAGCACCCCGCCGTCGGTCTTGGGACTCAGCACGAACGTGCGGTAGACGGTGGTTTTTTTCTCATAGCCCGCCACGCCGCCGACGGCCCGCGCGTTTCCAAGCCCCAGGGCCTTCATGACGTGATCGGCGGTGGCCCGCTCGCGCGGATCGAGCATCCCGTCGACAGACGAACGATTGATGTGCCAGCGGAAGGCCCAGTTCTCGGTGGCGGACTTGGCCATGACGGCCTGGAAATCCGCCTCCGCCGCCAGGACCTTTCCACCGGCCAGCGTCTTCTCCAGCGCATCCGCCGCCGCCAGCGACGTCACCGCCAGCATATGGTCGTCCGTCTCGCAGACCAGCAGCAAATCTTTGTAGATCAGGGCCTTCTCCAGCTCGTCCTTGTCCGACGGAAGATCGTCGAACGGTTGGTGCCGGTGGTACGCCACGCCCGTCCAGGTGAGTTTCCCCGTGGACCATGTGAACGGTTTCCGCGTGGTGGATCGGCGGCCGCCGATGGCCTCGGTCATCAGCGCGTCCAGCGCCTCATGGACCTCCGCGCGCTGGTCCTTGGGAATGGCGCAGATCACACCGAAATTTCTTCGCGCCAGGCTGTCGTGTGGTGTGGCCTGGAAAAACATCGCCGACGGTTTGTTCCAGAGCACCTTGAGCAGTTGCTCCATCGTGTCCCGGTCGTCGCCGTTGCTCTCGGTGTCGACGTCCAGCATGCCGTCGCTGAACACCCACATGGTTTTCTCGCGCAGAAACCCCATGAGGATGTCCTCGATCTCGGGATCGTGGGCCATTTTGCCCAGCAGGGAGGCGTCGAAGGCGGGACGAACAGCGTCATGCCCGGCCCGCTCGACGAACACCAGCGCGTTGGCGGGCGTAAGCCAGGCCAGACTGCCTCGCAGCGCCGCCACACCCGCCGGAGAGGCCGGCTGCGTCGCCGCCTGCGCCGGACGAGTCGTCTGCCCCGCCGCCGAACACGCCAACCCCAGCGCGAGAACACTTGTCCACAGTATGCGCGCGATCATGTGATGCTCCTTTATTTTCAGGCTGTTAAACTGTTAGACTATTGGACTGTTAGGCGCAAAATTGCCGTGATCGAAAAATTTTTCGCGATGGCTTGCCGTTTTGCGCTGTAGAACGTTGTGTGCGAGCAAACGTTTTGTCGTACACAACACCCTACAGCGCAAACCGGCAAGCCAGTGAAAACAGTAACCGACCATCCCGCACTACGTCCGCATGCGGTCGTACAGTTCCACCGGCGCGATGACGTTGATGCCGGCCGCCTGGAGCTGCGTGATCGCGTGATCGGGGTCCTCAAAGCGGAAGACCAGCACCGCGCGGTCCTGCTGCCCCCGGAAGGTGAACGCGTACATGTACTCGACGTTGATCTTCCGCTGGTCCATCACCTCCAGCAGACGGGCGAGCCCGCCGGGCTCGTCGTGCACCTCGACGGCCACCACCTCGGTCAGGTTCACCACGCACCGGGCCTGTTCGAGCACGGACTTGGCGCGCAGCGGTTCCCGGACGATCAGCCGCAAGATCCCGAACTGCTGCGTGTCGGCCAGCGAAAGCGTCACGATATTGACGCCCGCCTCCGACAACGCCTTGCACGGCACACTCAAGCGGCCAGGTTTGTTTTCCAGGAAAAGGGACAGTTGTTGGATTTTCATGTCAACTCCTTAATTAGCGACAAGTGACCCGTGACAAGCGACAAGAGAAGACAACCTCTGTTGTATTCATCGCTCTCGCACAAAGCAACGGTTGTGAAAGACAAGATACTTCTGCTCTTGTCGCTTGTCACTTGTCGCTTGTCACTTCTTTTCACATCTCCCGTTTGTCTACCACGCGTTTGGCCTTGCCTTCGCTGCGGGGGATCGCGCGCGGTTCTACCAGCCGCACGTCGGCGCGGATGTTGATCACCTGCTCGATGGCCTTGCTCAGCCGTTCGTGCAGGCCCGTCAGGTCGCGAACCTTGTCGCTGGCCATCTCGGGCGTGATTTCCATCTGCACTTCCATGCGGTCCAGACCCGCCGTGCGCGTCAGCACGATCTGGTAGTGCGGCAGCGTGCCGTCGACCGCCAGCAAGGCCGTCTCCACCTGCGACGGGAAAATGTTCACGCCGCGGATGATGAACATGTCGTCGCTCCGACGCCCGATGCGACGCATCCGCCGCAACGTGCGTCCGCAGCCACACGGATCCGTCAGGAGCGACGTGATGTCGCGCGTCCGGTAGCGGATCATCGGCATCGCCTGCTTGCTGAGCGTGGTCAGCACCAGTTCGCCCTCCTGGCCGGGGGGCAGCACCTCGCCCGTGTCGGGGTCGATGATCTCGGGATAAAAATGATCCTCAAAAATGTGCAGCCCCGACTGCTCGCGGCACTCGCACGCCACACCGGGTCCGATGATCTCGCTCAGCCCGTAAATATCATACGCGCGGATCCCCGTCCGCCGCTGAATGTGCTCCCGCATACCCTCGGTCCACGGCTCGGCCCCGAAGATGCCCGCCCGTAATGGCAACTCGCGCAGGTTCACGCCCATCTCGCCCGCGAGATCGGCCAGGTGAAGGAAATAGCTCGGTGTGCAACTGATGGCCGTCACACCGAAATCCTTCATCACCATGATCTGCCGTTCCGTGTTTCCACCGGAGACCGGGATCACCGTCATACCCAGGGCTTCGCCACCGTAGTGGACGCCCAGCCCACCCGTGAACAGACCGTACCCGTACGCGTTCTGGAGAATGTCGCCCGCGTGAAGCCCGCACCCGGCGAACGCCCGCACCATCACGCTGGACCAGACCTCGATGTCCTGCTTCGTGTACGCCACGACGATCGGTTTGCCCGTCGTTCCGCTGGAGGCGTGCAGCCGCACGATGTCATTCATCGGTTTGGCGAATAGTCCGAACGGATAGGTGTCCCGCAGGTCGCTTTTCGTTGTGAACGGCAGTTTGACCACGTCCGGCAGATCGCGGACGTCGCTGGGCGTCAGCCCCCGCTCGTCCATGCGCCGCCGAAACAACTCCACGCTGTTGTACGCCAACTCAACCACCGTCCGCAGACGGCGAAGCTGGACCTCGCGCAGTTGTTCCGCCCGCTCAAAATCCTTCACCGATTCGGGGTGATCGGCATATTCCTTATAATCCAATGACGTCATATCACATTCTCAAGTATCTCACGACTCCACCGGGCCGGGAGCATCCTGTGGCGCCATCGCCTCCACCAGCCACATCGGTGGGCGAATCGGTTTTCCGTCGGGCGACAGGACCGCGTGGACCGTGTATCCGCTGACGACGGGCGCCCCGTCGGATGCCTGGCGGATGGTCATGTCGAACCGCACGCGCGCCCGACCGGCCATGGTGGCCGTGGTCGTCTGCTCCAGCAGGTCATCGTACCGCGCCCGACCCTGAAACACCACATGCGCCTCCACCAGCGGAAGCATCGCGCCGCGGGATTCCATCTCGACGTACGGAACGCCCAGGTCGCGCAGCAGCTCCGTCCGGCCGCACTCGAACCACTCCAGCGCCCGGCTGTTATAAAACGTTCCCAACTGGTCGATCTCACTATACCGGACGCGAAACCGCGTCACATTCGCCTTGGTGCCCATCGCGAGAGTGTACCACGAGGGCGGCGGCGGCTGAAGACGGAAGTTTGGCGCCGCGAATTACGCGAATGTCGTGAAGACGACAGCACGTCAATGTGGCTTTGCCTTTTGCGTTGCAGGGCGATCCGCACGGAGAGTTCACATTGCGGGCAGCCACGAGAACGACGGAAAATTGTGTACCACAACTTCGAAACCATCGCTCATTGTTCCAGCGCCTCGTCGCGTATCCGCATCGTTTCGCTGAGAATATCGTTCGGATACATCCCGCCGTCGTCGATGCCGTCATGACCGACGCTGTAGAGATCGTACGTGTCATCGTGAACGCGGTAGATCATCGGCCGGCCGGTGTAAAGGTCCGTCGGTACGGCTTGGAGATAGGCGGGCGACAGCGCGTCCAGCGAGTCGGGGTACGCTCCGTGGTCGAGTTTATGCAGTTCCAGCGCCACGACCGTCATCGTGATCCGCCGCGTCTGCTCCACGCGATCGAGGAGGTCGCGTATCCGCCAGGGCATGGTATCCAACGTGCCCGCCGCGTCGGCGCACCATTGGGTCTTCTCCTCCGGCGACGCGTTCAGGGCCGGCAGACGATCGAGCAGACTGTTTTCCATTTTGATCCGCCGCGCGTCATAGGCTTTGTGCGCCACCATCGCCCCCGCGCGGTCGTCCATTCGCAGCAAGGCGTCGCGTTCGTCGGCCATTCGGTTGAACGCGCGCAGCACCACGTTCGGGTCCGCCTGCCAGATGGCCGCCACGACACGCTTCTCCTCCGCCTCGCTCAACTCGCGCCACGTCCCAACGTCAAAATTGTCAAAGAGGTCGTTGTGTTTGCCCGGATCGTGCCAGATGGTCAGCAGGATGGCGATATCAAAGAGGCGTTGGCCCCACAGCGTGCGGTCGGCGTTCTGCACAGGACGATCCGCGACGTCGCGGAGCATCTCCTCCAGGATCGCCCGGTCGGTCACATGCAAGGCCAACCGCTGCGTCGCGACGTCCGACAGCGCCGTACCCGCCATCGCGACCAGCAGGCCGAACAGATGCGGTTCCTGCCTCAGATGCCTCCCCAGTCGCGAGGCCGCCTGAATGTCCCGCCAGGCGGACGGCGCGTCGCCCTCGCCCAGGCGGAGAAACCCGCGGGCGACCAGGAGCTTGGCCAGCGACCGATGCGAAGACAGGACGGGAATGGCCAGCGGATTGGCGGGATCGTCCGTCGTCACGGCGGGGAAAAACCAGTGGGGCCTCCGCGTCGCCGCGACACCGGCGTCCAGCGCCACCTGGAGTTGGGCCAACTGCCTGGCCGCCTCGGCTGCCTCCGGGGAGTCGGACGCTTTCCACGGTCCGCTGTGCACAAGATCGCTGTCGAGATATACCGTGGGCCGCGGTTTTCCGGGCGTGACGCCCAGCAGCCGGACCGCCTGCGCCTGGGCGGCGGATTTGTTGTTGGCCAGGTAGTCGGGCATCCCGATGGCTTCGACCAGCGCGGCGGCCGCGTTGGTCTCCCGCGTGACGCCCGCCCCGGCGAACTCGTTGTACGCGGCCACGAAGTCCACCCGACCGTCCGCCGTCACGGGACCGGTGACAAACGTGGTCTCCTCGCCGATCACCACCACCGGACGGTCCGACCGCGACGCCGACTCACCGCAGGCCACCAACACCGCGACGGCCACGCACCACACCACCGCCCACGCGAAACCTTTCGTGCTCACAACGCGCCCCTTTCCTGTGAAACTCTCCGGCGAGTACACCGTCACGAAACCGATGAGTCGGACTGGTACTCACCCGCCGGCGGCGTGGAGAGTTCGTTTTCGAACCCAGGGTCCGCCACGGCTAATTCCACGACCTGTTCCGCTGTCGCCACGGCCGGCTCCACGGCGGCGGGACTCATTGGCGACGCCTCGCTGGCGGCTGGTTCGTCCGGTGTTGGCGTGGGCGTGGGTTTGGAGGTGTCGCGGGGGGTTTTGAGTTCTTCCACGCGGGGCAGGTCCTCCAGGCTTGCCAGACCGAACACGTCCAGGAACCGCCGCGTCGTTCCGTAGAGCATCGGCCGGCCGATTACTTCCGCCCGCCCGACGATTTTCACCAATTGCTTTTCCATCAGCGTGCGGAGAATTTCGCCGCTGGCGACACCGCGGATGGCCTCGACATCCGCGCGGAGAATCGGCTGGCGGTACGCGATGATCGCCAGCGCCTCCAGCCCCGCCTGCGACAGTTTGGTGTCCGCGCGGGTTTTGCTCAGGCGGCCCAGTACGTCGTGGTACTCCGGCAGCGTCATCATCTGATAGCCGCCGCCGATCTCCTCGACGCGAAAACTACAACCCATCCGCTCGTATTTTTCATTCAAGTCCTTCGCGGCCTGCCGGACGATTTTCGTGCCCTGCAACTGCGCGATCTGCGCAATCCGGGCGGCCGGCAGCGGGGAATCCGTGGTAAACAAAATCGCCTCGACCAGCGCGGCCGGTTCCCGAAATGCCTCGTCGGCCGATTCGTTATCGTCTGCCGCCTCCATGTCGTCCACGTCCGCCGGGACGGCGACGTCCGGGACGGCGACGACATCACGGGGCGTTTCGTCAGCAGGCGGCGAAGCGGCTTCGTCCACGCCGACCGGCGGCATCGCGTGCGGAGTATCCTGGGAATAATCCTGCGAATGATCCTGATCGTTATTGGTCTGTTGCTCGTCCACGTCGCGTCCTGACCTCGCGCGGACGTTACGTCCGCCATGCCATCGAAAACCGAAAAACAACACGAAAACCGCCGACCCACATAGCATACCACCCCCCGCCCGTTTCGCAAGCGGATCATTCGGGGAGTGTCGCATTCCAGAAATTCCAGGGGCGAGGGGTACGTCGCGTTTGACAGCGCAAAACGGCAAGCCAACCCGCCACGTCAACTCGTCGCATCCTCCTCGAACAGCCCCGCCTCCTCCTCGCGCGGTGTGTACGCCAAGCCCAGATGTTCGTACGCCCTGCCTGTCGCCAAGCGGCCGCGGCGGGTGCGGGCGAGCAGGCCGCTCTGGAGCAGGAACGGTTCGACCACGTCCACCAGCGTGTCGGTCTCTTCGCCGAGCGTGGCGGCGACCGTCTCGATCCCGACCGGTCCGCCCTTGTACACGTCGATGATCGCCCGGAGAAACCCGCGGTCCAGGTCGTCGAGGCCCAGCGGGTCGATGCCCTCGAGTTTCAAGGCCGCCTCCACGAGCGGTTTGGTCAGCCGGCCATCGCCCTTGACCTGGGCATAATCGCGGCAGCGCCGCATGAGGCGGTTGGCAATTCGCGGCGTGCCGCGAGCTCGCGTCGCCAGCAGCTCCAACGCGCCGGCATCGTACGACACCGCGAGCATGTGGGCCGACAGTTTGCACCGCTCCAGCAGGTCGGCCACGTTCCAGAACTCCAGGTGGTGCACGATGCCGAACCGCGTCCGTAGCGGCGGGCTGAGCAGCCCCGAACGCGTCGTCGCGCCGATCAGCGTGAATGGCTTGAGCGGCAGGTTGATCGTGCGGCTGTGCATGCCACTGTCCACCACGAAGTCGACCTTGTAATCCTCCATGGCCGGATAGATGTACTCCTCGACGGCGGCGGGCAGGCGGTGGATTTCGTCGATGAACAGCACGTCGCGGTGCTGGAGGTTCGTGAGAATGCCGATCAGGTCGCTGGGCTTGGTCAACGCCGGACCGCTGGTGACCTTGAGGTTCGTGCCCATCTCGTTGGCCACCACGTACGCCAGAGTGGTTTTGCCCAGCCCCGGCGGGCCGTGCAGCAGCACGTGCTCCATCGGTTCATTCCGCTGCCGCGACGCCTGAATGGAAATCCGCAGCTTCTCCAGCAGCTCGGACTGCCCGATGCAATCCCCCAGCCGCCGCGGACGCAGGGACTGGTTAAACGTCTCATCCTCCGGCCCGGTGGAACCGGCGTCGATAATTTTTTCTCTTGCCATATTCTTTTTTACCACAGAGGCACGGAGGAGGCCGTTACTTTGGCTCCCCGATCAGCCACTGGTCCTTGATTTTGGTTATTTCCATATCCAGTTCATGTACTTTCGATTTGCCGTCCTCGCCGATAAATTCAAGTTGCACATCCACCATCGTCTCCTGGCCGACCTTACGGAGGCTTTTGATCCCGACGAATCGGATTTCCTTGACCTTGACGCGAAGCCCGGTGTCCTCAGCCACGAGTGCCTTCAGCGACGCGTCCGGCTTGGCCAACTCCTTGCCAAGTTTTTTGACGGTAGTCGGTGTCAGACACTTTTTCATCGCGTCGACGTCCTCGTTGTTCACCGCCTCCGCGAAACGTTCCATCAAAGGCCGCACCGCCTCCCGGATGGCCATTTCCTCGGCAACCTGTTTGATTTCCCCGCTTTTCCTGAGTTCGACAAGCTGCTGCGACAGCCGCTTTAATTGCGCCTGGACATCGTCGTCCGTGGCCGCCTTTTGCGATTCGATCAGCGCCGCCTCCAGTTTTTCGACATACTCCGTAATCGACTTCTCCGTGGCCTTCACCCTGCTACTGTTTGACAGCGCGAAAAGGCTCACGGCACGAGGCCATAGTTCCACCATTTCGGCGAGCTTCAAGGCTTTGAGGCGATCCTTCTTCGGACACTCATCGCCGAGCATGTACTTGATGACTGACTCTGTCACGGTCAGCGCGTCAGACGGCGCCTCGAATGGCTTGGACCAACCATCACCGCCCGACACCGCTCGCACGACCAGCAGGCGGGCGGCCTCCACGCGAATCGTCGCGCTAGGACAATGCACGGCGACCGTCACCAGCAGATTCTTGCTCAATTCGGCGCTGACGCCGGACTTGGCCGCCTCGGCGCTGCCGCATATTTCGATGATCTTGGCAGCAACATCATAGAACTCGGCGACGACCTCATCCGTGAGGGCCGGCTGGGATGTCGCAACGGTTCGCTCCCCTGTTTTCGGATCGACCACTATCGGGTAGGGAGGAACACCCGTGCCATGGTACAGCATCACCATCCACACTTCGTCGCTGAATCGCTCCGCGTGAACTGTCCTCATGTTGCCATTCATCGACCGCAAATCACCGGCCAATTGCACTAGCCGCTCGACGTCAGGCCCCGTCGCCTGAGTCGTGGGCCGTCCCGCGGGTAGAGTGGCCAACAGGGGAAACTCACTCATCACGACAACAACCAAGACCGTCAACATGCCGATCGCGATGGTCCTTTTCATGGGGCGTTCCTTTTGTCAGCCTCTCAACAATTCGCGGCAAAAAAGTCACATCGCCCGAATCTTGTACACCTGCTGCAAAATCGTTTCCACGCTGTCGAGTTCCGGCGCGACGGTCATCACGCGATCCACCAGCGCCAGGGCGTCGGCGCGGCGTTCGCCCAGTTGCACCAGCACGACCACAGCCTCGCTGGCGGCCTCCGAGAGCGGCGCGGCCGCCGGGGTCGTCCCGCTGGTGGCGAAGGCTTCCACCTTGCCCGAGAGTTCAGCGATGATCTGCTCGGCCGTCCGCTTTCCGATCTCCGGCAGTTGCGTCAGGTAGCGACTGTCCTTGGCCGCGATGGCGGCGGCGATCTCCCCCACTGGTTTGGCCAACGCCCGCAACGCCTTGCGGTTTCCGATTCCCTTAACCGTCGTGAACAGCCGGAAAAACGAGCGGTCCTCCGACGAGACAAATCCGATCAGCCGCGGCGTCTGGGCGCCGTGCGACGGGTCGCCTTCGAGATAATGAATCGTGTGCAGCACGATCTCCGTGCCCACGCGAGGCCCCAGCCGCTCAATGTCCGCGGCCGGCAGCAGCACCTCGTACCACAACCCGCCGGCCGTCGCGACCAACGCTCCGCCGCCCGAGAGCGACTCCAGCAATCCCGAAATTCTCGCAATCATGCGTGTACCTTATTGAACAAAGCCCAAACAGTCAAGAGATCAATTCTTCCGCGTGGTAACTGCTCCGCACGAACGGGCCGGCCAGCACGGAGCGGAAACCCATCTCGCGGGCGCGGGTTTCCCAGCGCGCGAAGTCCGCCGGTTCAACGAATCGCGCCACCGGCCAATGGCGGTCCGAGGGCGCGAGGTACTGGCCCAGCGTGAGAATGTCCACGCCCGCCTGACGCAAGTCCGCGAGCACCGACTCGATCTCCTCGTCCCGCTCGCCCACGCCGAGCATCAAGCCGCTCTTGACGAAGAGTTGACGTTCCGCGATGTCGCGCGCTCCGGCGGCGCGTATTTTCGCATGCGCGAGGACCGACAGGCTGCGGTGGTAGTCCGGCGCGGCGCCGTCTTCCGCGCGCGGACGGACGCTCTCGTAGAGCCTCGGGACCGTTTCGACGTTGTGGTCGAACACGTCAGGCCTGGCGTCGAGCACGAGGTCCACATGGGCGGGTTCGCCGAGGAAATCCGGCGTGAGCACTTCCACCCGCGCGTGCGGAAGACGGCGGCGAATGGCGGCGATGGTGTTCGCGAACTGCCCCGCCCCTCCGTCGAGCAGGTCGTCCCGCGTGACGCTCGTGACCACGACGTACGACAATCCCATCCGCTCGCAGGCCTCGGCCACCGCCTCGGGTTCGTCGTCGCGCGGCGGGGCCGGCGACCCCTTTTCCACCGCGCAGAACCGGCACGCCCGCGTACACCGCCGCCCCAGGATCAAAAACGTCGCCGTCCCCAGCGCGTGACACTCCTCCTGGTTGGGACACTGCGCCTCCGTGCACACGGTGGCCAACCCGAGATCGCTCAACACCCGCCGCAACGCCGACGTGTCGGCGGTGTCCGCGGACAGCCGCTTGCGCAACCACGGCGCCAGCCGCGCCGGGCGTGATGGATTCTCATGTGTCATGCGGGACGCATTATACACGCTCGACGCCCTCGGGGTCTCCGTGATAACGGCATCCCGCAGCGCGAACGCATCAAAAACCACTGAGATCGCACCTGTTTCGATGGAGGCGTTCAAATCCGAAATTCGAAATTCGAAATCCGAAACAAATCCCAAAGCAGACAATTCCAAATTCCAAACGGCGACCTCGTGCGCCTTGACGCATGGCGTCGCCATCCGCGTTTGGGATTTTCTGCTGTTTGGAGTTTAGGATTTGTTTCGGATTTCGAATTTCGTGCTTCGGATTTAAGCGGTTCCCTCGCGAAAAAACGAACAAAAACGACAAAATTTCGATGCGTTCGCCCCCCAACATCCCGCCTACAATACCCCACTTCGATGAAGGAGCGCGTGTGTTGACGGTGTTTTTTACGGTGGATACGGAATATTGGCCTCGCGTGGCGGCGCTGGATGATCGCGTGGTGCGTCTGGCGATGCGGCGGGACATTTTCGGGCTAACCGGGCGCGGGGAGTTCGGGATCCGCCGCCAGATGACGCTGCTGAACGACCACGGACTTCGCGGGGTGTTCCTGGTGGAGGCGTTGTCGGCCTGCGCGACGGGGCTCGACCCGCTGCGGGAGATCGTCGGCCTCATTCGCGACGGAGGGCACGAGGTGCAGTTGCATCTGCACCCCGAGTGGCTGCGGCGAACTCGTGACGACAGCCTTCCGCCTTTTCGCGGGCCGGGGATGAAGCATTACAGCCTGCGCGAGCAGTCGGTGCTGATCGCGCGGGCCAAGGCGAATCTCGAAGCCGCCGGTAGTCCCACGGTTCGGGCGTTTCGTGCGGGTGGGTACGGCGCCAACCTCGACACGCTGACGGCGCTGGCGGAAAACGGATTCGCGTTCGACACCAGCTACAATTACCCCTGGCTGGGCGTGACGTGCGACATGCCGCTTCCGCGACCCCTGCATCAGGCCGCGAGAATCAACGGCATGGTGGAAACGCCGGTGTCGCATTTTCAGGACTATCCCGGACACGCCCGGCACGCGGAGCTGTGCGCGTGTTCGAGCGGCGAGTTGCGGGCCGCGCTGGAGCAGGCCTGGGCGAGGGGGTGGCGGAGTTTCGTGATCGTCTCGCACAGTTTCGAACTGGTGCGACGTCCGGTGGACCTGGAGCAGCCGCCCGAACCGGACGGGCTGGTCGTCCGGCGGTTGCGGCGGCTGTGCGAACACCTGTCCGCCCACCGCGACCGGTATCGCACCGCCGGGTTCGCTGACCTGGACGCGGAGGAGATTCTTCAACCGCCCCCGAAGACGGGGCTTCACGGCAGCGTGCTGCGGACGGCCCGGAGGATGGCGGAACAACTCGTGGGGAGATGGTCATGACGACGGACGAACGGGTGGACTCCGACGCGACAACCGAACCGCCGGTCGACGGGGCCGGTCCGTTCACGCGACGTCCGGTGGGGTTTCGCTTCTTCCTCGGTGAATGGCCGCTGTTTCAGGTGACGCTTCCGATGCTGCGGTGCGAATCGCACTTCACACAACTGCCGACGCTTCCCGTCCGCATCGCGTGGGACCGGGTCCCGCCACACGTCCAGGGTGTGTTCATGCGCAGTTGCCCCGCCGCGCAGGACCTGCCGCGGTTCTCGCGCGACGGCAGGACCATTCACTACGTGCCCCAGCAGTATCCGCGATTCTTCACCGACCTCACGCGAGGCTGGCCTGGCTATCTCGAACACTTCACGCCCTCCACGCTCAAGGGAATCCGGTACGAGGCGCGGCGCTTCGCCAAACAGTGCGGACACGCCACACCGCGCGCGTTCCGGCGGCCTGAGGAGATGGCGGAGTTTTATCGCCTGGCGCGGGCGGTCTCCCGCACCACATATCAGGAGCGTCTGCTCCAGTGTGGCCTGCCGGACGGCGAAGCGTTCCAGACCCACCTGCTCCACCGGGCCGAGAACGACGAGGTACGCGGGTTCGTCCTCCTGGACGGGGAGCGTCCCGTCGCGTACTCCTACTGCCTGCACCGGGAGGGCCTGGTGCTGAGCCAGTTCCTCGGATACGACCCCGCGTACGGACGCCTGAGTCCCGGAACGGTGCTGCTGTTCGGTGTGATGGAAACCCTGCTGGCGGAAGGCCGCTACCGCCTGTTCGATTTCGGCCAGGGGTTCAGCCCGTACAAAAAACTGTTTTCCACCGGCTCCGCGCGGTGCGCGGACCTGTACGCCCTCCGCCCCACGCTGAAAAACAACCTGATCGTCCGGCTGCATAGCGGCATGGACCGCCTGTCGGGTCAGGTGGGCAAGGTGCTCCATCGCTTTGGTCTGAAGACGAGAACGAAAAAACTGCTACGCCAGGCGGCGTAACGGGACGCAGAGAGGCTGTTAGACTGTTAGGCACCGGCTTATGTGTGATTAGGCCTACACATTCATGGCCGGTGCCTAACAGCCTAATAGCCTAACAGTCTAACAGCCTACTCGTAGTTCCCTTCCTTCCGCCAGACGTCCAGGATGAGGTCGTAGCGGCGAAGGTCCATTCCGGTGTAGACGCAGTTGCTGGTGGAGAAAATGTATCCGCCGCCGGGCATGCCGCTGCGAAGGGCGTAGCGGGCGGACTCGACGGCCTGTTCGTCGGTTCCCGTGTCCAGCAGGCCGCAGTTGACGTTTCCAATGAGGCAGACTTTTTTCCCGATGCGTTTCTTCAGTTCGGCGATGTCCACGCCGCCCTGCGGGTCCAGGCTGTGCAGCGCGTGCGGTCCGGTCTCGACGAGCGAATCGAGAATCGGCATGATGTTTCCGTCGGTGTGTTTGATCGTGTAAAAGCCCATTTCGCGATAGCCTTGGGTCAGCCGGGCGAGATAGGGCGTGACGAACTCGTCGAACATCGCCGGCGATAAAAATGGTCCCGTGTTGAAGCAGTAATCCGCGCACAGGGCGAATCCGTCCAACAGGCCGTGGGGCTTGAGCGTCTGGGCGTGGGCCAGGGTCTCGTCGACCCATCGGGCGGCGCGGTCTTTCATGTCCCGCGGTTTTTCAGCCAATTGTTCGACGAACTCCATCATCTGGTCGCCGTTGGGCAGTCCGTAGGTGGCGTCACCGTGGATCATCGTGAAATACTTCCGTCCGCCGGACTTCTGGTTGATCCGGTCCAGTACCGCCATCATGCCCTCGTCGCCGCCGCCCACACCACCGTGATAAAAAATGGCCGAGTGCTCGTAGGTCGTCGCCGTCAGCAGGTAGGTGTCGGCCACGTCGTCGATGTGCCGCTGCCGCTCCCGCCCGGTCATCTGATCCCACTGGTGAAACACGCGATGCGAGGGATGCACCTTTCCGAACGCCTCCATCGTCAAATAAAACACCAGTTCGAAATGCGGCACGCGCCCCGTGGGCTGCTGACCTTCCAACGCCTGAATGAACGTCTCTCGCGGAGTCATATATCGCCTCGTTTGTGGCCCTCGTCCGTGGCACGGGCGTCTTGCCCATGCGACGCGACCGGCTCGGCAGTATATCCGCTCAGGTTCCGCGGTGAAAGTGTCTCGTTGTGTGACACGGGGCAAACGCATGTAACCTATCGCAAGTGGCGTGACCGACCCCTGGCCCTGCCATTAGGCGCTGTAGGGGGTTGTACACGAGACAATGTTTTGTCGTGTACAAACCCTTACAGCGCCTAATGGCAGGGCCAGGGGTCAGTCACGCCACTTGCAGCAGTTAACGAGCGATCAGGAAAACTACATGCGTTTGCCCTGTGGTGTGTCCAAAAACGTGCAACACTTCCGGGGAAATTTTGGTAAGATGGTTACTTTGGTCCGTGAATGAATGGAGCGATCGCCCGGCCGGGACTGGTCGGACAGGGTGGTTGAGGCCATAGTTCATACGACGCGGCCCGCAAAAAGGATGTAAGGCCGCGAGGCGATTTGGCCGAATTTTTTATATGGGATAGTCGGGTTATACTCCGTCATCATCAGTACGCAATCGCACTGATACGGGATTACAACGAGGAGTCGTCGATGAATAGCACGTATGCGCAGCCGGAATCGTTTACCGCCACCTGGGGTCTGGAGTCCTTCGAACCGCGATGGTATCTGTCGGCCCCGCGGTTTGACCTGATTACGGATCACCTGGTGTTCAACTCCACGGGGTCGATCACGGTCCCGATCAGCGCGTTTGACGACGACGGAAAGCGGTTGACACTGACGGCGACGGGCGATTCGAACTTCGGTGTCCAGGTCTTCGGCGCCAACGACACGTTCGCCCGGTTGAATTTCGAGTTCCCGCAGATCTGGAAGGGAATCGTCAGCAGCGGCGTGGCACAGGGCGAGGTCTTCTCGATCACCGTGACGCTCCCGGACGTGCTCGTCCCGGCCGAGGGCGAAGAGGAAGAGGAAGGCGGCGAAGGCGGCGAACCCGAGATGGTTCCGTACACCTACACGTTCACGTACACGGTGACCAGCGCGTCACCGACCGTGACGTCGGTGACGACGGGGCTGGTGTCGGCCTGGAACAACGCGAGCAACCCGCTCTCGTCGTATATCACCGCCATCGCCGACACGGCCATCACCGCCAACCCCATCTTCTACCTGTACGGAAAAGATTTCGCGACGGTCTTCACCGTCTCCCTGGCCGTCAACGAGGAACCCGGAGAACCGGAAGAACCCGGTGAGCCGGTTGAGGAACCCGAGGAACCTGAGGAACCCGAAGAGCCCGAACCCATCGTCATCTACGGCCGCTGGGACAGCGGGCTGACGGTGCAGGAGGCGGGGTCCGGTTCGATCCTGGTGCAGTTGTTCACGTCGCGGTCGACGTCCTACGCGGCCGCCCAGCGGTTCATCACTCTGGCGACGCGCAGCGTCAGTTCCTCCGGCGTGCTGGGCAACGGAACCCCGTTCTACACCGATGTCAAATCGCACCGCATCATCCAGAACTTCATGCTCCAGTGCGGTGACGCCGTAAACGGCGACGGAACCGGCGGAAGCGCCCTGCCCAACCTCAACGACAGTTCCGACCCGTTCATCAGCTTCGCCTCCCGCGGGCTGATGGCCATGGCCCAGACCAGTTACGCCAACACCGCCAACAGCCAGTGGTTCATCCTGGACGCCCCGTACCCCAGTCTGGACTACAACTACACGGTTTTCGGCCAGATGATCGACGGGTGGGACCTGTTCGACGCGATGATGGCGACCCCGGTGGGTTCGGTCGCGTCAGGAACGGCCCAGGCGCCGGTCGTCCCCCCGATCCTTCGGAACGTGGAAATCCTGGACCCCAACGATCCCGACGATGCCACCGCCAGGCAGACCTTCACGCTGATTATCACGCCCAAGGACGGGTACGTCGGAACGGGCGCCGTCACGCTCCGTCTGGAGGACGTGGACGGAAACGTCACGACGCAGGTGTTGAACCTGACGGCCTGCGGGATCAAACCGATCGGAACCGGCGACCTCGTGCGCTGCCAGCCCGGCGAAACCCTGACGATCAATGTGAACACGATGGTCCAGGGGTATCTCACCCAGAAGATCACCGTCAGCGGATGGGACCTGAACACGGCCGCCGTGACGTTCGACGCGAGCGCGTTCACCTACGACGACACGACGGGGCAATGGTCCTTCACCGTCAAGGTGCCTAAATCGTTCGTGGGAACCTTCGCCGTCACGCTGATCATGACGCTCTCGCCCGACGCGGACGTCGAGGACGACGACTCGTCCGCCTACCGCACGACCGTCTACCGCACGTTCTACGTGGTCAGCGCCACGCCGAGCGACCCCACCTACACCAGCACGCTGCCGGATAAATTCGGCGGATCACCGGAATACACGTTCGTGCTGGGCAACCGGATGTTCGTCGCCCAGGGCGAGACGGGCGTGATCATCTACGACATCACCGACGCGTCCAATCCGAAGCTGCTGACGCTGGTCGACACGCCCGGACACGCCTGGGCCGTCCAGGTCGTGGGCAACACCATGTTCGTCACCGACATCGGCGCGATCACCGGTTGGACCATCGACTACAACATCATGCAGTACGTCCCCACGCGGGCCAACAGCTACTTCCGCGCGTACGACCTCAGCAACCTGGACCGCGGGATCGTCACCGAAATCGGAGCGATCGAGATCACCGACAACGCCGGAGAGTCCAACGCCAAGCTCCTTCCGCTGGGATTGGCCGTCCGAAACGGAATCGCCTACGTGGCCGTCTATGGCCGCGGACTGGTCGTCTACGACGTGAGCAACCCTGCCCTGCTCCTGGAGATCGGGTCCATCACGTCGGTGACGTTCCCGTCGTACTCGCGGTATCAGCAGCCACAAGTCATCAGCATGGCGTACTGCCTCGACGTGGCCGTCAACGGAAACTTCGCCTACCTCAGCGACGAACGGGGCGCGATCTGGACGATTGGGATCTCCAAACCCAGCGTGCCCAAGTACGTCGACATCAACATCCGGGGCGGCACGTTCCCCTGGGGACTGGTCATCGACAACAACACGCTGTACGTCGCCGACGTGGCGGCGGGTCTGGTGATGTACAACGTCGGAACCAAGAGCGGAAAACCGTCCTACCTGGCCACGCAGGCGCTTCCGCTATCCTGCACGGACTCGTCGATCATCTGGTCGGGCGTGACGGCCGCCAGTATCCGCCTGACGAGCGTGACCAACAGCAAGGGCGTGACAACCAAATACGCCCTGGTCCCGACCGACGGCGGCGTGGCGTTCGTGAACGTCACGACGCCCAGGAAATCCCAACTGAGCTACGTCGCCAGCACGGGAATTCCGGGACTGACCCCCGCCACCAGCGGTCAATACGCCTACCTGCTCAACGACAACGGCCTGGTGACGATGGACATGAACGGGCTGTCGAATTTCGTCACGGTCAAGAGCGCGACCTTCACGATTAACGGCGTGACGGTGACGATCAAGGCCACGGGAAGCGGCGGGCTGATTGTCCCGGTCGACGGGGTGGACCCCATGCGGTTGTCGATTGCCGGAGGATGGTCCAACACCTCCGTGACCGTCAAGACCAAGGGCGGAGTCTGGACGCCCGACGTCGTGATCGCGCACGGCGTCATCAAGAGTTTCACGGGGCGGACCACGCAAAGCGACGAGTTCCTGTTCTCGGGAATCTCGACGTTGAAACTGGGCGACCTGAACGGGTCGACCATCAGCCTGGGATACGGATA
>Ga0123353_10002017_pt1 | contig 25059 bp, 23 predicted proteins | sample TergutLab28metaG_3_FD_92763 | JGI IMG/M metagenome (GOLD analysis project Ga0123353, IMG submission 92763) | Labiotermes labralis P3 segment gut microbial communities from Petit-Saut dam, French Guiana - Lab288 P3 | ecosystem: Host-associated > Arthropoda: Insects > Digestive system > Gut ...
CGGTTTTTTTGTGCTACGAAGAAAAATCTTGCAATCCCCCTTTTTTTCTGCTAAAATATACACGGCGCAACTGAACAGGAAGGAAGTGTTTCTCATGAGTGTACTCGACGACGAAGCGCTGCGGCTCAAGCTGCACGCAAAGAGCCGCGCGGCGCTGCTGGCGAAGATCGGCATAGGCGTATGCGCCGCCGTTGCTCTTGTCTTTTTCGTCACGGAGCTGTGGCCGGTGGGCGTTGTGTTCCTCCTCGCGGTGGTGGCCTGCGTGGTGGTCAACGTCTACGCCTCGCGGGACATGAAGAAGCTCGTGAGCGACAACGTGGTGGCCCAGGCCCTGGGCGAGGTCTTCGACGTGGAGCTGTACGTGCCGGACCGTTACATCGGCGAGGCGACGCTGCGGCAGGCGCGGCTGATCCACAACTGGAACCGGAGCAGCGGCAGCGATACGGTCTACGGCAAGTACAGGGGCGTGACCTTCGTGTTCTCCGACGTGCACCTCGAGGACGAGGAGACCTCCACCGACAGCGACGGCAACACCAACACCACGACCACCACGCGCTTCCGCGGGCAGTGGCTCATGCTGGAGGCGAACAGGCCCCTGTCCCACATGGTGCGCCTTCGCGAGCGCGCGCAGCGCAAGCTCACCGGCAGCTACAAGAAGACCAAGAGCGACGTGGAGACCGAGAACGCGGCCTTCAACGAGAAATTCGAGATCCTCACCGACGACCCCCACACGGCCTTCTACGTGCTGACGCCGCATTTCATGGAGGCCATCATTGCGGCCGACGAGCGCGCGGACGCGCGCACCTACCTGTGCTTCGACGGGCAGCGCGTGCACATCGCCGTAGACAACGGGCGCGACTCCTTCGAGGTGAAGCGGGGCGCGGACGTCAGGGACATCGACAGGCTGCGCGCGCGCATCCGGGGCGAGATCAGGTATATCATGGAGATCGTGGACGAACTGTTACAGAATACATATTTATTCGGAAAGGAAAACTGACATGGAATTCATCATCATCCCCGTACTGACCGCGCTGGTTGTGGCGCTCGTCCTGCTGGCCTGGTGGGTCAAGACGAGCAACGGCTTCAAGCGCAGGAGGATCAAAATCACGGAGGCGCTGTCGGGCATCGAGGTGGCGCTCACCAAACGCTTCGATACGCTCACCAAGCTGCTCGACGTGGCCAAGGGCTTCGCCGCCCACGAGAAGGGCCTGTTCGCCGAGGTCATCGAGCTGCGGCGCGGCATGCCCGTGGAGCAGCTGCGCCAGGCCGCCGGGCAGATGGACGCCCTGGCCTCCCGCATCAACGTGGTGGCCGAGGCCTACCCGCAGCTGCGCTCCAGCGAGGTGTTCCGCGAGCTGCAGGCCGGCATCCGCGACGCCGAGGAGCACCTGCAGGCGGCCCGCAGGCTCTATAACAGCAATGTCACCGGCTTCAACACGGCGCTGCAGGTGTTCCCCTCCAGCATCGTGGGGAAATCCATGAAGCTGAACGAGGCGGCCTTCTTCGAGGCCGAGGAGGCCAAGAAGGCCGACGTGGAGATGAGGTTTTAGAGTTAGACTTTAGACATTAGAACAGGAGAGGCCCACATGAGAAAAATCTTGCCGGTTCTTCTGGCAATGGCTGTGCTGCTGGGACTGGCCGCCTGCGGCGACAAAGACAACGGCGGCGGCGGTTACGAATATGAATCCTCCCCAATTCTTCTCGACAGGAAATATTTCAACGTCGATGAGCCCGAGATATCGATTGTGTTCCATCAAGATGGGACATTCGCCCTGGAGGGCAGCGACGGCGTCTCCACCGGCGATTACGCCATAGACGGCGGGATCATCACGGTGGAAGACAGCCGGTTCGAAATCGTCACCTTCGATGTCCTGAAGGGGATGGGCGGGAATCTCTTCACCATAGAGGGCAACCTCTCTGAATTTGGCGCGCAGGCGCCCGTTGAAAAAACGGGGAACGCCCCTGCCACGGAAATAGGGAACACTCCCACCCTGGTGATCGACGGCAAAGAGCTCGATTTGCCGCTCAAGACGTTCGACGGGGTTGTGTATGCCGGAGGAGCCTTCGCCGAATCCCTGACCTCGGCGGGCCGCCAGGAATTTATCTGCGAATTCGACGCCGCCGAGAACGTGATCTACATCATCTCCTGGGCGACCGACGTGCCGATCTATAAGCTGCACATCGGCAGCACCACTGCGGAAAGGCTGGAGGACGACTATGAGGGCACCTTCGCGGACGTCGCCATGGGCGCGGCGCCCCTGCTGCGGGGCGGGGAGGTCTGGCTCCCGGTGGAGGCCTTCGCGGCGTTGACCGGGCACGGCGTCAGCATTGACTAATTTTTGACATAAGGAGAATTGGCATGAGAAAACTGATTGCGATCACTTTGGCGGCCATGCTGCTGCTGGGCTTCGCGGCCTGCGGCGGCGACGGCAAGGAGGAGGAAGAGGTCAAGACACAGCAGCTCTATCTGGTGATGGATATCGGCTGGGGCGACGGCCCGGAGGAATACCCCTATGACGGCAAAGCAACCGTGGAGAGCCTGGCCGCGGGCCTGACCGAAAAGACGGGCCTCGCCTTCGCCGTGACGTCGCATAACAACGGCGATATCCTGACTGTGGACTGGTCGGCGAACAGCTCCCTGCTGGACGGGGACGCCGGAGAGCCGGTGGAGGGCCTGGTCTTCTACGACTACGACGGCCTGGCCTGGTTCATGATGGACAGCCTCTACATGACCATCGTCAGGAATCTCCCCTCCATGGAGGAGAAGGTCTTCTACACCATGGACGGCGGCAGGGAGCTGGCGCTGGAGAACCTCTCGTACCCGCCGTCCTTCACCCTGGACACCCCCTACATGGGCAGCGAGTTCTATCTCGCGCATGACGACGGCCGCGGCGACATCATCGACGAGGAGCCCGTGGACCCCGCCGACGTGAACTGGTGGGGGGAATACGGCAGCGAGGTTGGCCTGCTGAACATCGTCAACTACAACGACAGGGGCATGGGCTGGTCGTTCCGCTTCACGTTTGACAACTTCGGCGTGATTGACGAGGGCGTGGCGGCCCTGGACCCCGATACGGGGATCCTGGCCTCCTACGAAAAGTACGTGTTCCGGTTCAACCTGGAGCAGGACACCGTCACGGTGTGGGTTGACGGCGGCAGCGCGGTGGATTACGTGCGCACCGCCGACGCGGCAGGGTGATAGATTCTAGATTCTAGATTTTAGACATTAGATTTTAGATTGCGATATGGGGAGGACAATTCATGAAACGCATTTTTGTCGGCATTTTGGTCGCGGCGCTTGCCGTTTGGCTGGCGCTGGCACTGTTTGCCCGCGTGAGCGGGAGAAATATAGCCTTAAACACCGCCGCCGACCTGCCCGCGGGCACGGAGACGATGACGGTGTATGCGGTGAATAAAATGGGGCTTTCCGGCAAGTACTACATCAAGGCGATGGTGGGTGTCAACAGCTACACCTTCAAGCTGGCGGAGGACTTCTCCGCGCTGGCCTATGAGCCCGGCGTGGCCGGCGCGGTCTACATGCTGGACTACAACAGCCCGGCGGATTTCTACACCCAGTGGTACGAATCGTTCGTGCTATCCGAGGAGTCGGGCACGGTATTCGAGTTCATGTTCGAGGGCGATGAGCTTGTTTTCCTTACCGATACCACAGGGTATTCCCCGCCGGACGGCCCGCCCATGGAGGGCGCGCAGCTGCCCGAGGGCGTGGTGTACGTGGAGGAATTCGAGCTGCAGAGCGACCCGGGCGACAATATGTCCGCCGAGGGCGGCGCCAAGGCGCTGTTCAGCGCCATCCTCTTCGAGCACGCGGACTTCTACACCCCGGGCGACGCCGTGACCATCGCCCTGACCGGGCTGGACACCATCGACGGCGGGGACGCCTACCTGTACACCGTCACGACCGCGGACGGCGAATCGCAGCACGCGGTGAACTACGCGGGCGACGTCTATGTGCTGCTGGGCGGGGCGTACCAGTTCATCTACGGCGGCTTGGGCAGCATCATTCCCATTGACGAGGAGCGGGCCATGTTCATCGTGGAGCGGTGGATGGGAGCGTGGCTGGACGAGGGCATGGCGCTGGTGTCGAAGGGCGAGGGCGAGGTCAACGGCCAGCACGCCTTCCTGATCGACCTGGGCACGAATACAGATGAAAAGTTCACCGCCGAGAGGCACTACGCTCTGACGGACGACGGCGGGTTCTGGCTGCTGGATGTCCTCTCGGATACGTGGGGGCCCGCGGCGGCGGAGTGAGGCAATGCACAATTGACAATGCACAATGAAAGGGGATTGAACCCTAATGCGCAAATTCCTCAAGCCATTCCTGTCCCTGGCCCTCGTCTGCGCGCTCCTCTTCGCCCTGAGTACCCCGGGCGGCGCGGTCAATTCCAGTGACTGTGGGCTGACGCTGACGAAAAACGACAACTACAGCAAGGACGGCTGCGACTACCGCAGCTTCACCATCAACACGGGGAAATACCCCGGCAGCTATGGCAGCGGCGACAAGACGAAGGTGCTCGTCGAACTGTTCGACGCCGGCGGGAAACGCGTGGTGAATTGGGGCGAGAAGGTCTACGAGCCCAACACCAAGATTACGCGCAACCCGGGCTATAACTACAACGAAAACCTGTCCAGCGGCACCTACACCATGAAGGTGACCGTCACGGTGGTGGGGGAGAAGTGGAGCGGGTACGGCTATGTGCTCGACGAGTTGAAATTCGTCTGGAACTACACCATCACCCACACCCAGGCCGCCATCATCAACCTGGACAAGGTGGAGGTGGTCAGGAACAACGACGGCACCTACTCGAACAAATTTATCTACGGCCACAGCGGGGCCAAGGGGCAGACGGTCTATATGGAGCTCTATGACGCCAACGGCAGGCTGGTATTCAAAAGCAGCGGCAGCAGCCCCATCTCCTACACCAGCGGGACCTACAGCTTTACCTGGGGCGGCTACCCCTCCGGCGGCGGGATGCGGTGCCAGAGCGGCAACTACACCATCAAGTACTGGCTGGGCGGCAAAAACCCCAAGCAGGCCACCCGCTATCTGAACATCTATTGAGGAGGGCCGCAAAATGAATATCAGAAGATTTTTCGTGATCCTGCTGGCGGCCCTGCTGTGCCTCGGCCTGTTCGCCTGCGGCGAAAAAGACCCCGGCGGACCCGCGGCTTCGGACGTTCCCGCCGTCTGGGAGAGCCTGCGCGGCAACTATTGGCGCACGGACAGCAGCCAGTACAACAACGGCACGCTGCAGATGCTGTACCTGGGCAACGGCTGCGTGATGTTCGAGTTCCGGCTGATGGAGGGCGCGGAGTCCGAGGACGGCCTTTCCGAGGGCTGGGCGCGCGAGATGGTGCTTCCCTTTGTGGCCCTCATCGGCGACGATGGCATCGGGCGCTACGAGTCCGACCCTGAAAGCGAAAGCCCGTTGAAGATTACCTTTGAGCTGTCCGAGGACGGCAAAACCATGACCGTGGCGCATACGGGGGAGATGCCCATCCCGTGCGACGGCGTGTATCAGTTCAACGACGAGGGCCTGGAGGTCACCGAGGTCTCCGCGGCGGCCATCCTGGATTTCCTGCCCACGGCGGCCACCAGCCTCAACCACAACCTGGGCGCGTATAGCATGACCTACAGCGAGGAGGTCGTCGCCGGCTGGTTCTACCCCGTGACAGCCGCCTTCGACGACACCGGCGCGGTGCTGGCCAAGTTCATCATCGCCCGGGACCTCAGCGCGGTCTACCGCGTGGACGACGACATCGAGCCCGCGCTGATCTTCGGCTCGGCCCAGCCCATGCTGGACTGGGAGTATTACGTCTACCCTGAAATCGAGGAGGAAGACGTCGAGAGGGAGCCCATTTTGGTGTCCCTCTCGGACGTGATCTCCGAGGCGGGCGTGACCCTCGAGCCGGGCGGCGCGTCGAAGCTGCTGGCGGTATTGCCCTGGGCGTTCGACTATGCCATTGAGGCGAAGTCGTCCGATCCATCGATTGTGACCGTGGACAAGGGGGAGATCAAGGCCGTGGCGGCGGGTGCCGCGACGATTTCCGGCACGCTGAGTGTGGACGACGGCAGCAAGGCGTTCGAGATCGAGATCACCGTGGCCAGGGAGGGCGAGCCCTCCGAGGGCATTGCCGAACCCATGGAAGAGGCTGCGGGGTAAGGCCTTCCTACCCTCGTCTAGTCGCTAAACGAAGTAACCGCCCGGCCGATCAAAGCAAGGGGCGGTTACTTCTCTTAGATCGCATCGGCTATCGTCAGGATGCCCCCCTTGGGGGGCCGGTGCGTGGCTCGGCGTAGCCGACACGACCGAAGGGAGCCGAGGGGGTGGTGCGGAGCACAACAGATCACAGATTGATCCACAAAGCAGGGCGAACACCACCAGCCTCAGGACTGACAAGGTTACCAAAGAGGCCGACATCGCCGCCAATGCGGATAAACGCGGCGTAAGACTGAGAGCCGCCGGGCGACCGAAGCCACCACCAGAACCTGCTGTCGCTGTCGTTGAATTTCGCCAGAAGACGCCCATCCGCCTCGTAAAACCATTCATCCCCGTCGCTGTCTTTGTTCAGCTTCAGTCCAGGGAAGTAGTGCCGCACCTCCGGTACGCTCAGCAGGAAGACGTGGTCATCCGTCGGCTTGCCGCCCGGCGTATTGAATTGCTTTCCCTTCCATTTCCCCCAAGTGTTGTCCGGGTTTTCGTTATGGGTCAGCGCGATGTCCGCGCATTTTTCTCCGAAGCTTTCGTAGAATTCGCCGTTCAGGTATTTGCGCAGGGAGCACTCCGCCCAAGTTGTAGACCTGCCGCTTTCGTTGTACGCCCGCTTCTCTATAATATTCTCCGACAGCAGCAGCGCGCGGTTGTTCGCGGCGTCCACGTCCAGCACGCGCCACGGATAGCTGCCGAAGGGGATGACGCTGCCGATGGCCGGAGGCGGGCTTGGGGACGGCGCGGAACGGGCCGGCCCGGAATGGGCAGCCAGGGGAAGCCCTTTGCACAGCTTCTCTACAAACGCGTCGCCGTCCCTGAAGCTTTCATAGGATAACAGTTGTACGTCAACAAGGATATCGGGTATGTCGGCGCTGGTGATCACCGAGCCGGCTATCCTGATGTCGTTATTCAAGGCGATGAGGATTTCTTTGTTCACCCACTTGGATTTCGCCGCCTCGGGCGACCAAAAGAGCAGCATGCAGGCTGACCGGCGCAGGTTCCTGGAAATGATTTTGAACCACTCGTCCCCCGCCTCAATCCCTTCATCCCACCACAGCCGATACCCCTTCCTATGCAATCGCTCAAGGATAAGCGCAACCTTGTCCTTGTCCTTGCGCGCATAGCTTACGAATATGTACGGCTCCGCCCCCCCGTAGGCCGCAAACGGCGCGTCCGGGTTGTGCGTGTGCGTTTTTTCCGCCATCTCCCCATTCCTTCCCCCTGGAATTCATTCCAAACGTCATTTTATCACACCATCCGGCAAAAATCAAGAGCTCCGACAAAAAACGATATTGCATTTTTCCCCGCGCTGTGCTACACTTATCATAGAAATTTATCGCTTTGAGGAGGATCACCATGAAGCTTCAGCAACAGGGCGCGCAGCTGTACATCCCGGACGGCGCGCCGGAACCAGCTGCCCTCGCGCGCACGACCGACCTGTGCGTCGCCGCGCACCAGGACGACATCGAAATCATGGCCTACGCACCTATCGTGCAGTGCTTTGGCAGCGCCGGGAAGTGGTTCACGGGGGTGGTGCTCACCGACGGCGGGGGCGCGCCGAGGAGCGGCATCTACGCGGACTATACCAACGAGGACATGATGCGCGTGCGGGCCGAGGAGCAGAAGACCGCGGCGGGTATCGGGAAATACGCCGCGCAGTTTTTGCTGGACTACCCCAGCAGCGCTGTGAAAAAGCCGGACAACCCCGCCTTAGTGGGCGAGCTGCGGGACATCATCCTGGCCTGCGCGCCGGAGACGGTCTATACCCACAACCTGGCCGACAAGCACGACACGCATGTGGCGGTCGTGCTCAACGTGATCCGGGCTTTGAGATTGATCCCCCCGGAAAAACGGCCGAAGAAGGTCGTCTCCATGGAGGTCTGGCGCGGGCTGGACTGGCTGCGCGACGAGGACAAGCTGCCCTTCGACACCGGCGCGCACCCGAACCTGGCCGCGGCGCTGCTGGGCGTCTACGACAGCCAGATCGCCGGCGGCAAGCGCTATGACCTGGCCACCGTGGGCCGCCGCACGGCCAACGCCACCTTCTTTGAAAGCCACGGCGTGGACGAGACCGACAGCATCGCCTTTGGGCTGGATATCACGGCGCTCATTGAAGGGGACTTGGACCCGGCGGCGTTCATCAACGGGTATATCCAGAGCTTCAGGGATGAAGTGAACGAAAGGATAGGGAAATTGTCAAGCTAAGTAACCCCCGCTATAGACGGCACGGCAAAACGGTCAGCCGCTCCGCGGATGCCTTCCTCAGTCAGCCCGAGGCTGACAGCTCCTTCCACGGGAAGGAGCTTGGGGGTTTAGGCACAAGCGGGCTATGCAATTATAAGCTTGCGGGACGATATGTCGTTTTACTTAATCCCCCAGGCTCCTTCCCGTGGAAGGAGCTCCCGCCTCGGGCGGGTGAGGAAGGCATCGCGGAGCGACGCGTCCTTGTGCGATAGATGGCGTTCTATGACGGCACCATCTGGAATATAGCCAGTGGATTATCTATCGGAGCAGGGACTGTATGTTATATTTTAGGATTTTTTGAATAAGGAGCCATCACCTATGACTTTTCTCGGATTCGACATCCCCATCAAAAACAGCCCCGCGCTCGACCCCGGCTTCCTCCCCATGTCCCTGTTTTGCCGGGAATTTTTGAAGCAGGCAAGCAGGCCCATCGCGATTTGCATCGAGCGCAACGACGGCCTTGTCGCCGTGTATGACACGTTCGTCACCGGCACAAACCGCGAGGCGGATCAGTACTATGTGGAGCGCACGGTGAAGAATTTGCTGTGGGCCAAGGGCGGCTTCCGCGTGACGATTTGCGGGGACGACGGACTGGCCGGGTATATCGCGCAGGCCTACAGCGCAACAGGTTCACGCAAATTTGACGCGGAGTTCATGGCGAAGGTGTACGAGCGGCCCTTCGAGGTACTCTCCCTGCCGCTGGATCAAAAGCCCGACCCGCGCGAGCGCTCCGTCAAGGCCGGAGGCGACGCTGCCGGTTGCCGTATCGGCTTTGACGCGGGCGGCAGCGACCGCAAGGTATCGGCGGTGATCGACGGCGAGGCGGTCTACAGCGAGGAGGTGGTCTGGTCGCCGAAAACCCAGGCCGACCCGGCGTATCACTACGAGGGCATTTTAAGCGCATTTAAAACAGCGGCATCGAAGATGCCCCGGGTGGACGCTATCGGCGTGAGCTCGGCAGGGATTTACATTGACAATCGAACTGCCGTGGCCTCTCTGTTCCTCAAGGTTCCGCCGGATCTGTTCGAGGCGCAGGTGAAAGCTATCTACATCCGCGCGGCGCGTGAGATCGGCGAAAACGTGCCTCTGCGCGTGGTGAACGACGGCGACGTGACCGCCCTGGCCGGGGCCATGGAGCTGGGCGGCAGCAACGTGCTGGGCATCGCCATGGGCACCAGCGAGGCCGGCGGCTACGTGGACGCGGGCGGCGACATCACCGGCTGGCTGAACGAGCTGGCCTTCACCCCTGTGGACGCCAACCCCGCCGCCATGGCCGACGAGTGGTCGGGCGACATCGGCTGCGGGGTGAAATATTTCTCCCAGGACGGCGTGATCAAGCTGGCCCCCGCCGCGGGCATCGAACTGGATTTAGGGCTGGCCCCCGGCGACCAGCTTAAAATCGTGCAGGATTTGCTTGCCCAGGACGACCCGCGCTGCGTGAAAATCTTCGAGTCCATCGGGTGCTATCTGGGCCACGCGCTGCCGTACTACTGGGAGTTTTACGGCTTCAGGTATGTGCTGCTGCTCGGGCGCGTGATGTCCGGCGAGGGCGGGAATATCATTGCCGAGGTGGCCAAACGCGTGCTGGCGGAGGAGTACCCGGGCTGCGATTTCCTCGTCCATGTGCCGGACGAAAAGAGCCGCCGCGTGGGGCAGAGCGTGGCGGCGGCGTGGCTATAGCCTCTCGCCGCCCTCGTCCGCCCAGTGCCTGTAATATTCCGTGCCGCGCCACTTGCCGTCTAAAAAGGCCCGCAGGGTGGTCTCGGCGCTGACCCATTCGTCGATGCGCGTCAGGCCGTGGGCCCGCCAATCGGCATAAAATTGATTGATCTGCTCCGGCTCGATCTTGTGCCGGAGCATTTGCGCATTCTTCAGGCGTACCCAGCGCAGGGACAGCCGTGCCTTGGCTACCCGGGCGTGCCGCAGCGCGTCGCCGAGGACGGCCTGTTCGGCCCGGTCAAAAAAGCCATCGTAGAGATCCAGCATGTCGTCGGTGAGGTAGGGCTTGTCGCAGTTGTTGTTAAAGCCGGTGTGGATGTTGTCACGCTCGACTTTTTCGGTCAGCGCGGCGATATAGTCCAAGATATGCTTTGCGGCCGCGCCGTAATAATAGTCGCAGAACTCGCGCTTGTGCCGCTCGATATCGCAATCGGGGTCCCACAGGAGCTTGCAGATCAGATAGGCCCGCAGCTCGTTCAGGTCCGTGCTGCCGCCGTGCGCGCCGCAGGCCTGCTCGAACACGCCTTTTACATTATTTTTGACGAAGCATTGCATGTTGGCTTGCAGGGCGTTCCAGTTGGCGTGGGGCGCGGGGTAGTGCGCGAAGCCGGTGGTGTAATCCCAGATGTACAGCCGGTCGCAGACCTTCGCCCAGGCCTCTAAATCTTCGACAAAGTTGGAATTCTCGTCGCAGGTACAAGATTGAAAACTGTGGGCGAAGCAGCACTCGATGGAGCACAGCCGCACGCAGACATTATGCCTGGGTCTGATATTCTTCGGCGGCCTGCGGGTATACATATAGGCCAGGGTGTCGATCACCACATCCGGGAATTCCTCCTCGATCTGTTCGGCGACTTGATTGATAAACCAAATCAGGCTGCCCGCGTGGCTCTCCTCCCGGTCGTCGATTTCCGCGCAGGCGGGGCACTCGCAGTAGTTCATCCAGTCGTTCTGCGAGACGGAGATGAGGCGGCATTCGGGGCGCTTGCGCAGGGCGGCGCGTACCTTCTCCACGGTGATTTCGAGGACGTCCGGGTTGGTCAGGCACAGCTGCGAGAAATCCCGCAGGCGCTCGCCGTCCACCAGCGAGAAATATTCCGGGTGGGCGTCGAAGTACGCCTCCGGGGGGATGATATCCCGGTCGAAGGAGTGCACGAACCACGCGTAGGGCATGCCGCCGCCGTATTCCTGCGGTATGGATATACCGCCCAGAGCCCCGTTGACGCGGCTCTTCACGGCAAAGCGCGGGAACCGCGCCAGGTCTTTGTAGTTGTGCCAGCGGTATTCCAGCGCGGGTTTTTCAGCGCGTTCAAGATGCGGCAGGGGCAGGTCGGGCACGCAGGGAATTTTCTCGCAGGTAGGCGTGAAGAAGCGGCAGCCCAGCGCCTCCAGCAGGGCATAGACCCCATAGATCACCCCGCGCCTGCCTCCGGCGATTGCGATGCCCTCGCCCTGCGTGCGTATCGTGAACGCGTCCTCGCCGAGGGCACCGTCCAGCCGGATCGAAATCGCCGGGCCGTCTGGTTTTGATGTGATTTCGAATGATGCACAAGTCATCAGGTTCAGATAGTGGCGCAGCTCGGACGCGGCGTAGGCCTCCTGGGGGGAGGGGTCTGCGCTGGTTGAAATTTTAAGCAGGGCGGTTTTGTTTTGAGCTACCATGGCAATCCTCCTTTTCATGACCATAATACCATTCTCCGGGCGGCAAGTCAAACAAAAAGTGCTTGCCCCACCCATCTTTTTGTGATAGAATGGACAGGAGGTGATGTATCCAATGAAACTCTCCCCCCGTGAAAATTTGCTGTCGCTGTATCGCAGGCAGGGCTATGAATACGCCCCGGCGGAGATCATGCTCTGCCCGGCGCAGGCGAAGGCCTTTACGCGGCATACCGGCCGCCCGGAAAACGAGCTGGCCGACCATTTCGGCTTCCCCTTCCGGGGCGTGCAGGGCCTGCGGCAGGTTGCTGCCGATAAAAATGAATTCCTGCGCTGCTACCCCGGCGGGCTGAAGCCGGGCACGAATATCACCGGCTGGGGCGTGGCCCACGAGCCCGGCAGCAGCGAGGCGTCAAAACATTTCACCCGCATGCGGCACCCCCTGGCGGGGGATATCACCATGGAAGAGCTGGCGGCCTACCCCTTCCCACGGCTCGTGGGCGGCAATGAAGAGGCGCAGCGCGAGCAGGCCGCGCAGATCAAGGGCCGGGGGCTGGCGGCCTACGGGCACATGTCCTGCACGGTGTGGGAGACCGCCTGGTACATGCGCGGCATGGAGGACCTGCTGGTGGACATGGCCGAGGGCGACGAGAAGGCCGCCTTCATTCTGGACGCCGTGACGGACAACTCCGTGAAGCAGGCGATCGCCTTCGCCCGCGCGGACGTGGACGTCATCCACCTGGGAGACGACATCGGCATGCAGCGCGCGCCCATGATGGGCCTTGCGATGTACCGCGAATATCTAAAGCCCCGGCTGGCCCGGGTGATCCGCGCGGCACGGGAGGTCAAGCCGGACGTGCTCATTCAGTACCACTCCTGCGGCTACGCCGCGCCCTTCATCGAGGATTTGATCGAGGTGGGGGTGGATATTTTGAACCCTGTGCAGCCGGAGTGTATGGACTTCGCGGAGATTCACGCGCAATATGGGGACCGGCTGTCGTTCAACGGCACGCTGGGCACTCAGAGCACCATGCCCTTCGGCACACCGGAGGATGTGCGCCGGGTGGTGCGCGAAAACCTGGACATCGCCGGGGCGCGTGGCGGGCTGTTTGTGTGCCCGACGCATGTGGTGGAGCCGGAGGTGCCGTGGGAGAATATTGAGGCGTATTTTCAGGCGTGCGGGGAGTATAGGGCGTAAAAAAAGAAGTCGCTCCGCGATGCCTTCCTCACCCGCCCGAGGCGGGAGCTCCTCCCACGCGGAGGAGCTTGGGGGATTAACCGTAAACGGGTTGTTCCCCACAAGCCCGTAGATTCCTATGTCGCTTTCGACTAATCCCCTAGGCTCCTCCGCGTGGGAGGAGCTCCCGCCTCGGGCGGGTGAGGAAGGCATCGCGGAGCGACGTATCCAATTTGTGCATTATGCATACAAAGGAGGCCTCCTCATGCCCTTCCCCCGCACAACCGTCGCCGGCATCTCTATGCCGCGCATGCTCATCGGCACCAACTGGCTGCTGGGCTGGAGCCACCGCTCCTCCGCCGCCGACGCGCAGATCAAAGAGCGCTACGCAAAGCCCGAGGACTTCCTGCCCGTGTTCGAGGCCTATCTCAGCCACGGCATCGACGCCGTGATGGGCCCCCTGGGCGAGGCCAGCTTCGCCCGGGCGCTCGACTATGTCCAGGAGAAGCTCGGCCGCAGGCTGATTATCATCGATACGCCCATCCTCAACGTCGAGGACACTCCCCAGGCCCGGGCCGAATGCGAGGCCTATTTCAAGTGGAGCGCCGCCCAGGGCAGCGCCTTCTGCCTGCTGCACCACTGCAAAGCGGAGCAGCTGGTGAACAAGCTCCACGGCACGATCGACCGCCTGGACGACTACACGGGCATGATCCGCGACGCCGGGATGCTGCCGGGGCTTTCGTGCCACATGCCCGAGCTGATTCTCTACAGCGACGCGCAGGGCTACGACGTGGAGACCTATATCCAGATTTACAACCCCATGGGCTTCCTGATGCAGATCGAAATCGAGGCCGTGGCGAAGATCATCAACCACGCGAAAAAGCCCGTGATGACCATCAAGCCCATGGCCGCCGGGCGCTGCACACCCTATGTGGGGTTGAATTTCGTCTACAACACGATTCGCCCGTGCGACATGGTGACCCTCGGCGCGCACAACGCCCGGGAAGTCCACGAGGACGTGGAGATCGCCCTGGCGGCCATTGAGCGCCGCTGGCCGGACCTGGATGGGCGGGGGAGCCCGGCGAAGCAGGCGGTGCTGGGGTGAGGGCTGCAAAGTGTTCAGCCGCTCCGCGGAGCCTTCACCACCCCGCCCGAGGCGGGGAGCCTCCTCCACGGGAGGAGGCCTGGGGGATTAGGCTTAAGCTGGTTCGCAATATAAGCAGTCGCTTTGGCGCAAACCCCAAGGCTCCTTCCCGTGGAAGGAGCTGTCGCCTCGGGCGACTGAGGAAGGCATCGCGGAGCGATGTTCAGCATTCAGCATTCATTATTCAGCATTATAAAAAGGAGGCCCTCCCCATGTCCACCACCCCCTACATCCCCTCAACGCAGCAGCACGAAATCACCGCCCCTCAGCGCTTACTCGTCAACGGCGACAACGCCGCGCGACGCGGCGATATTGCCGAGCCCGGCTTCGCCAAGCGCCTGCTCTGGCAGTACGACCGCGCGGACATCGCCGTGCCCGCCTGGCGCGTGAAGGAGTGGGACTGCTATGTCGTCAACAACCAGGACTATGGCATGGTCATCATCATCAGCGACGCCGGTATGGTTGGCAACCTGTTCGTGAGCGTCGTCGATTTTCACGCACAAACGACCCTGGTCAAGACCGTGATCACGCCCTTCCCGCTGGGCAAATGGAACCTGCCCGCCACCTCCGACGCGGGCCACGTGGAGCACCGCTTCGGCGGCATGAACCTGGGCTTCTACCATGGAGGCAGCAAGCGCGTGCTGCGCGGCATCGTGCAGGGCTTCGGCCCGGAAAAGCAGGAGCTGCGCATCGACCTGACCCTGACCGATCTGCCCGAGGAGACCATGGTGATCGCCACGCCGTTGGGCAAGCCGGGGCACTTCTACTATAACCAGAAGATCAACTGCATGCGCGTCAGCGGCACGGCCACGGCGGGCAATCAGGTATGGGCCTTCGACCCGGCGGACAGCTTTGCCACCCTCGACTGGGGCCGTGGCGTTTGGACCTACGAGAACACCTGGCTGTGGAGCAGCCTGAACACCGCCCTGCCTGACGGCTCGTCCTTCGGCTGGAACCTGGGATATGGCTTCGGCGATACCACCGCCGCCAGCGAGAACATGCTGATTCACAACGGCAAGGCCCACAAGCTGGAAGAAGTTGAGTTTCAATTGCCGCAGAAGGACGGCGCGGACGACTTCCTGTCCCCATGGAAATTTACCTCCAGCGACGGCCGCCTGGAGATGGACTTCGCGCCCGTGTACGACAACGCGAACATCAACGACTTCGGCGTGATCTGCATGAGCGGGCACCAGGTGTTCGGCAAGTTCACGGGCCGCGCGATCCTCGACGACGGCACGGCCATCGACCTGGTGGATCGCATGGGGTTCGTTGAAAAATATCACAACAAGTGGTGAGGAGGGCCTCGATGCTGACCCTGCGCCCGCTAAAGAAAAAAGACATTCCTTTGATTGCCCGCTGGCTTTATGGGGAGCACGCCGCCTCCCGGATCGAGAACCCCGAGGATTGGCTCGCGGAAATTCACGACAAAGACTCCACCTTTATCCACATCATCGCTGAGGTGGACGACAAACCCATGGGTTACTGCCGGTACTGCCCATACGGCGGCACTGGGTTCGACATGGATTATCTCATCGGCGAACTGGAATACATCCCGCGGGGCTTTGGCAGGCTCATGCTTGACCGCGCGCTGGCTTTGCTGAAGGCGCAGGGCGCGACGGCCGTCACAGTGGACCCGGACGATGGGAAGACCATAAATCCGGGCTGCCGGGAACTGCTGGAAAGTTGCTTTTTTCTCTGGGACGGCGGATTTTATACTTATTTTTTGAGATGACGCGCGGCTGCAATTCACAGGCTCCTTCCCGCCCGCGAAAAAAGGAGGTCCCCATGTTCTGCGACAAATGCCACTGGTACACTGCCGGGGAGAAAATCTGCCCGCACTGCGGCGCGGCGCAAAAGCCGCCTGCGCCGGACGACGTTTTCGGCCTCCAAAAGCCCGCGCCTGGGCCGGAGCCCGTTCCCGCCCCGGAGCCCCCTGCGCCCGTGCCGGAGGTTCCCCCGCCCCCGCCTGCGCCAAAGCCAGTGCCAATGCCGGTTCCCCCGCCTGCGCCGAGGCCGATTCCCGCACCGCCCGCGCCAAAACCCGCGCCGCCCACGCCCGACAGCAACAAGCAGGGCTTCAAGGCCCTGGCGTTTGTGCTTGTGGGCGCGGCTGTGCTGATGTTTGTATTGCTCTTCGCGGAGATGGGAAGGGAGGACGCGTACTATAACTACAGCCCGGATGACGACGGCTCCTATTTCTATGACGACGACTATTTCGAGGCGGACTGGCCTTCGCTGGAGGAGGCGTGGACGGGGGACGTGGTCTCCTTCGGCAGCGCGCAGTGGCGAGTGCTGGACAAAGAGCCCGATGCCCTCCTGCTGCTGTTGGAGGACGAGATGTACCTGCAGCCCGAGGAGATAGACAATTTTCTCAACGAGAGCGAACTATATTACGATGTAGTCTATCTGGCCGGGATGGAGTTCACCGGGGAGGAATTCGGACGCATACGGCCCTCGCCGGAGGGGGACGCCCTGTTCCTGCTCTCCCCGGAGGAGATGGGGATCTACGGTATCGAACCGCCGGAGCTCTGGAACGACGAGCTCATCCCCGTGCGCCCGGCCATATGGGTGAGCGTGTGGTAAACACCCCCGAAGAAAATAAGGAGGCGCCCATGTTCTGCGATCAATGCCACTGGTACACCGCCGGGAAAAAGATCTGCCCCCACTGCGGCGCGGAGCAGAGCCCGAAAAAGGCGAAGGACATGTTCAACCTGCCGGGCGACAAGTCTGTCCTGGACGATAAGTTCATGGATGCGCCTTTGACGGGTGCACCCATGCCCGCCATACGGACATCCGCGCCGCCGCCCGCGCCTCCACCGCCCCCGCTGCCACAGGCCAACTTCTGCGGGAGGTGCGGCGCCAGGGCGAATGCGGGCAGGTTCTGTTCCCGCTGCGGCGCGCAGCTGATACAGCCGAAATAGGAGGTATTCCCAAATGGACAAACAATTTATGTGCTATTGCGGCCTCTACTGCGGGAACTGCGCCGTGAAGGCGAAGATCAAGCCCGCGGCGGAGACCCTGTACGGCGAGATGAAAAAGGCCGGGTTTGAGGAGATCGTGCAGTTCCTGCCCGGCGGCGGGGGCTTCTGGCAGTTCCTCAAGGGCATGGCCGAGGACGGCATATGCGTCTCGTGCAAGGACGGCGGCGGCAACCCCGGCTGCCCCGTGCGCATCTGCGCGCGTGAACGGGGCGTGGAGATGTGCGCCCTGTGCGGGGACTATCCCTGCGAGAAATTCGGGCGTTTTTTTGAGGGCTACCCCGTGCTGGAGCCCGACAACGCCCTGCTGCGCGAGTGCCCGGACGCGTGGGCCGCCCTGCAGGACGAGCGCCGGGCCAATGGATTTACATACACTGAAAATAAATTATAGTTAAGATAAGGAGACGATCCCATGTTATTCGGTTCCGAAACCCTGAAACCCATGGCCGACCTGGCAAACGCCGCCGTGCGCAGCGTGGACAACTTCAATTGGACCTTCATCGCCCTGCTGGCCTTCGTGGTGTACGTCTACGCCACGGCCATCAAAAAGAAGGACTACAAGGGCATCGCGGCGGGACTGGCGCTCTATATGGTGCACTGGTTCTACGAGATCATGAACGCCGTGATCCAGGCCGCCACGGGCTACGCGCTGTGGACGGTCTCGCCCGAGAGCACCAGCTTTATCCTGCTGGTCGGCGTGAGCTGGGAGCTGTCCATGATGTTCTCCATTGCGGGCGTGGGCACGTATCAGCTCCTGCCCGAGGACCCGAAAAAGAAAATTCTGGGCGTGAACAACCGGGTGTTCTTCGCCCTGGGCAACGCCGCGCTGTTCAGCCTGGTGGAGATTTTCCTGGCCTCCACCCCGGCCTTCATCTGGGTGTACCCCTGGTGGGGCGCGCTGCCCGTGTTCGTCACCACATATATCCCCTTCTTCCTGGCGGCCTACCTGGTGCCAGACGCCAAACCGAAGACGCAAAAGATATTCATCGGCGCGCTGGCGGGGGTGAACGCGGCGCTGCTGGCGGTGCTGATACCGCTGGGGGTCATCTGATATGTGCGACACATTCTGCGTCCCCGGCACGCTCCGGGGAACCTACTTCGCCAAGAACAGTGATCGAAGCCCCAACGAGCCCCACCTGGTCCTGCGCGTCCCGGCACGGACTTACGCGCCCGGATCGGTCGTCCAGTGTACGTACATCGCCATTCCGCAGGCCGAGCGCACACGGGCGGTGATCCTCTGCAAGCCCTCGTGGATCTGGGGCGCGGAGATGGGCGTGAACGAAAGCGGCGTGGCCATCGGCAACGAGGCGGTGTTCACCCGGTCGGGCACGAAACGCGCGCGCGACTCCCTCACCGGCATGGATTTGCTGCGCCTGGCACTGGAGCGGGCCGACACCGCCAAGGCTTCCATTGAGATTATGGCCTCTCTATTGGAGGCCCACGGCCAGGGCGGCAACTGCGGCTTCGACCACGACTTCCGCTACGACAACAGCTTCCTGGCCGCCGACGCGCGCGAGGCCTGGATTCTTGAGACTTCGGGCAAACGCTGGGCCGTCAAGAAAGCCGAGGGGCCCTGCGCGATCTCCAACCGCCTGACCCTCGAGGGCTTTGCCGAAACATACACGGAGCCTGTGTTTTCGCATTTCTCCCGCGCCAAAGAGCGCCGCTGCCAGGTGATGGAGCGCCTCGGCCCCTCCGCAGGCGTGTCTGAAATGATGGCTATCCTGCGCTCCCACCCGCCGGCGCTTGCGGGCCGCGAATTCGCCCGCGCGGGCGTCGGCAGCGTATGCATGCACGCGGGCGGCCCCATCGGCGACCACACCACCGGCAGCCTCGTTGCCGTCCTGCGCAAGGGCAAGCCCGCCACCCTGTGGGTCACGGGAGCCTCCACGCCGTGTATCGCGGCGTTCAAGCCGGTGTTCTGGGGAGCGGACGCGCCCCCGCTCTTCAACGAGCCCGAACCCGCCCTGCAATACTGGCTCCAACGCGAGCGCCTGCACCGTGCGGTCATCGCCGGTTTGGTTGATGCCACTGATCTGCGCGCCAAAATCGCCGCCCTTGAATCCCAATGGCTCGCCCGCGAACAGGCCCTCATGGCCGCCGATGCCCCCGACATGGCCGCATTGTGCGCCCTCTCCCGAGAGGCGGCTGTGCAGGAGCAGGCACTGATCGACGAATGCTCGTCGGGCAACTGGCGGGATATCCGGGGCGGGGGAGGCTACGTGCGGTACTGGCGAAAGAAAAATGAATCACTTGGAAAGGAACCCTCCCATGCCTGAAAAAAACACCCCCCATTACACCGGCTCCGCCTTCGCCGATCTGCTGCGCCACGACGGCGGCCTGCCCCACGCCGTGGGCGCCTCGAGCTATCAGGTGCTGCGCGCCAATAGAACGCACCCGGAATGGGCCGACGGCACCGCCGACGGCATCGGCGGAGGCAACACGTATAACCACGGCCCCATGCTGACTTTCTGGCGGGGCAATTTCTATCTCGAATACCTCTCTGTCCCCGTGGACGAGCACATCGGCCCGGGCTGCTCCCTGCTGGTGAAATCCAAGGACGGCATGGACTGGGGCAAGCCCGTGGTCTGTTTCCCCGAGATCACGATCCCCGCCGGGCGCTACGAATGCCATGACAGGACTGTGATCCAGGTGCCCGAGGACAAGCCAGGCTTCATGCACCAGCGCATGGGGTTCTTCCACACGAGCGACGACCGCCTGCTGGTCAGCGGGTTCTACGGCCACGCGCCGCACCACGACATCTGCCCCTGGCAGAGCTTCGGCCTGGGCCGCGTGGTGCGCGAGGTCTTCGAGGACGGCACGATGGGCCCGATTCACTTTATTCGATTTTTGGACTACTCCGGTTGGACCGAGGACAAGTTGCCCTTCCCGTACTACAAGCGCAGCGCCGACCCTGCGTTTGTTGCCGCCTGCGACGAGCTGATGGCCGACCGCCTGGTCACCCAGCAGTGGCGCGAGGAGCACGGCTGGCAGGACGAGACCATCGGCATCGAGATGCCCAAGATCGGCAGGCGGCAGGGCATCGCCGAGAACTCCCCCTTTGAGAGCGCGTCGAGCTTCTGCTGGTACCACATCGACGAAAAAGCCGTCATCGGCCTGTGGAAGCAGGGGAAGGTGGGCCGCAGCGACGACGGCGGCAAGAGCTTTTCGACGCAATACGAGCCCACTTTCGCCACCTCGGGCGCGAAGTCCTGGGGGCAGAAGACGGAGGACGGCCGCTACGCCATCGCCTACGTCAACAGCCTCTCCAGCGAGCACCGCTATCCTCTGGTGGCCGTGACCTCCGACGACGGCATTGCCTTTGACAACATGGCCTGCGTGTGCGGCGAGGTGCCCCCCCGGCGCTACGAGGGCATCTATAAAGATTTTGGGCCGCAGTATATCCGGGGTATCAGCGAGGGCCACGCCGAGTACCCGCAGGGCGCGTTCTGGCTCACACACAGCATGAATAAAGAGGACATTTTCGTCACGAAGGTTCCCGTGCCGGTCAGGCTCGCGGTCGATGCGCATATCCATGACACGTTCGAGGATATTAAGGACTGGAATATCTACAGCACCAAGTGGGCGCCCATCTCGCCCTGCGTGATGTATGGCACGGACCATTGCATGCGCATCTCCGATAAAGATCCGTGTGACTACGCGAGGGCGATGCGCATCTTCCCGAAGAGCAAAAAAGTTTCAATTTCGATGGAGGTCATGGCGGCGGGCCAATATGAGGACAATCTTGAGATCGAAATCGCCGACGGGCGCGGCACGCCCGCCTGCTGGGCCACGCTGGGCCACGGCTGGCTGCGGGTGAAGTACGGCGCGAACGCCGAGGACGCCTTCATGGTGCCCGCCCCGCCCCGCTGGCATACCCTTGAATTCCGCGTGGACTGCGCGAACAACACCTATGAGGTGTTCTTCAACGACAACGATTTTTCCTATGGCCTGTCCCGGCTGGTGCATAAGGTGAACGACGTGGAGCGCCTTGTCATCCGCACGAAGCCCAGGCGGCACACGCCGCATTACGACATCTACCCCGAAACCCCCGACATCCCGGACGTGGACGACCCCGTGGCGGAACGGGTGTATTTCATCAAAAATGTGAGGACAACGGAACTATCATAGAAAATGACAAGCAATTTTCCCTCCGTCTGTGTTATAATCCCTCCCGGGAGGTGAGATTTTGATCTGGATCGATAAAATCCAGCAGGCCATCGATTTCATCGAGGGCAGCCTGTTCGGGCCCATCAACGCCGAGGCCGTCGGCCGGGCGATCAACTACGCGCCGTCGTCGTTCTCGAACTTCTTCAGCGCCGTGACCGGCTACTCCGTGGGCGAATATATCAGGTTCCGGCGGCTGTCCGAGGCGGCGCAGCGGCTGGCGCGGGGCAGTACCTCGGTGACCGACATGGCCTTCGAATGCGGCTACGAGACGGTGGAAGCTTTCTCGAAAGCTTTCAAGCGTTTCACCGGCTGCGCGCCCTCGCAGGCGGCGAGGTCCGGATCAAAATTTCGCAGGTTCACTCCCATCACCATCCATTTTTCTTTAAAGGGAGGATTCGGTATGACACGCAACCTGATTCCGGGCATGCAGCGGGTGGATTGGTCCGATCAACAGAGGCAAAACGAGTTCGTGGGCAGCGTGGTCTCGGCCCTGAACGCCTTGGGGGAAAAGCTGAGCTATGACTACGTCTGCGCCGTATCGGGCAGCGCGATGCGCACGTCGTTTTCCACAGAGGGCTGGAACCACGGGAATTACCACGTGATCAACGCACCGCAGATTATTGAGCACACATTCAAGATGCTTGGGTATCAAATCAGGCATCACGTGAGGAGCGACTACAAAACCGACCGGGATTTGATCATCTGCAGCATCGACAAAGGCGTGCCGGTGATCACCCTTGAGGGGGTCATCAACTGCGCCGACGCCTGCGTGATCTCGGGCTACGACAACGACGGAGAGGTGCTGCTGGGCTACAACCCCTTCATGGACGTAGAAAATGATCACGATGAGGCCCCGGACGGCACGGGCTATTTCAGAAAGTCAAACTGGCACGAGGGCATGAGCGCCGAGGACCACCAGCTGCGCATTATCACCATCGAGGGCAAACGCGAAAAGCCCGACGAGAAAACCATCCTGCGGGAGACTATGAAGCTTGTTTCACTCCTGATCAAAGAGGAGTGCCTCGTCCCTGGCCAGCACAACGGCCTGGCGGCGCACAAGGCCTTTGCCGAAGCGTTGATGACCTATGAATGGGAGGACACCTTCGAGCCGTATCTGAATACCATGTGCAATTACAAGCAATATCTCGACAGGCAGTACGCCGCCGCGTTTTTCAGGGCGCATGGCCGGAAGGAGCTGGCTGCCTGCTACGAAAAAATCGCGGCGCAGTGCGGGCAGCTGGCGAAGATTATCCCGCAGGATTTCTCCGCGGGCCGCAAGTTCAAGAAGAAGCGCAGGCTGAAGCCCTACTGCGATGCGCTGATGGAGATTCACGATCTGGAGCGGGAGGCGCTGCGGCTGCTGGGGTGATGCCTTTTTTCACCCCTCTGTCGCACAGGGCCGCTTCGCGGCGCGACAGAGGGGGTGAAAAACAACTTCAAGTTGCGCCCGCTCTCCCCTTCGCAACGATTCTTATATGTACAATCGCGCAAAAACCTGGTACAATAAGAAAAAACAGGCGAGGGGGATTTCTCATGGATATGCTCAAAATCGGCAAAAACATCGCGGCCCTGCGCAAGAATAATGGCTTCACACAGGAGAGCCTGGCACAGCGGCTGGGTATCACGCCCCAGGCGGTGAGCAAGTGGGAGACCGGCGCGGGCCTCCCCGAGGCCTCGCTGCTGGTGGAGCTGGCCGGGCTGCTGCGCGTCTCGCTGGACGACATCCTGCAGTCCGGGAAGAATAGCATCCTGGATTTCATGAATCGCAACCTGGCCGCGCCGGACGCGAAGCTACTGGAGGGCATTCCGAAAATCAGCCGCTGGGATCCGCCGCCGGGCTGTGACATGGCTTACTCCATGCCCGCCGTGATTGCCGAGGCGCTGTGCTGCATTGAGGCATACGAGAAGGGTGAATCGCGCAGTGTCTCTTACGATACGCTGAATGGGCGTTTTTGCGAGCTGATGCATGTCATGGGCGTGGGCTACGGTTTTTTGTGGTGGGAGAAGCGGCACCTGGCCGAGGAGCTGTGGCGCATCAACGACCTGGGCGATATGGCCAGACGGGCCATGGGCTACTACGGGCGGGACTATCTCTGGCTCAACAACGAAAACGCCACGCCGGAGGAGATGCGCAGGGCCGTCGTGTGGTCGATAGACCGGGGACATCCCGTGGTGATGGAGTTCGCGGGCGGTATCCCCGAGTTCAGCATCGTCACCGGCTATGAGGACAGCGGCAACACGCTAATTGGCTGGACCTATTGCGGGGAATGCGCCGCGCGGACCAACGCCCAGGGCATGTTTGTCAACCCCGCCCGCTGGGGCGAAGGTCATAATTTTCACATCCTGATAATCGGGGATGCCGTTGCGCCAAGTTATACCGACCGGGACTCCATAGAGTACGCCCTGGAAGTGCTGGACAGAAAAGAGCCGCAGGACAGAGCGGCGGTAGGCCCGGAATGGTGTCTGGCCGGGGACGCCGCATTACAGCTATGGCTGGATTCCTGCGATACCGACGAGCATACAGTCCAGCTTTTTACGGTCTCTGATATTCACACATTCGCCCTGGAACTGAATTCGATTTACGCGCAGAAATGCCTGCTGCCCTATTACCGAAAGCTCGGGGAGCGAAGCAATGCGAAGGTCTACGGTATAGTTATCCAGATCGGCATCGCCGTAGACATCAACGAGCGTGAGCGCAAAGGGTTGGAAAAATGCAAGAAGAATCCCAAAAAGTACGCACCGATTTGCAGGACGCACATCGAAAATCTGATCAAATACAGGGAGTCCCTGCGCGGCTGGCTTGGGATGATTGTGGAAACGCTGTGAAGCAACCCCGGATTTCCCGCGCACGAAATAACGGGCAAAATATAATTCGATCATGTATAATACTCCCCAGAGAAAGGAGGTGCGTCATCATGGATTGGGTGGAACGACTGAACCGGGCCATCGCCTACATCGACAATAACCTGGACGGCGACATCCGCTATGAGGAGATCAGCCGCATCACGGCCTCGCCCATCGCGCTGTTCCAGCGCTTTTTTGTCCTGATGACGGGCATCACGCTGATGGAGTATATTCGAAGACGCAAGCTCACCTGCGCATTGACCGATTTGCAGACTTCGAATGAAAAGGTGATCGACATCGCCGTGAAGTATGGCTACGACTCCGCCGACGCGTTTTGCGTGGCCTTCAAGCGGCTGTACGGCCTCACGCCGACGCAGGCGCGGAAGACCCACCGGAAGCTCCAGCGCTATGACCGCCTCCTCTTCACACTATCAATTTCCTATGTGAAAGGGGAACCCCACATGATCGAGATCCAAAACGTGCACCTGGAACAGATGCCGCCGCTGAGGTTCATCGGCAAGCGCTACACCAACGCGGACCGCGACGCCGGCGGCGGCTACGGCGCGCGCTGGGGGGAGTGGTTCGCGCGGGACTGGTTCACGCCGCTGTCGGGCGGGGAGTCCGCTTGGTTCGCGCCGCCGGTCCCGGGCGTGGAACCCGGCTGCATCGGCTTCATGCGCTGGAACTGCCGCGACTTCGACACGAGCTTCGAGTACTGGATCGGCCTGATGTGTTCGCCGGATACCCCCGTGCCGGAGGGCTACGAATCCATCGACCTGCCCGCGGCCACAGTGGGCGTATGCTGGCTCAACGGCAGGGAGAAGGACGGCCTGTACGGCCAGCATGAGCGCTGCTGGGAGGCCCTGCAGGCGGAGGGCCTGACCGAGCACCACGACG
>Ga0123353_10002018_pt1 | contig 25053 bp, 21 predicted proteins | sample TergutLab28metaG_3_FD_92763 | JGI IMG/M metagenome (GOLD analysis project Ga0123353, IMG submission 92763) | Labiotermes labralis P3 segment gut microbial communities from Petit-Saut dam, French Guiana - Lab288 P3 | ecosystem: Host-associated > Arthropoda: Insects > Digestive system > Gut ...
GGCTGACAACCTTACCACCATCCTGTGCTGTTGTCACGAAATCTGGGAACCTTAACTTCCTGGAACCCTCTGGGCCTGTCCAGGCCTGTAATGGGACTGCTTTACTTACACATTGACAACACATGCGAAAAACACTACCATAAGAATATCTTTAGCGTCAAGGCAACACACAAGTCACTTCATACCACTCTACTAAAATGTAAACTTCAGTGACACATCATAGAAACCAAAACAGACAAACCCAACAAACCCTTAACAGACAGAGAGAAAGAACAAGCTATGATTAAAACTACACAAATAAAAATAAACATAAAAAAAATGAACCAAAACAACAAACTCCAATCTTAACAAAGTAATCAAACAAATGTTTCCGACTAGAAGAAAAAGCTCAAATCCCACAAAAATAAACAACAAAAAATATAATCACTACAACAAACACACAAGAGACTTCCCGTCACCCTACTATCAATCCACTACAGTAACACACTGCACTCACCCAAAACAATCACATGGGTGACTTCACTCTACTATAAATATACTACAGTGACACATCATGCTCAACTGCAACAAACACACAAGAGACTTCCTGTCACTGTACTATCAATATACTACAATAACACTCCACATTCAGCTACAACAAACATACAGGTGACTTCACATCACTATACTGTCAATATTCTACTATTTTATGTAATCACTGTGACTTCCCCTAATGATGATTGTAAAACAACAGAACATGTGAGGAATTACAAAATAAATAATAATATTTCTATTGATTAATCTGTCTACTGCAGTGGTTGCATTACAAAATGGTGAACAGGGGTTGTGTTCTTGAAAACAAAACAATCACTGATAACATAATGATTTAATAAGACACTTTATTTCTGCTTAGCCATCCCAACTAGTAGTACATAGGTCATCCCATTAGTATTTCAGACATGTACCTGAAGTATCATCTCAACATAATCTTCTGGATCTAATACTTTGAGATAAGGATATAAATTGACATGACGGAAGTTTCGATAATGATGCTGCACACGCAAAGTTCTCAGATCTCTGTGGTATGCCTCATAAATTGTCTTCTTCCATTTTTCCTGTGCCTCCTGTAATTTCTTCCTCTGAAAATACGGAACAATGCATGTCACTCATTGTTATACAAAATGCTGTGAACACCGCCAAATACACTGACTCATTTCTAACACAGCAGACTTGTGTTTTCGACCATGCAACCAGCTACACCCACTAACTTTGTCCATGGTTTTCCACAGTCCCTTCAGGCAAAGACCTGGATAGGAACTTAAAATAAGCCTTGACTTTTTTCTGCCACATATGGGAAAACCATGGATGTCAAACCCATGAACCTAAGACCACACACAGCACAACAGCATGTGTTTTGTGGCCTACTACCACATTTGTAAATTTTATACACATTCCTAAACACACACACACACACACAATAAAAATGACACAATAATTTATGCAGTAGGTGTACACTTTCTAGTGATTTTTACACAAGTGGCCCACAAACCAGCACCAAACAATGGCTGTGGCTGATTGCCAGAACATGTTAAACACACCAGATTTAACCAGTAAGTTTTTGTATAAAGGTAAAGGTATAGTTTTCACCATCCTTACCATGTAGGCATAGAGGGGGTGGAGGTATATCTCCATTTATTCTTAACCTCTGCACTAGAGAGAGATGAGTAATAAACTTCATGTCCTTGGCACTTTACCCTTGACAAAGAACCCCAGGAACCACTGAATAAGAGGCTGGGTGGGCCTCAAAGATGGTCTGGACATTCTTGAGACGAGTAAAATATCTTACCCCTGCCAGAATTCCAACCCTGAAGCCTGTAAAGCAGTTCCTATACTGCCTATGCTAATCCAGCACCTCATAATTTTTAGTATCACATCAAATATTATATTTAATAACAATCCATTCATCCAGAACAGAATTATTATCGCAGTACAGGGTGACAGAATACAGTTTAAACCACAATGAAGTAGAGTTGCAAATATATGCTTATGGAGAATCTGTTGCAACATCAACAGAATAATTTATACCTCAATCATGTGTCCTTACTGTGCTCAAGTAACTGTCGCTTCAGTGTGCAGGGGTAAATTATTACAAAATAAGATACATTTATACTGTTCCACAAGGTGCCACATTGAGTTACCATTGTGTAGGTAAATCCCAAGGCAGCTGACACAAGATTAATGTTGGGTAACTGCAGCAGGTTCGCTTCTGAATACTTCCATTTCCATTATTAATCACTGATCTTCCAATGCTCTGCACATTTATGAGGTGTGCAGCAGACCCAATTTGCCAGAAACAAAATTTCAGCCCTCAGTTGAGGCTTCCCTTGACACTTAGATGAACTCAACCAAGAATAAAACAATGAACTGCCTTATACCACTTACATAAAACAGAATGATGTCACTTGGTTCATTTCTCTTCTCAATCGTTTTCACTTGAACATAACTATTCAACTCTGTCTGCAACTGCTGTCTAGCCAACTGCTGCAATTCAGACTTTGTCATGAGGCCCTCAGCGGGCGATCGGTACGTTCTGCCCTAAACACAGAGATAATAATTCTCAGAAATGTCTTTGAAATAAGAAAACACAGCTATTGCAGTGTGATACACGTAGTTCCACACATCCATGCACTTGTACATACACGTATATCATGCAGTATGTCTAATCTCATTGTGTGTAATTTTCTTTCAAGATAAATAGTAACTCCTCTTAACATGACATGACTGTGTATTAATTTCTCATAATTTTAGAATAGAATGCCTGATGAAAGAGTAGTTAAAAGCATTTATAAATGGAAACCACATGCAACAAGACCGAAAGGATGGCCAAGATTAAGATGGGATGATGGCGTGAGAGACGATTTGAGGAAGATGGGAGTAAATAACTTGAAACAGAAGGCACAGGAAAGGAAACCATGAAGAGGAATAATTGAGCAAGCCAAAACTCACAAAGAGTTGTAGGGCTGAGGAAGAAGAAGAATTTTAGAACACCTATTCACTTCAGACTCAACCTCTAACGTTCAGTTATCTGCAATGTATCCAAAATAATCCTTCAAAAGTTTCAAATATAGTCTCGTTCAAATATGATTTCCAAAGAGACGTGTTGTAAGGGAAGAGTTTTTGATTTCAAACTTTTGCCGTGTTCGGAATGTTGTATAATTTCTTCTGGGTAACAGACACCGGGGAATTACCCAGAAGAAAGCATACAAGGGAAGAGTTGCTGACCAACTCTTACTCTTTATGTTGGGTATGCTCAGAAACATTACAGACAAACATTGTGACACTGGAGTCAACTTTATTGTCTTTTCCCAAAAACTTAAAAACACATGCCACTAACTAAACACGCCACATAAATGGATACAAAGAAATCATACCAAAATTAAAATCCCAAGGCTATGTGTGCACAAGAGTGAGACAGACCACACAGCAATGACGACAATGACGATGACAACAACAACAACAACAAAAACAAAGAGACATATAAAAACTTCACCCTGAACCATAAGTGCTACGTCAAATAAACTGGCCACAACTGGCGACCACTTACACTTTTTTTACTAAAGACAAGATCCAGCATAAATTTTTCAGCATATGTTTCCCTTCATTATTTCTGACAAAAGAAAGTCTTTAAAAAATTAAGGAATACTACAACACCAGATGTTTAGTGTCCACATTAAGCTGTGCATCACTCTTGACACCCACTGCCCTTAACAACATCATACCATCAGCAGAGCAAAGCCTGCATAATGGATGCCTCCAATACAGAAATGGATATTTTGTTGTTCCACCGGGCACATTTTAGTTACAGCCGGATGTCGTGTACAGAATATGCGCGTTCCGCTGACAGTATAGAGGAATCCCCTGGACACTCTCACATATCGAAGTAATGAAGTTCATTCTCGATGTCAAACTTTCGCCGTGTTCTGAATGTTGTATTTGGTGATTCCCCGTTGTCTGAATTTTATGTGCAGACAGTGGGAGGCAGAGGCCTAGAAGCATTCTGCCATGGTTAAGATGGCCACAGTGTAAACTTATATTCCGTATTAAGCTCTGCAGATACTTGGACATTTAAGTCTACTCACCTAGATATTGTGACTGTTAGACTCTAGAGTTAACTTTTATTTATCCCCCTTCATTTTCACACTACATGAAATTTAAAGATCGATACATGTTACTTCCAAGTAACTCACCTTTCTGAATTCATTCTTTGAATTTAATTCAAGCAGCAGATTACAGGAGTAACATACATCTGGCAATACAATATTAGCTTCAAAGTTAGGTTCAATTCTTCGAATTACATCCACCACTACTTCCCTCTGGTCAGACTCAAATACACTATTTTGTATAATATCGTTAAATGTCAATCCCTGAAACAAGTAACAAATTTTTTTAGGCATACTGATATTCACACAAAGTAAACACAATTAGTGTCTATCTATCCAACAGTAGAAGAAAGATTTTTCTTAAAAACTATACAATGTAAGCAAACTGGAAGCAAAATTCATGTAACAGACATACTATCACTGTTTGTACAGTCTCGAAAGTCTGTGTACAGTAGACTACCAATTAGCCATGCTTGGATTATCTGGCTGCAGAATTACCTGTGCAAGGCTTTCTTGCACATAAATTCCGGCAACTATGAGCTGACTTTTCATCATCTTTCAGTGCCACATTTACCTCTTCACAGGCTGGGTTCAGTATCAGTGCTGGGTGGGGTGGTTTGTTCTAATAGAACAGTGTACAGAATGACTTGATATTTTGCAGATACCTCAGCCTGTAATTTCATGTGTCAGACTTCTCAGCCACAAGCCAATTATTGGCAGTATGTTACCCCCTAACTGCAAAAAATATGCTGCAGAGACCAAGTCAAATGGAAAAGTTCATTTTTCTTTAAAATCTCCACCAATCAGTTCACTGCTAGCCACTGCTCTTCTGACAGATGGTATTCATTCACTGCTCACCATATACGGCATTTGTCAAAGTCATCCACGTCAGTATTTGCCATCTGTCATTATGTTATATTACCAGTGCGCTGAAATGCTGGTTTGCTCTGTCTCACATTCCCGTTGAAATCTATGCAATTCAGCGCACAGTCCTGAACAATACATCATATGCTAAATCCACCCATTCTTGCACCTGTTTCTATCCAGTCTCCAATTCTGCCCTTGCATCAAAAACTTACACGTATTGCATACAATATTAGAACCCTGACTGTTGATGATGTCCACCCACTTTCAACAGAATCGGGCCATTACCCATAGCAGCACATGTTACCAGTTACATAAACATAACACTGTGCAAGAGGAAACAAGCAGTCAGACTGTGTCGCATTTGACTTATCACACTTTTGTCCTACTCGGCACTGTTACAGACATGCCAGGCCAATTGGGACATTCACCTGATATACAATGCAGTTGGTTTAAGTATATGTCATTATACACCTAACTGGAGGATTGGTACAGCTGTGAGAAGGAGTCTAAGTGTGAAATGTTGTATACTAAGCACTAGTACAGTTAGGGAAACAGCAAATTTTCATTTCACAACAAATCAAATGCTACAATACAATGGAAGATAAAAGACTGTAGCTATATGAGAACGGCCACCATTCTTTACCTTCATACACATAATAACTCATTTTCTGTATAGCATATTTTGACAGTGTACCTTCTTCTTCATCTTGTTCTAAGTACTTCAGTCCCTTACCTTATTCACAGTGTACTTCTGTGTACTTTCTGCATTAACTGATGGTTTTCACTTATATTTAGACTGGACTCCATGGATGTTCCTGACACTTTTATTAATGTGAAAGTAACAGAAAAGTCACACTACCTTACGTGACATTTCTCCCACGTATTCTTTAAGTACTTCAAAGTTTGCTGGATCCTCAGGAAGACGTCCTATGCACTCAAAGAATGCAGCAAAAGTTTGAGCTGACAAGGGTATTCTATCCCTTCGCAGAATTTCATAAATTTCCTTAACTTTATTCAAATTTCCCTAGAATATAAACAAATGAAAACATAAGCAACATGTTCCTAAATATGAAATGCAAAGATAGAACTATACATCTTTCCTATCATAGAATGCACATATTTTAAAGTAATGGCAATTGAATAACCCATATTGTGAATAAAAAAACTTGATACTTTCTTCAACCCTTATCATCTGGCCTTTAAACTCCAAATGCAACCATTGACAGCCAGTTATTTTTGTTTTAAATGCCCATGCCTGCACCTGCGTGGGACAGGGTGTTCCCTATTGGCTGTGAAGAGTTACATTTAACAGTACAAGATTGCACTGTTCGGCTGAAAAAGTTTGAAGTCCTGCAGTACTGTTTACACCTAGTAGCAATCTCTGTCATCAAGTTACAGATGCAACTGCTGCAATACAAGTACTAAATGTTACGATGCCCATACCTTCCTTGCAAAACCATGAAGAAGTATATTGAAGAGTTTGGTTTCATTTGCTGGAGAAGCGTATCTGGAATGTTTGCTCCGTGAATGATAATACAACAGGGAAAACAGAGCCCTGTTAAGTAACCCACAATTCACCTAAAAGTGAAAAGAACAAATATATAGAGAACTATGACAACATTAACTTGGCAAACAGAAAACTGAAGAAACCCAGATTTGGGTTCAAATGAGATCAGTGGTTTAAGTCTTCCTTCATGTTATCTCCACTGTGTCAAAGGCACATTTTGCTGGGTGATGGAGCTTGTGAGTACCAATAAACTTGAAAGCCAAGCTGGCAGCAGGCTAGCTGATAGTACAGCCACCCACGCCAGGCAGGTTTTGAGTGAGGAGCTGGGCAAAGAGAGATACCCTGACCTTCCAAGTTGGGGGTTGGTCGTGGGGATAACATCCTCAGCTCAAAAACCCCAGTGCTCTTGAAACCCCATCAAAGGGAAAGCCATGGACCAAAAACAAAGCATATGCCATAGGAAAAGGAAAAACTTTTTAAGTCATATGCATATTTTGAACTTGACAACATGTTTTGATAAAATAACACAAAGTTTTTATATTTGACAGTAAATATAGTGGAGTCACAAGCATTTCCACACATGAACACAAAATTGAATATCATCAATCTTACACCTGAAAATCCCATACATCACCCAAAAGTACATTTTTTTTGTACACACACACTTTGTAATCTGTATGTACATTGCACAGAGAACATACTGTGCAAATACCGCATAATTTCCTGTTTCATTACATAAAACAGGGAACAATGGAGGAATAAAAGAGTCTAACCAAGAATATGCAGTCACTGCATGATGTACACACCATGCAACACACTGCGAGAGCCATGCATGCTCACTCCGGGCTTATGCTCACTGAGAGGCACAAAATCACCCACACAATTTAAATTTGTGAGTGTGTGTGTACATGTAAATTACAAGTGCATACAGCTGAATTTCCTACGTCACATGCATGTATGATGCAACTCCAATGTAATGACTACTTGGCTCTGTCTACATGTGTGTGTGTGTGTGTGTGTATATATATACACACACACACACACATATATATATATATATATACACACGCTATATTCTGTTTATAAGTATGGAACTATAAATGTAATTCTTACACAGGCATCCAAGTAAGCATACAAATTACGATACAAGCACTCTTCCTTAGCAGCCTTTTCTAAATCACTTTGTTTCATTTTAGACATCTCGTTTCTTACATGCTGCTTGAAGTTTATTTTGTAAGTTGCATCTTTTGACTTTTTCTTATTACTAGAACAAAGATACAAAGATCACATGCTATAAATAAATTTTTATAACTGAATATCAGTGTTTAAAATACAAAGTAACTTAAAAGTTGTTCAAATTGACCACATTTTTAGGTGCATCCACCCACCAACAATGAAAAGCAACTATTAGACTCATCACACTGTCTCTTGACACATTGCCATAAAATTTGATATAGGGATTATTACTAAAATATGTCAACCAAATTCAAGTATGGTTAAAATCAGGCAAAAATAAGAAATACTTTACATGAAGACTTATATTAATTTATGTCAATGGTCTTCACAAGGAAGATGGACCACATATTTGTTTGGTGGGAACTGAGGATAAGGAAGTGGTTGATCTGAAAATAACAGCTGAGGCAGACTGTGTTCTGGATGGGGTACAAGCTCACGTCAAAGAAACAAAGATCAAAAATAAAAACCCAGATAGACTGTGTTCTCTGTGAGCTACAAGATGGAGCTGAAGCAAGAGTTCATGATCCAAACATACCGAATGAGCATCATGGACTGCAAAATAAACTAATCAGAGCACAGCTGAGCAGATTGTTGTTAAGGTACAGAGAAAACTTACATGAACAAGAACAATAGGCAAATGTGTCAGAAGTGCTATGATGTGAATTTATTTTCTAACTAAATAAGCAACATCTGTAGATTTCAAAACTTGTTCAAATTATCAAATTGCGACTTTGAAAAGCTTAAAGTTTGTCACTTCACAGAATTCACAGTTGTCCTTTACCCACACAGAATTCTTCGAATAGAAGAGAATGACAAAAGGAACTAAAACAGTTCAGAAAGCAAATAGCAGTTTTACAATTTACAATTTCCCAGTACATTCTTTTTATTCTTTGTTTATAGTAAAAAACGGGAATCAATTTATGGTCAATTCTATGATATATCACAATGACACTTGGCAACATGCTAATTTTCACCAACCTCCCATGAATTCAACCAAATACCAGAAGGAAGTGACTATGTAATTGTTATTGTGTTTAATATGCTTCCTTTTTATATTAAAAAAGAGTCTGATACTCCCAAGAAATTTAAAGTGATTTTATGGAAATTTTTGTATGAAAATTCCTTTTATTCTTTAGATGAATATTTTGAACGTCAAGAAAATTAAATTTATTTATATATGATCTAAATTAGTATTTGAAAGTTTGGCACATCAAATAGATACACATCTATGTTTATTTTATTTTTTTAACTACATATTTAGTTTTTGTATCTGTATTTTAGATCTTGTTTTGTACATATCGTAACTGCATGAATGTACCAATCTTATTATACAGTGGTGTAATAAATTATTTTTTGTCCAGTAAGTACTGTATCCTTGTAATTGATGTTTTTATGTAATTATTTATCATATTAAAACAATTTATATTATGTAAAATCTGCGAACATTATACTAGGCCTAGTAAATAAAACTGTTGTACACTTTTATATAGACTTCAATCCTTGACTTCTTAAGTAAATATTTTTGTTACTTTTATGTACAGTATTGACTCTGTCCATATCCATATGGATTCTGTAACCCTGTACGGGCCCACAGAACAAAAATAAATGATATGATATGGACTGTTATTAGTTTGAAACTTTTTTTAACATTTAACATTCTCCAACTATCTTCCCATTCAAATGTACGATGTATCACAGGCTACAAACATGGCAGCAGGGGAATGTTTCAAATCCCATGCATATGAAAGTTAATACCATTAAATGTGTTAAGACGCTAACCATTGAACAGAACCCTGTTCTCGCTCCATAATGCCAAGTCCTTCTTCAGGAGCTAACTGCTACCTTGCTAGTGAAGAAATTCCCTGTCTTGTTTAAGAAACCAAAAAGTTTATTACTATGTTCACAATAGCCAAAAATAAGAGGACTATTCTAAGCATATTTCACTCAGTCCACATTCATACAATATAGTTCTTAAAAATCAATTCCTGCATTATCTTCCCATCCATGCCTAGATCTTCCATGCAACCTCGTCCTTTCAAATTTTCCAACTAAAATTTTGTACACATTTCACACACATCCTCCATGTGTGCTACATTTCCTTCCCACCTCACCTTCATTGATTTGATCACCACAATATTACTTGGTGTGTACAAGTTATCATACTCCTCTAACAACTTTCTCCACAACTTTTCTCTTGGGTCCAAACATTCTCTTCAATCTTCCTTCAAGGCTGTGAGTACACATTTCACTCTCATACAGAACAGGTAAAATTTAATATGAGTATTTGAATCTTTACATTTTTTTGCTACCACACACCATGAGAAAAGTCTTTGAACTGAATGATAGCAAGCATTTCCTCTTAATCTCTTTGTGAATGAAATTTTGATTTGCTGCTGTCATATTCAATCACCTGAGCTTTCCCATATTTTCATAAAATTAATTACCCAGCTTTTTACTTTGTTGCATAAATGTGAACAAATCTCACTTTCTACAGTTACGTACCCTACCAATCAGACATACCTTGTCACTTGAGTTACTTCTGGCATTGGAATAATTGAAGCCATTGTCTCTTCATGTTCCTCTTCTGCTGATGTAACTTCAATGGCATGTGTATCAAGTTCATCTTCCATCCCATGACTGTGACATGTCAGATCATCTACCAAATCATTATGCTCCAAAACTGCAGTGTCCAAATCCTCCATGATCTCAGACTTAAGTTCTGGATCATCTACAGTTCTTCCAAGAGTATCAAGTAATTCATGTTTACAATTTACAGCATGAAGATCTTCTGCTTCGGATATGTTTGCACAACTACCATAGCTGAATTCTGTGAGAAAGTGTGTTTTACCAGTGAAAAAGGATTCAGACATAATGGCAGGTATAACATTTTCTTTCTTTAGATAACTCTTATCATTTTTATGTGATACATCTGATTGTACTTTCACATTTTTCAGATTATACAATCGCCCCAAGTCGATGTCTGTCTGTTTTACCAACAAAGACAAATGTTCTGGTTTCAGTTTGCTGACAGTTGCCTTGGTTTGATTTGATGAGTCATCAGTAACTGCAAAACATGAATGCATGTAATATAAGAATGCATAAAGTATGCTAAAGTGTTTTTATACAGTACCTGCAAAAATTAGAAGAAAGATTAGACTTTAACATGGATAGAATTTGAACTTATTTTTGAATTTTAAGAAAAACATTAAAATACCAAATGTAAAACTGTAAACCTATAAATATTTTTAATAGATGGTTTTTGTATAATAACAGATAGTAAGTGACAAAATTAGGAAGCACTGTAACTAATTTTCTGCAATTTTCGAGATTCATAAAAACAATTTACAGGTATACTTTGTACGCATTTTTTATTATAACCAACAAATGCACAATTAACCCTTTGATGCCGGAATTAAATCTTTGACACCGGAATTAAATCCTCACCCCCCCCACCCACTTTAGTGGCCGTTCGGCTATTTAACGGGCTCACTGTGCGACATACATATATATATGTCATTCGGCGGCTAAGGGTTAATACCATAACAGTATATATCACAACAGTCTTTAATGTAATCTACACTCCTACATGTTTTGACACTTTCATGTCATCATCAGGGAGTTTACAACCAATGCCTTGCTAAGTTACAGACTTTTTTACAAATTGCAGCTGTTGGAAATACAATTTATAAATTAAGATGATGCACCTCAAGCATACATAAGTTCTCCGGCTGTAGCTGTTAAAATCGCAAGAAAGTTTATAAAATTATTAGAATTATAAAAAATTGTTGTTTTTACAATAAAACAGAATAAACTTTTAATATGTTACAATCTCTTGCAAACAGTATGTATGTGTGGCTGCATATACAATCTGCAATAAATGTGGATGTTATTATATGGATGTAAAGGTAAAGCAGTCCCATTACAGGTCTGGACAGGCCCAGAGGGTTCCAGAAAGTTAAGGTTCCCAGATTTCGTGACAACGGCACACGATGGTGGTATGGTTGTCAGCCTTACACACCGGCTGCCTTTACCCCCAGGAAATGCTCCTGGTACTCATTTCTGTTAAAGGCCGAGTTGACCCCAGGGCCATAGTGCGATCGGAAGGATTTTATGTCAATGAAAAATACACTGACACCAGCTGGGATCGAACCAGCGGCCTTCCGATTTGTAGCGCAACACCTTAACCACTGTGCTACCACGGTCCCCTATTATATGGATGTACAGATATTATATCATGGATATGTTGAATATATTAATTTAATGGAATTACACCATTTGTTGATGTTACTATTGTGCTGGTCCGGTGGGTACTTAGTCAGAATGGGTGTCAGGTTGTGTGACATGTTTCATTAAGTTGGCTAGAGCATATAGTGGGTTAGGTTCATGGTCTTCTGCTCATTGATCACTAAGTTCTGTTGTTGTAGCACTTGCATGTAGAATGACTCCCAACAGTTCATTACCTTTTCTATAATACATATTTTTAATAATTGCATGGTATGTTCTGGATAACTATATTCATGTCTATTATTGAGAATGTGCAATGCATATGCCGAGATAGGGTTGTTTGTTTTAATATATCTTACATGTTCACAGTGTCTTATTTCTATTGACCTTCCAGTCTGGCCAACATATGATTTGTTACATGATTTGCTTTGTAATTTATACATTCCACTAGAGTTTATTTTGTTTTTTTGGTGTTCTATCATATAACTGGTTATCTATGGCGTTACATGTTCGAAATACTATGTTTACTTGTTTAATGATTTTATAAACTTTCATGTGATTTTAACAGCTACAATCTAAGACTTTATATACGCTTGAGGTGAAACATCTTAATTTATAAATTGTATTTCCAACAACTGTAATTTGAAGAATGTGAGTACCTTAGCAAGGCATCGGTTGTAAACTCCTCATAATGACACGAAAGTGTCGAAACATGTAGGAGTGCAGATTACACAAAGAGACTGTTGTGATATACACTTTTATAATATAACTGTGCATTTGATGGTTAAAATAATAAATAATAAAATATGCATGGCACATGTGTTAAAATAACTTTGTATGCATGTTGACTTTTTTTTTAAAAAAATTCTTTATTTAACAGCCTGACCATGGTTCTCTAGTGGACCAATCCATGTAACTGTTTTGTGAAAAGGTATGTTAGACAGAAAATCTGTGTATTTATCTATATTCCAGACATTAATTGTTTACCTTCCACAACTTCTGCATACTTCTTCCTGAACTTCTTAACTTTTTTTTTCTTAATTCTGGCATTATTCTGAATTGCAGTGTGAATACTGGTGGATTGGAATCGCACGGACACAGCATTCTGCACAAGCTGGGTATCTGAAAACATGAAATTTTCAGCATGGAACAAATACTTCAGTCAAAGTCCAGCACAATACCATCAGTCACACTTACATACCTGTCTACCCTAACATGACAGATATGTGAGGAGCAACAACCGTCATTCCAAATACTATGCCCAAGACCAGCAACAAGGAGCATTCACAACTGTGTAGTTAGATTCGACAGATATCGAGAGGGCCTCGAGTAAGACGACGATGATCCTGCCAGTACTGCGTGGACTCCTCACAGAATGGCCTTAAAAGGTTTTTGTAGCAGAACTCTGGACCCAATAGTGACACAGTTGGCCGGCATGACCGGTAGGCTACCCTCTCCCCCCTTACCAAAGCTTACACACAATACAATAACACGACAAATGTGGTGGCACTCAAAGTTTGGTCGATATTTCTTCATTACCACCAAGAAAATGCAAGGGCAGATCAAATCACCTTCACACCTTCCTATTAAACACAACGTTGCAAAAAAGTACACCGTCTTCTCCCACCCAAGTTTAGCAAAATTCCATCTTATCAAACTTATGTTTCTACATGGAAGAAAATTTTCGAACAAATTGTAATAACAACATTAATTTCTCCCTTCGTTTCGTGTGAGAGACTTACCGTCCCGCGGTTTCAGTGAGAAAGTATGTGTACAAATTCTGCACGTTCGTTTGTTTGGATCACAAGTATACGAAGGTGTCACTTTAGAATTGAACTGATATAATCTTGTCAGTTTTAGTAACCTGTACATGACAAATGTTTCTTCTCGCTGCAGCTATCTATGCCTGTGTAATAAATATATATGCAGTCTACATATACAATACAGCACACGCGAGCCCTACACAATTCGGCTGCTTTACACTCCGCTTTCCGATACGCTTTTGTTATCCCCATCATTTGTTTATATCCTGTCACGTGTCTCGCTATTCACCAATTAGAAAGTACAGTCACGATTCCATGTTGAAATCCGAGCTTCCGGCTGTATCCACCCAACAGGGTCAGATTAGTGTTAGTCATAGTATTCATGGTTTTATGAAATTGTTATTTACTCATCAAAGAAACAATGATTTTACTCGAGATAAACAACAGGATAGTGGAAGAGACATTGACTTTAAAATTCAAGAATGCTTTAGCGGGGTATGTATCTTTGATGTGAAATCTACCGTATAAATCGTGAACACCGGCTGGGGTGGAGTGCGCTTGTTTCACGGTTAAACACTGGGAAAGAAAGTTCTGGGGATAATTAGTTGTAGTTGTGGAGTACGATATTTGTCAACGTATAGTAGTTGTGTCTTACGCAGAAGATATTTCTAGAAGTTAATAGGAATTTGAAGGATGTTTCTATGTTAGTGTGTCAGTTACCTATGATTTAACTTTATTTTTAGGTTAAGAACTTTGTGGTAAACGTGTTTGGCATTGTATACCCGTGAAATGAGCATGATGTATAGTGTTCCTTATGTTACAGTCATAAACCTGAGTCAATAGACGTTACTATTGCCGACTTTGATGGAGTTCTATTCCATATATCAAACGTTGGAGGTGACAAAACAAAAGTGAGAGTATGTATTTTATTTCTATTAATAATTGCTTCGGATTATTAAATGCTGTACGGGTGTAGATTTTGTTACATATTTAGATCCCTGTACAGATATTTCACCCAGCCACTTTTCCCACCTGTATTTTGTATTTGTGATAGATTTGTTGAAGGTCTGTACTGGAACAGGCCTGGGTATTGGCAGAATTATCGAATAAGTGAGTGTACGTGTAACAAGCTGTACTATAATGGTGCAAAAGTATACTGCTTCTCCTTTGTTATTTCTGAATTCATGATACTTCATTTTGTGGATCTAGTCTGGGATTTGATAGCCACTTATTAATGTGTTTACCAGAACCCATGACCATTCCTGTAAATCTAGGAAGAAGTGTTTATGCACTATGACGAAATTTATGACTTAACATGTTTATGTGATTTTAAAAGAGATGACATTATTTATGATATATATAAATTCAATGACAATGATCATATCCAAAGTAGGGTTGCCAATACTGATAACAACTGTTATACCCTTGACAGTGGCAAAGTAAAGTAAGTCATGTGCTGAGTAATGTGCAAGTGCAGTACATGCAGCAGTCAATTTCAGACGTAATCAAGATATATCAGGGAACATTACGGGACATACCTCAGATCTGAAGGGCGTTATTTGCATGAACTTTTTCATAACAGAACAGCGTACCAACAAGTCAGAGTTGAACCTGATGCTATGAAGACTTTCCCTGACATTTATTTTCTACTAATGAAATGAAATCCAAATGGGGAAAGTTTCTGTAACTGACATTCAAACTTGAAGCCTCAGTGCTATTGGTATTTTTCACCAGGTTCAGTGTCTGTGAATCAAATGAAGCCTAAAAGCATAACCTTGCTGTCAACCAAATGAAATGTCAATTCTCAGCCTCTTCTCCCTATAAAATTAAACCCGGTAACTAAAAATTTTGTCACTGAAGAGAAACTGGAAGCCTGAAGGTTGTGTCACAAAAATTAATCCTCAAAGGCAAATCTTGGTGCTTTAAATTTATGTCTTCAAGATTATTTTTTGCAAATGAAGTTAACCTGAAATTGGAAGGTTTTGTCACAAACTGAAACCTAAATCCTAACAGTAAATGTTGTGGTTTTTTAGTATATCTTTGAAGTTATGACTTGACTGTCTGTGACAAGTCCGTGTTGGTAACCCTGATGGGGGTGATGCAGCATGACATAAAAGGTATTGCAGAGGATAGATTCCTAAGACTGATGAATGTATACATTTTGTTGCAGTAATATTTTCTTGGAAAACTATCACGTGGGATATGCAATAATCATAATATTTGGGGGTGTTAGTGAAGAAGTGTTTGTAAATGAAAGCATGTTGAAGAGTTGTAAGTAGCTATCAAACCATGACCAGGGCACATGTTGCTGCCCTACACTTTGATTAATTTGTTTTATTGTACATATTTAATTTTCAGACCAGTATTTCTCTGAAGTTCTACAAAGAACTCCAGGAGCATGGAGCCGATGAATTATTAAAGAAAGAATATGGTTCCTTTCTAACACAAGTGGAAGATGGTAATTGTTTATCTTTTTGGAATGTTTAAATTTTTGATAATGTTGTAGTGAATAGTACATTTTTGGTAATATTTCTGTATTGCTAAATATAATTGACCATGTATTGTGCTTTCATTTTACCATGTGGGTTGCTCACAGATGTTAAATGCATTATAATGCTTATTACTGTAATTTTTCAGGCTACAATGTTTCAGTGTTAATTGATTTAGAAAATGTTCCTCAAAACTGGGAAGAAATTGTGAAGAAGATTGGGTTACTGAAGAGGAATTGTTTCGCATCAGTCTTCGAGAAATATTTTGATTTTCAGGAGAGAGGTGAAGAGGGACACAAGCGAGCAGTTATTAACTACAGAAATGATGAAACTATGTGAGTACAGGCTTTACAGTGTTCATTCTTGGTTTGTATGTTATTAGAGGGTTGCGGAAATTTTCCAAAAATGTAGGAGCCACCTCACAATTCCAGACACCAGGAGGGTGACATTAAGTTCCATACTGAGGACCCACAGTTATTAAATGACGCCATACAAAATTTAGTCACCTGGGCAACCTGTCACCGGGAATTTATGCACACTTGGTTATAGACATTTATCAAGTAGGAAAGTTACAATGTTGGTCGACCTGGCAGTATGCGTGTGTGCACTTCCTCTCACTATGGCAGGTACAGATAACCCCCCAGCAAATGCGCATTTGTTATTATGTGGTAAAAAATATATTCAGTTTTTGTCTACAGATGCAGTATAACTGGGCAGATAGTCTGCCCATGATGCATTGGTGTCTTGTGTGGGAGTTGTTGGGATGACCTGAAAGCGCAGTATAGTGATGGATCATCATAACAGACTCTTGTAACAAGTAAAGAGTGGTTTGATTGCTTGAAAATGCAAGCTAATTTGCACAATTCAAGCATAAATAGTGATTACCTCAGTGTGGACATGGAGATGGTGGAAAATTTTCCCATAGACTTCTGTGATATTGTGAAAAGGGAGCAAATTTAGTTTTTAATGTGGCTGAAACATTGACATTCTGGAAGTTGAAGCCATCTGCCATGTTTGTTTCCAGACTGGTGAAAAGTGGCTAGGGATTCAAAGCCAGTTGGGATCAGCCAAATTTCCTGTAGAATTGCAGTACTTCTGGCACTTTGAGCTGTGTTTAGTTAATCACTCAGTAGTGTGTTGTGCTGTGCAGGGATGTAGGAAAACTGATTTACTCATTTTGCACCACAACAGCTGTAGGATGTGGTTGATGTACAATTTATTCACAGATTGTTTTAAACATGTATAAACTGTAAATAAAAGAAAATATGTGTGTGTGTGTGTGTGTGTGTAGCTAGGAAGTATATGATGACTGTTACAGGTATGTAGAGGCAAAGGCTGATCGTGTAACGGTTGTGTTCAGTACTATCTTCAAAGATGAAGATGACATAGTGATTGGTAAGGTGTTTATGCAGGAGTTCAAAGAAGGGAGACGAGCAAGTCATACAGCACCACAGGTTCTTTTCAGTCATCGGGAACCTCCTCTCGAATTGCAGAATACAGATGCTAGGGTGGGAGAGAATATTGGATATATAACTTTTGGTAAGTTTTTCTGATCTTGGTTACAGACTCATAATTGTACCAGTATTTTTTTGATGTGTGTGAAACTGTGATTAGTGGTGGTGCTTCGGCAGTAAGATAGACATGTCAGACAGCGGTCGTAACATAAACATAACCCACTGTGATTGCATCAAATGACTGTCCCAGCTGTTGTCCTTCTCTTAGTGTCCATTATATTAGGAAACAGAGTATCTTTATAGAAATAAGAACAGATAAAGTTGTCCGTGTGCATACCATGAAGGCATACAGGGGAGTGAAGGTATATCTTCGCACATTCACAGCTTTGGCACTACAAGGAAGTGAATGGTAAGCTTCATGCTGCAGCTGCTCTATCTCCATGGAAAGAGCTGTGGTTAATTCATTACAAACATGCTCTCCATTCTTAATAATATTAGACTCTCTGTGGTTCATCCTGCAGTGTTATGCAGTTCATGTTGAAAGTGTTACAGAACACTAATGTGTATTGTAGAATGCACAAAGCAATGTCATGGTTATCAGTGCAGAATGTGTTATTAAAATTTCGCTGTAGTAACTTGTTATTTCTTTTCTAGTTCTGTTTCCTCGGCACACAAACAGGACAACACGTGATAACACCATCAATCTTATCCACATCTTTAGGGATTATCTCCATTACCACATTAAGTGCTCCAAAGCATACATCCACTCTCGCATGAGGGCCAAGACATCAGACTTCTTGAAGGTGCTAAACAGAGCAAGGCCAGAACCCAAGAATGTAGAAAAGAAAACCATCACGTTAGTATATGTTCTTGTATTCTATCATCAGGCTCAGTTTAATGTCAAATTTCATATTCAGTGGAACTTCATTATAGTAGTTCTCCATATAATATTTCCCAAACTATAATGTTTATCTTTTACATAGCAAATGTAAGTCTACTATAACAGTACACCCAGAGGTCAACAAATGTTGGATCACTTCACCAGTCATAACGTGTGCCAGACATTTTCGCACGAAGGAATTGGTTTCTGTCAACGCAATTGTAATTGATCCACATCAGCCTGTTACAGTTTCATAACACACAATACAAATAATTCATTTTCCTGCATAGTTTATACTGTAAATACTGGGAATTGTGTTCAGGTTTACTGTTTGACATCTGTGGAGAAAAAGAGAAGGAGAAAATATTGACTAATGATTTTGAATACTGGATATTTGACTTGTGACAGATATGAACATGAATGAGTTTGTTGAGCCCTGTTGAGTTATGTTTGCTCGCATATATGTAACACGTGTGTGTTAAGGTATGAGAGTAGGTACATTTTTAATTTTGTGGAAAATAGTTCTTTACATTTTCATCGCTTAAGGATTCATTATTCTGCTACAAATTGACTGCGTTTTCCAAACACTGTTTACAATTTATGTGCTTCTGCCAGCATTTATTTTACAAAGTGTTTCACTTTTCATGTCTCATGCAGCTGCATGTTAATCAAATGGAATAACACAAGTTAAGTCTGTGTATATCACTTTGGAACTTCTCGCAGAATTTTTAATTCAGAAGGTTTATTGTGTGGTAGAAGACAGGGTACTGTGAAACTTTTGGACTGTTGTGCAAGCTGGGGAGAGTAAATCTGGCACTGTCACATTCAGAGCAACACAAATTTTTGTTAGCAGGATTTGTCATAGAACACGTATTATTGAATAAATATGGTGTCACTTTATGTGTTCCTGTTATGTAAAGACATTTTTATATTACTACCTATGAAAGGTCTGAGTGTTTCCCTTGAGTGCCATATGGAACTGTTTAACAAGTCCTTAAGGATATATATTCTGTATGTCCTTGCTTTGTGCAAAGTATTGTGAGCACTGTATTTCCATGCTTTTAATCACATTCTTTGTTGAGTTAGTTGCCTTTCTTTCAGTGGCCGGTCCTTCATAAGAAAAGAATGATTCTTCATGAAGTATAGCATGTACAAAAAGGTGCATCCTTCTACTCTCCGTTCATGAAGAGGAATCATCCAGCTAGCCCTTGCACAATTTCTGCACTGTTGAGGGCTTATGATTCTATTCTACATGCTCACTGTGTGGTTTCATATTCATGGGGGAGAACACAGTTAATCTGGTGCTAAGCGCCTGTCATGATCACAAGGCCGCAGTTTCAAGAACGCTGGAATCAAATTGTGTCGGCAAACTTCTGATGTGACTCTGAGTCACTGTGATTGATCAATAGTTTTAATTTTCTGTGTCAGGTTAGAGTTCAAATTTGGATTAACTATACATGTTACCTGAGGGTTGGAGTGTTCTATTCTTTTGTTTTAACTATTTTAGTGAGGTAATAATTGTGCCACAGTATACAATGAAAATTGTGCTCTGTGGGATAGTATAATGGGATATGAAAATATAGGAAGTTCAGTACTAGCATTTACCCCCATGGTTTCATGATTTCATCTGGGATTCAGTTATAAAGTATCGCATTTTATTAACTAGCTGTATTTTATGATTTATTGTGCTCTGTGCTCTTTTTAGAGGATAACTTACTTGAAGAAATTGCAGATCTGGGAAATTAAGTGCAGATAACATATGTATCGCTTCATTTTCGATTGTGACATAGCAAGATAACTGTGACTTGGAAATTGGTCTGTCTAACAATGTCACTTCTTCCATGTGTGAAGCCTTTAATCTTCAGAAGGAACGTCTTGTTACGTGATTGGCTGTTGTTAGCCATCAGAGCTTGAAGTTAAACAGGATCACTGGCGAGTTGACTCCGTCCAGTTTCGTTTTGTGGCTACCTTACTTCATTTGTACTGTAGTTTGGAACTGATTTCTGTCCAAATAATTTCCATTTTTCAAGGAGCCGTGATGGCTTATTTGTATAGATACAGTAACTTACATATAGGTTGTATCTGGTTAAATGTGAAATCTGTAAGTATATTTAATCATTGTGGTTAATGCATGCTGTATCATCCTTTTCATCCTTATTTTCTGTACAGAACTAAAATGTTTCATTTGTTTCTATGCCTACTATTGTATCCCTCCAACTTCACATATACTATTTTAGAATCATAGTAATGAACACTCCAAGTCTGTGGTAGCTTGACACCAATTTTGTACAACTCCACAATTCCTGTTGCTCATGGGAGTTCCAGCTGGAAGCCTAATGCTGTGTTAAGCTCAGTGCTTTCCTCCCTAGAAAGATGGTGGATTATGTACAGTGAAAAGAATAGGGAACAGAGCCGGTATTAATTGTTGAATACCTTTTTTAATGATGTGAATATGTAATTAATATCCCTGTGATTTATTATACCTGTAAAGTTGTATTGATGAAAATGCAATAATAATGCATGTGAAATCCTTTGTTACTGTAGTGGATTGCAACTGAAAGTACCACTACCTCAAATGGGACTGTGTGTATTTAAGACCTATTGAAATGCAATCTTAGCTTAGTGACTTTTGAAGACAAGTTCAGTGAGTGATTGGTGTTGAACTGGAATGATTGGGAGATTGGTGGACTGATAGTATGTACAGTATAAATGTACATAGGTTAATCACAGTATGTGTTGTGCTTGGTGCATGACACTCCGTTGGACAGTCCAGCACGATGCAAGATGTGTGCATCGTAAACATGACGTCATTGCCACAAGGCTTGGCTTGGGATTGTAGCACAATTTTAGTGGGAATATGAGAAAGCATTTATTTTTCAGAGTTGAACATAATTTTATTTTCCTGCCCTCTATATTAATAATAGCATGAAAGTGAGGATGACATTGTTGTGTCAATTATGTACCTAACACAAAACTGTTCCTTAGAAATTAAGTCATAATTTGCCAAATGAAACCAGAAGAAACACTAACTAGCACAGGGACAGTTTGCTGCAGCAAAGCTTTTTTCATGTAGATCTCTTGTGTCCTTCAAGAAAGAGACTTTACATAATGTTGTAATTGCTTGGTTACCATAGCTTATATTGTTACTTCTTTTTTCTAATGTGCTCCTAATTTCAGGTTTTTGATGGTTTATTTCATCTTAATTCTATACATTCTGTGTAATAATTAAAAGTTTATAAATTATGTTTTATAATAATTATACTACATTTATTAATTAAATATTGATAGATTACTATCTTTTTGTTGTGTATGTAACTTCTAATTTGGTAATACAGAAGTTTGTCTTCCTGAATATTTCTGTATTTTTCACTATCTTTGTTATTATGATGAAAAAGTACAGGTTGCTTATTAATAGTCTATCATTACAGTTATAAAGGTAAAAACTGGTGATATATTAACAAACAGCCTGAACTTACGTCACAATTCTACACCTTTACACTGGAGGGCAGCATCAGTGTTCCTTGCTGCTGCTATAAGCATGAAATAGTGGTGCATTTTCACCAGCGATCATTCAGGTGTGCAGGTAAGTTGTTTTTATTGCGTAGACAGTCTGGAAAATAAATGCTACTGAAATAATATAAAAACTTTGTTTCTGAACAGGAGGCTTTTGTGAACAGGTTTATGTAATGGTAAAAAGTATTTTCTTTTAAAATTACAGATCTGAATGTTCATGCTGTTTTCTCGTACAACAAAGCTCTCTGTTGTGATTCATCAGCGTGGAAAGTGCTTAAATTGGGTGGTGGGTTTGAAAAGAATGCTTTATTTTACATTGTCTAGCTTTGAACTGATTTGTTGGACTGTTTTTGACATATGATCCTTCTGAAGAAGGTATTTCCTGTACATGAAATATTTATCGACACCATACCAAAATGGCATTTCAGCATATTACCAGAGTTTAATTGCTGTTACCTTTTAACTGACATAATAATGTGCAGTTCATATGCTACGGCTTTCCTGTGTGATGTCTTAATTTTCGTAATCATTAGGCAATGCCTGAATGTTAGTGCAAAATATATATATTATATTTTAAAGATGTATAATTTTTTAAAATGCAAAGTAAAAGTACAGCAGCATTGTGAATTCTGTAGTGATAATATACCATAGTGACAAGCTGGAGATAGATAAGAACTGTGAACTTCATGAGGAGTGGGTGAGCCAGAGAAGAGTGACGTATCAGGATCAGTGATGTGCTCATTTTTGCCCACAATTCACCATCGCTACCATTTACTCTGGATCTGACTTAGCAGTAACTGAGTTCACTGCAATTCACTGTGTAACTAGTAATTGGTTGGGCACTGAAGTGATCTGGACCACTAGGACCGTAACCTGTCATGTGGTGACTTAAGTAGCTGTTTACGTTTCCGTGGCAGAAGTGTGACTGGTGAGGCACAGTAATGATCTCGGTCACCACCGTAACTGATAGACTGATGTACAATGATACAGAAATATTTCTGTTCCTTCACCATTTTTGTTGAGTTTCATCTTTAGCACACTTCTGTTGTTTGCTTTCCCCAGGACATATGAATAATTCAGAACACACCCATACCTGCTGTTTATTTTATAGGGCTGATGTACATGTATCATGGTAACTGCTTATAATCAGTGTTAACTGCAGGAACAGAAGAGATTATGAATCACTGAATTTGTGTGTCTGTAGGGTGAACTAGTGTGCTGCCAGGTACTACAGGACATGTAAATTCATCCCCTGGTAATGTACCTGGGTGCTGATAAGTCCTTAGCCCGACCAGGAAGGGAACAAGCTGCGCCTGTTAAAAGTGTGATGGTCAGAGGAATGGATTGATTTGACTAGGCTAGGGACAGGTGGTGGACCCTTGTGAATGTGGTAATGGACCTACAAGTTCCATAAAATATGGGGAATCTAGTTTGTTTCCTTCCTGGTCGGGCTAAGGACTTATCCACACCCCTGTATATAATAAATGGTTGTTCACTGTAAACAGTGGTATGCTCAGGTTCCCAACTCGATATCTGCACTCAGGGGTACACAAATCCCTAACGCCAGGTCGTCTGGCGAGCAAACTTGGTACAGTGGCACCTAGTATCTGACCGTCGGTTTGGAACTTGCTGCATGTCGCCCTTCTGTTGCCTACAATTTTTTTTAGTGCCCTCTACATTTGTGGCAAACTTGTGCACCCCTGCCTATACGAAGCAGCCCGAAGCTTCACCTTACTAACGATCCATCTAGCTGTCACGGACGTGCCCTGGAATAATTTATTAAATACAGTGCAGTACAACAGAATGAAATGCATCGGACCCATCAGGTAACACGAAGGGGCGTGGGACGCTGGGGGAAGCTGTTTGATTGCATGGCAGGGTGTGGCCCTTTTTCCGGTCCTGCTCGGTTCCCTGGCATCGTATCAAACAGGCACGTAGTCTGCTAAAGCATAAAGTGTAGCAAGCATCACGATGAGTGTTTCCACATGCACGCCACACACCGAGAAGGTTGGTTACTGTTGACTATAGCAGTGTAATTGTGGGTGTGAGTTCTGAATACGCAGTGCGGATGTAATTAATAAGTTCTCAATGGGAATGGAAGGTCACAAAAAGCTCATACTTATTTAAAACATTAATTAGGCCTACTTCCCAAAATTGATCTGCTTGGTATACCCCAAAAGATCAGTTAAGGGTGACTTTGCTCAAGAGGGGCAGCATAGCCCAACGAATCGCGAAGGTAAGGCAATCCCTGGACAGGCCCTGAGGATTCCAGAAGGTTCAGGCTCCCAGATTTGAAGACAATCGGCACATGAAAATTGTAAGTTTGGCAGTTGTTGGCACCGCTCATCTTTACCGCCCAGGCGTTACCCATGGTACTCAATTTCTCTAAGAGGTTGAGAAGACCCTAGGGTCACAGTGCGGCCATCATGAGAGACAATGTAACTCAGGCCTTTGTGCCAAATATGTCAAGGACCAATACGTTTACGTCAGACACAACATGTAGTTGATACACAGACTCTAAAAATAGCAAAATGTTTCGGCTTTTAATTAAGTCATCGTCATGCTGTAGGAGATTTTTTTAATGCTAACGTTGTTGTGAATTACGTCGTCCTATAGGATTTTGTAGCACCTGATGATGGCCAATTACAAGCTGAAACATATATCTGTTTTTAGGTTATGTGTATCAAATACGTAATCTGTTTCAGTAATATAAACAACCAACTAGATGCAACAATAATTAATAAAACTATTATTGTTGCATCTAGTTGGCTGTTTATATTATTGTATCAATGATGCACGGTCACACGAACATTAAATTTAAACGTATTCTGTTGTCGGCTAATTATTCGCCCTTCAAGAAAGTTAATGTGCAATAAATGTGTGAGCGTTTACGTTTTTTTGGGGGGGGGGGCGGAACTTTCACTTTTTAACTTAAAAACCCAATCTATTAAACAAAAAACAGAGAAGGATGTACAGCCACA
>Ga0123353_10002020_pt1 | contig 25042 bp, 15 predicted proteins | sample TergutLab28metaG_3_FD_92763 | JGI IMG/M metagenome (GOLD analysis project Ga0123353, IMG submission 92763) | Labiotermes labralis P3 segment gut microbial communities from Petit-Saut dam, French Guiana - Lab288 P3 | ecosystem: Host-associated > Arthropoda: Insects > Digestive system > Gut ...
AGAGGTATCCACGCGCATCGTGGAGGGCATACATGGCGTGCTGGAGCGCACGCCGCCCGAGCTGGTGGCCGATATCTCCAACAATGGCATTGTCATGACCGGCGGCGGTAGCCTGATCTGGGGGTTCGACAAGCTCATCGAGTCCAAGACAGGCATCTCCACGATGGTCGCCGACGAGCCCATCTCCTGCGTGGCCTATGGCACGGGGAAATCGCTGGAGTGGGTCAGCGAGATGCAGGACGGCACCATCAACCTGTCCCGCCGCAAGCAAATGAATCGGTAAAACCGATAAAACCGATAAAGCAACAGTAAATCACCGCAGCAGCATCTGCGCCACTTTCCAGATGTCGCCCGTGCCCATGGTCAGGAGCAGGTCGCCTGGACGGGCTGCCTCAGACAATGCGGACGCGATGTCTTCCATGTTGTCAAAGAAGGTCGCGTTCGGCAGTTTTTCGGCCAGGGCGCGGGCCGATATGCCATAGATATCGCGCTCGCGGGCGGCGCAGATCTCGGAGAGGAACACGACGTCGGCCAAGCCCAGCACGTCCACGAAATCGTCAAACAACGCCAACGTGCGGGTATACGTATAGGGTTGGTAGGCGCAGATGATCCGCTTGTAGCCCATGGCGCGGGCGGCTTTGAACGTGACTTCGATTTCGGTGGGGTGATGGGCGTGATCGTCCGCCACGGTCGCCTGCTTGTGTTCCCCCAGAAACTCCAGCCGGCGCGTTGCCCCCCGGAATGTCCCCAGCCCCCGGGATACCGCGTCCCCCGGGAAACCCAGCTGCCAAGCGGCGGCTGCGGCGCCCAGCGCATTGGTGACGTTGTGCATGCCGGGCACCTTGAGTTCCACGTCGGCGTAGAACTGCCCTTTGACATGGACGGCGAAGCGTCCCATGCCCCGCTCCATGGACAGCCCCTCCGGGTACACGTCGGCGCCCTCAGCGATGCCGAAGGTGAGTATGTCCCTGGGGAGGGCGGCCAGGCGCATGGCGCCGGGATCGTCGTGGCACAGCAACACGCTTCCGGTCCGCTCCGGAGTCAGGAGGGCGAACTTCGAAAACGACGATACAATATCATCTAAATCGCGGAAATAATCCAGATGGTCCGCCTCGATGTTGAGGATCAAGGCCGTGGTGGGCAAGAAATCCAGGAAGGAATTGCAATATTCGCATGCCTCCATGATGAACAAGTCCCCCGCGCCTACCCGGTACCCCGTACCGATCAGCGGTAGCGTGCCGCCGATCATCACGGTGGGGTCCACGTCTGTGCAAAGCGCGATATGCGTCGCCATGGAGGTGGTCGTTGTTTTCCCGTGGGTCCCCGCCACGCAAAGCGCGCGCGCATAGCCGCCCATGAGATACCCCAAAGCTTGGGAACGCTGGAACAGCGGGACGCCCAACCTCCTGGCTTCCACCACCTCCGGATTGTCGTCGTCAATGGCGGCTGAGCGGATAATGCAATCGACGCCGTGCGCGTGGGAGGCGTCGTGGCCGATGGACACCGTTATGCCGTGCTCTTGCAGTTCACAAACGGCGTCGCTTTGGATATGGTCGCAACCGGAAACAGACAGGCCGCGGGAGGACAAAACCTCCGCCAACGGGCACATGGACACGCCGCCGACTCCGATGAGATGTACGCGCTGTCCGCCGGACAGGTAGGTCGCGATATCCGGATGAGTCGTAACAATCACCTCCATTTTTTCACAACTCGACATTCTATCATATTTCCGGGAGAAAATCCACTTATTCTTTCACGCCATATCCACTTATATCCACGGGGGCTACAAGCGAATGGATACCCAAGGGATAACGCCCGCCGCGCCGGTTTCGCATGTCCTGCACCGCCTGCGCCAAGGCGGTTTTTTGGCCTATCCGGTGGGTGGCTGCGTGCGCGATCTCCTGCTGCGGCGCCCCGTACGCGATTGGGACGTGGCCACGTCGGCGCGCCCTGGGCAGGCTCTCCCCCTCTTCGAGAGGGCGTACGACACCGGCGCGAAGCATGGGACGATCACGGTCATGGTGGGGCGCGTGCCGGTAGAGGTGACGACCTTTCGCGCCGAAGGCCCCTATTCGGACGGGCGGCGGCCGGACTGGGTGCGTTTCGCGGACAGATTGGCCGACGATCTGGCCCGGCGGGACTTCACGATCAATGCCATGGCCTTCGATGAGGATAACCGCGTCGTCGACCTTTTCGGCGGGCAGGATGATCTAAAAAACCGCATCATCCGCTGCGTGGGCGACCCCTTTGCCCGCTTTTCGGAGGATGCCCTGCGTATGTGGCGCGCCTTGCGGTTTGCGGGCGCGCTGGGGTTTGGCATCGAGCGCGGCTCTTGGGATGCCATCGCCGCCTGTGCGCCCCTGTGCGCGCAGCTATCGCCGGAGCGGGTGGCCGCGGAGGCGCAGAAGATGCTGTTGCGGGGCGGCGGATCGCGCTTGGCGGACGCCCTGCAGTTGGGGCTGATGGACGCCTTCCTCAAAGCGCGGCCTACCGCCCGGTTGCCCCTGCAAAGACTCAAGTCGCTGCCCCGCCGCTACGATTGCCGCTGGGCGGCCCTGACGGCTTTGCTGAGCCGGGCTGGAAGCTTAGGGGGAGAGGAAGGGCTAGAGGAAGGGGGAGAGGGAGGCGAGTCGTTTTTGCGTGCGCTTCGCTTGCCCCGCCGGGTGATTGACCCGGCCGCCGCCGGCGCCCGTTTGGCGTTGTCCGGCGCCCTGCCCTCCGAAGACAGCGCGTGGCGCCGCCTGTGCTGGCAAAGAGGCATCCCCGCCGCCCTGTGCGCGGCGGCGGCTGCCGACGCGCTGGAGGGGGGGCGTCGCTACGTACACTCCCTGCGCGAGGTGTTGCGGGGTGGGGACTGCCTCTCCCTCAAGACACTCGCGCTGTCCGGAGGGCAGCTCAAAGAAGCCGGGTACGAGGGCGTGGCCATCGGGGCAGCCCAGCGGCAGCTGATGGAACATGTGCTGGCGCATCCCCAGGACAACACGCCCGAAGCTTTGTGGCATGTGCTGGGGGGCATGCGTAGTGAGTAGTGTGTAGTGTGTAGTGCATAGCGGAATGCATGGTATAATGCGGAAAGAGGTCAAATATAATGTCTTATCATTTTTTTGCTTTTTTGTCGCGGATGCGGCATATTGGCCGGTGGGGCTTGATGCGCAACACACAGCCGGAAAATTTGCAGGAGCACAGCTTCATGACAGCGGTGCTGGCCCACGCGCTGGCGTTTGTGCGCCGCGACATTTTGGGGCTTGACGCCTGCCCGGACGCGGCGGCGGCGGCCGGGTTGTACCACGATGCCTCCGAGCTGTTCACGGGCGATATGCCTACCCCCGTGAAATACTCAGGCCAGGAGTTGCGCGAGGCCTACCGCCGGGCGGAGCAATCCGCCGTCGTCCGGTTGCTGTCCATGTTGCCGGAAACGTTGCAAGGCGTGTACCGCCCCCTGTTGGACGGCGGCGCGGATCCGGAGACCTGGGCGCTGGTGAAGGCGGCCGACAAACTGGCCGCCTATCTCAAATGCATGGAGGAACTCCGCGCCGGCAACAAGGAGTTTGCCCCCGCCGCCCGCCAGACCAAAGAAAAACTGGAGGCCATGGAACGCCCGGAGGTGGCGTGGTTCCTCGCCCACTGCGCCCCGTCCTTTGCCTTGTCTTTAGACGAGCTGTGAAGCCCATGGGGTTCATGGGCCTCAAGAAGGCGGATTTTCTCATCTTAGCGGGCGCGCTGGCGTTGGCGGCCGCGCTGTATGGGGGCTTCTCGCTTGGGCAGCCCCAAGGGGGCGCACTTGTCGCCGAGATCTATGTGTCCGGCGTGTTGTATGAGTCGATACCGCTGTCCGACGCCCCCCGCGATATCCTCGTGACCAGCGGGGCGGGCGGCACCAATACGGTGCGCGTGGAACCCGACCGCGTATACATGCGCCAGGCGGACTGCCCCGGGCAAACCTGCGTGTCCCAGGGGCCGATCCACAGCGCGGGGCAGACCATCGCGTGCTTGCCCCACCGGGTCTTGGTCGTGCTGTCCGGCGGCGGGGGAAGGAGCGACGTAGATGCCATCGCGGGATGAGGGAAGGATCAGGCGATGGGCTTTGTTGGCCATTATGCTGGCCTGCGCGCTGGTACTGGGATTGGTCGAGCGCGCCTTGCCGCCCATCGGCGCGTTGCCGGGCGTTCGCCTGGGCCTCCCCAATGTGGCCATCCTGCTGGCGCTATATCTGTTCCCGTTCCCCCAAGCCTTAGCGTTGACGCTGGGCAAGTGCGTGTTACTGGCGTTGCTGACCGGCTCCTTCACATCCCTGCTGTACAGCCTGGCCGGCTCGCTACTTGCCCTCGGCGCCATGACGCCCCTCGTGCGTTTTTCCCGTGGGCGCGTAGGGACGATGGGCGTGAGCGTGGTGGGCGCGGTGTGCCACAACATGGGGCAGCTGCTGTGCGCCTCCGCGCTGATGCAAACCTTCCTGTTCCCCTACCTACCCCTGCTACTGGCCGCTGGCGCCATGGCCGGCGCGGCGGTGGGGTTGGTTGTAGCGGTCGTGCTGCCCCGGATAAAACCTGTCTGGAAGCCGGGGTGAAACAGGCAGGTGTGACTTGCAATGCGCGTTACACGGGGACGGATCTTGTGTAACACATGATAATGATAAAGCTGAGGGCGCGCCGCGCGGTTACAATGCCGCGAGGTGCGCCATTGTTATAGTGATAAGGTAGGAATTGGATTGCCTCAATATTTTTCCCGAATCAATAAAGAGATGAATTCATAGATCAGTTTCTGCTGCCTCTCAGAACATAAAAGGGCTTTCCGTGCGATGGCGTTGAGGGGAGCCCCGTCGATCTCCTTGGCGATGCCTAGCAAGAAGTAGTCTGGCGTTACTTGAAGGGCTTCAGACAGCTTCATGATTGTATCAACTGTCGGGACAGAGCGGCTGTTTTCCAAATTTGACAGTTGATTGGTACTGATGCCTGTCAGATTGGTCAACGCTTCCTGCGTCAGGTTGAGCTCCTTTCGCCGCTCCGCGATTCTTGTCCCGATCTCGTTGTAGTTGATTTCCATCAAGACACCCCCCTTGCACCTAATAGTTTAAAGGAAATACAAAAGGGTTTTAATGCAACGCATTTGGAAATATCATATTGCACTTGTAGTTTTGGAGTGCTATAATGTTTCTGCAAACTGGTTGCACAGGATTATCCCGTCTTAGACAGGCGGCTAATACATTTCAATCAAGAATCAGGAGGTAAACGGAAATGAAAAGGATAGCTTGGTCGAAGGTTCTCAGCGTGGTTTTAGTCTTGGCGATGGTAGTCGCATGGTTGCCCGGTATCATGCCTGCGCACGCGGCTGTCGTGCCGTATCCGGTTCCCGGCGGGGCGTTGGTATTTGATTCGGTTACCGGGTCGATCATCGGCTACTCCGGCAACTTGACCAATGTTGTCATTCCGTCGGAGATAGACGGAGAAGCGGTCACGTCGATTGAGCATTATGCATTTTATAATTGTCTCACTTTAGCAGAAATCACGATTCCGCGCTCCGTGGTATGGATATCCCCCGAGGCGTTTACGTACCCGCAGCATATTGAAACCCCGCCACCGTCCTCTACCCCGCCCCCTACTCCGCCTCCCACTCCGCCGCCTACCCCACCACCGTCCGCTCCGCCCCCTACGCCTACAAAATTGCCCAATCTCACTTTGCGCGTATACAGGGATTCCTACGCCGAGGAATTCGCGATAGAGTACGGCTTTCCGTATGTGCTTATAACCGACGCTGATGACGTAGCCGCCGACAAAGCAATGCTTACTTGGATGTCTATCCGAGGCGAAAACGTCTTGCAGAACGAAGTAACATATAATCTTGCCACTTTGCCCACCATCGGCACAAATGGCACAACCATCACGTGGACATCCAGCGATCCGGCGATTGTTTCAAACACAGGTATAGTTGATCGCACTGGCGTCTTGAGCAATAAGTCTATTACCCTGTTGGCTACTATCGTCAAGGGCGATGAGAGCGATTCTGTACTATTTAACCTTATAATTATATGGAATGGTGAATACCCGCCTGTCACGACGCCGGCGGCGGACTTCACCTACAGCGTGCTGAACGGGACGTATATCAGCGTCACGGGGTACACAGGCAAGGAAGCGGTCATCGCCATTCCGGGCGAGATTGATGGCTACATAGTACAGCGCATTGGCAACAACGCATTCCAAAGCAATCGAGATCTCCAAGGCGTATTGCTCCCCGACAGCGTTGAAGCAATCGGATTGAGCGCGTTTTCCGGGTGCAGCAGCCTTGAACAAATCGGATTCAACAGCGGCTTGCAGACGATTGGGAGCAACGCATTCAGCGGCTGCACAAAGCTGACCTCAATCACTATCCCATCGTCGGTGAAAACAATCGGGAGCAGCGCGTTCAGTGGTTGCACGGGGCTGACGGAAATCAACCTCAGCGAGGGATTGACTAGCATCGGCAACACCGCGTTCGAGGGCTGCAGCGCCCTCCAGGGCATCAAGCTGCCTGACAGTGTGACGACGATGGGCTACGGCGTGTTCCGAAACTGTACCAAGCTCTCCGACGTGACTCTACCTCTGAGCTGGACTACTGCGTCAGCTTATTTGTGGGACAACACTTATGCGATGTTCTACAACACGGCGGTGAAAACGATCACAGTGCCTGAAGGCGTGACGAGAATCCCCGACTATGCGTTCCGCTATTGTGACACGCTTGAAACCGTGAACCTGCCAAGCACCCTGGCAGAGATTGGTGCCAACGCTTTCGAGGGTTGCACCGGGATTTCTGGAATCACTTTGCCCGATAATCTGACGATGATCAGAAGCAACGCATTCAGTGGCTGCACAGGCTTAACCGCAATTGCGTTCCCTGCAGGGCTGGAGACAATCGAGAGCTACGCATTCAATGGCTGTACAGGATTAGCGGAAATAACGCTTCCTGTGTCAATTATTACCGTTGGCTCAAGTGCGTTTAGCGGCAATCCCAACTTGAAAATCATCAACATTCCCGAAGGGATAGAAACGATTTGGAATAGTGCGTTCAGCGGCTGCACGGGACTGACCTCAATCACTATCCCGCCGTCGGTGACGACAATCGGTAGCAACGCTTTCAGCGGTTGCACGGGACTGACCTCAATCACTATCCCGCCGTCGGTGACGACAATCGGCAGCAACGCTTTCAGCGGTTGCACGGGGCTGACGGAAATCACCCTCAGCGAGGGATTGACTAGCATTGGCAACACCGCGTTCGAGGGCTGCAGTGCCCTCCAGGGCATCAGGCTGCCTGACAGTGTGGCAACGATGGGTTACGGCGTGTTCCGCAACTGCACCAGGCTCTCCGATGTGAATTTCCCTCTGGGTTGGACTACTGCTACGTTAATTAGTTATTGGGCAGACAACTATTACACTTATACACTATTCTACAACACGTCGGTGAAAACGATCACAGTGCCGGAAGGCGTGACGAGAATTCCCGACTATGCGTTCTTCTATTGTGACACGCTGGAAACTGTGAACCTGCCAAGCACCCTGGCTGAGATTGGTGCCAACGCTTTCGAGTATTGCACCGGGATTTCTGGAATCACTTTGCCCGATAATTTGACAACGATAAATTTTGAAGCGTTTTGTGGTTGCAGTTCACTTGCAACCCTTAATCTTCCGTTAAGCCTTGAAACAATCGATGAAGGTGCTTTCTTTCGCTGCACTAGTCTGACGAGCGTGAGTATTCCAAACAACGTGAAAAGCATTGGAAGTTATGCCTTTGCAGTTTGCTTGAATTTGGAAAACGTGATTATCTCTGAGGGCGTTATTAGTATTGGCGAATCTGCTTTTAGTAATTGCACTAGTTTGACGAGCGTGAGTATTCCGAACAGCGTATCAAGTATCGAAAATAATGCTTTTCGTGAATGCAATAATCTTGATGCCGTCTATTTCATGGGCGATGCTCCCGCTGTTAGCTACTCGGCGTTCCCTAATACGGTGACTTTATTTTATACCGAAGGCTCAGCCGGCTGGACATGGCCCACTTGGAACGGTTACGCAACTGAGATCATCGCCAACGACATTGACGTGGAAGCGCCATATATTACAATCGCGTCTCCCTTAGCCGACAGCATTGTCGGCGGGAAAAGCGTGGTTATCAGCGGAAGCGCCAGTGACAACCGCGAAGTCAGCAGAGTTGAATTATCATATTCTACAGATGATGGTGTAACATATCACAGTATAGTCGCGCTGAACAACGATTCCGGGGAGAGCACCAACATATTCTTATGGAGCTACACACTAGATCTCACCGCACTGCCAGCGGGTACCCTTGTCATCAAGGCGGTGGCTTACGATTGGAAAGAGAACACAGCGGATAAGACTGTTCAAGTCACTGTAGACCACACCGTTCCGCAAAAAATCATCAATGTGGCCGCAATAGGCGACATGAGCGGGGTCACGCTTTCGTGGTCGATATCCAGCGAAGTTGATACGACGAGATATAGGATCTACAGGCGATCTGAGCTTGACGCCGGTTTTTCTGAGCTTACAACGATTACAGGACGCAATAGCTTATCCTATAAAGACACATCTGTCGTTGACGACAGATTATACGACTACTATGTCGTTGGTGTGAACAGCTTTGATGTGGAGGGGCCGCCGTCTGAAATCACCTCCGCGCAGAAAGGCGCGGATGACGAACCGCCGCAGGTTACAAGGATAATGCCGACAAACATGAGTTACATATCGGGCATTACAAGCATCACTGTAACAGCGGTAGACAATGTAGCCGTCACGAAGGTCGAGCTGTATTATTCCATTGACGGCGGCGAGACCTGGCAGCTGTTCAACACCCTGACATCGGGACCCTTTGTCGGTGCCTTGAATACGACCGCTCTGCCCGATGGCACAATCCGCGTGAGGGCTATTGCCTATGACGCCCGGAACAATCAGAGCGCTCCACTCACTCATGTATATACCATTGACAATACAGGTCCGGAAAAAGTATTCTGGAGCGACCCACCCTACTACAGCACGTCCGTGAACGCGACTCTCATGTGGTTCGACGTGGCGGACAACGACATCGCTTTCTTCCGCGTGGAGCGGAAAAATGAAGACGACACATACAGCACGGTAATGGACGTAGCCAAAACCCTCGGGGTCAATATCCTGAACCTGACACCGGACACCGTGTATACGTACCGGGTCATTGGCTACGACAACTTGGGAAATCGCGGTATCCCCTCCGACGATCTCGCTGTGAAGACGGCGGCAGATACAACCGCCCCAGTGATCTCCGCGCTGTCCCCCCGCCCGAGCGGAGGCGCATCGAGTTATTATGCCACCAGCGTCCAGGTCAGTGCGACCGCCGATGATGACTACGCGATCAAGTCCATCTCGATACAAGTGTCGACGGATCGGTCTGATTGGGATGCCGTATTCACCGAAGTTTATACGGACACTCAAAAGATAAGGACGGCGACCTGTGCGATTGACCTCACGGCGCATGACGAAGGACTGATCTTCGTACGCGCCGTGGCTGTGGACTTTGTAGGCAATACAAGCGACACAACGTCTGCGGCGCCCTTTGTGCAATACATCATAGACCGAACGCCTCCCGCCGCGCCTGTCGGCGTACAGGCAGAAGGACAAAATGGTGTCATTGAAGTGATGTGGAAAAAAGGCGCAGAATCAGACTTGGGGAAATACTCTGTCTACCGTTCGGCACAGCCGGACAGCGGGTTCATGATGATAGCTTCCGCGCTGACAACACTGAATTACTTCGACCGTAGCGTGAACGATATGCAAACGTATTATTACAAAGTGTCCGTAAACGATTTTGCCGGCAATGAGAGCTCGCTTTCGGAAACCGTATCCGCGCAAGTATCGGCTGACGATGAAGCCCCGCGCGTCGTGAACGTCTATCCCAATGGAAATAGCAAGATCGGCGCCGGGTATCGGACGGTCAGCATCTACGTTACAGACAACAGGATGCTGGACGAAATCAAGGTCGAATACAAAAAAGCAGACGCGGCATACAGTGTTCTGCAGGTTTTCAGCGCAGTCAACAAATACGAAAACACTGTAACCGTCACGATCCCTCTGGACAGTTTTATCCACGGCGATGTCGTCTGGCTTCGGATAACCGCAACCGATAAGTCAGGCAATGTGAGCGAACCAAAAGAGGTTTCCTATACCATCGACAAAGAGGCGCCGGTTGCGCTTGACCCGATGGCAAGCTATGAACATGGAAGCGATCATGTGACTGTCTTCTGGTCGAGCGACCTGGCAAGCGACTTGGCTGGTTATCGCATATACAGAAAGACCGCTGCGGGCAGCTACTCGCTGATTGGTTCCGCAGCAGCAGAAGCCGATAAAACGGTTTATATTTTCGACGATTACTCCATCGCGCTAAGCAGGGAACAGTACACCTATCGGATAGACGCCGTCGACAACGTCGGCAATACCCACAGCGCATACACCAACCCGGTGACGACAGATAACCGCGATATGCCTGTCGCTGTGATTGCCTGCGACCTGGTAATGGAAGTGGGCGTGGAATATGAGATAGACGCATCACAATCAACAGGTAGTACCTCTATTGTGTCTTACGCCTTTGACTTTGGCGACGGTACGACCTCCACAAGCAGACGCGCTATACACAAATACGCCGCCACGGGAACATATACCGTAGCACTTACCGTGACGGACGCAGACGGCAATACCGGCACTGCCGCGATAGTTGTTTCCGTACGCGAACGCTCGGCGATTGGATTCGCTGAGATCCGTATCGTGGATGAGAACGGAACGCCTGTGCCAAATGCCCCCGTCTACTTCGACTTGGGGGAAGAATACCAGGTTATCCGTTTCACTGACAGCAACGGTTTTGTGACATTCTCCACCGGCGCGGGTAAACACACAGTCGGTAGCATCATCCCTAACAATAACTGGCTACCCGTGAAAAAAGAGATCATCGTATCCGCCGGCACGACTACCAGGGTGACGATGACACTGGTTCGCCATGTGATGATCGAGGGTTCCTTTGAGATCCATCGCATGACATTTGATGAGATCACCGCCGCTGGGATAGACGTATCCAAACCGGAGAATCAACATATCGTGATCGTCCATCTGAAACTGCAGTACGGCATCGACCTGATTGATACTCCGATTATGTACAATGTCTTGACAGGGGTGACGCACTGCCCACCAATTATTATCGACTTCTGGGGTGGCGGCGGCGGCGGCGGTAGCGGCGATCCAGGAGGGGATCCTCCCCAAAAACGACAAATCGTCCCCGTTGTCTATCGGTTCTCAACGGAAGTAGCGGTGGCATACCTCGATATCCCCGTCGAGGTATCCATGCTGAAAGAATTCTTTGACGTAAAGCTACATATCATCAACAATGCGTCAAGTGATTTTTCCATGGAAAACAATCAGTTCACATTGAACTTGCCAGCCGGGCTGACTATTATGGACACCGAGATCAGTGAAAAGAGCCGATCTGTGTCCGTTCCCGTTATCGAGGGCCAAACGACAAAGACGATCACTTGGATCATACGCGGCGACGAACTCGGGGAGTATTATCTGACAGCCGACTACACCGGAATGCTGGCTCAGTTCAATGAGGAGATCTCGGCTCATTTTGTCGCGACCGAACCGATCAAAGTGCTTGGCATGACCGGCGCAAAACTGCAGGCCGATATCGCCGACCGCCTGGATCACGGCAGTTTATATTACAACGTGTCACTGATCAATGAAAGCGACCGCGATATGTATAAGCCAGGCCTGCGCACCGACGATATTTTGATAGAAACGGAGCTCCTCGACGCAGACGGCAAATTGCTCAAGGGCTACGCCGGAAACGCCATCGACGCCAACGGTCGACCGGTATTCCCCGATATCCTTAGACCTGGAGAGAGAATCGTCCAACACTATGTTCTCAATGACAAGACAGAGTACACGGAACAAAAAATGTGGCTTCTTGAATACTTCTATGAGGTGGAGAACACCTACGGACTGGAAGTGGAAATCATCGTCCGTGACCTCTCCTTTTTTAAGAGATACCTAGATGTGCGGAGAAATACAAAAGAAAAAGCGAACGCAGTCTTCTCAGTTAATCAAGACGCCTTTGGCTACGTGATGAATCATGACAATTTTATGTACTGGAAAATTGAAAAATCCGATGATTCCGATGTAAAGCTGACCAGCAACTTTGAAGAAGGTGTTTGGGACTTTCTAAAGGGGGACTGGCCTTCCGTGATTGGGAATGAGGATCAGGAGCAAATAAAGTCTCTGTTGCTCGAAATTATGGGCATTGCCGTGGAAGATCAGGAGCTTTCGTTGTACAGAAAAACGATCGATTTCCTTGAAAACACTAAAGGTTATGCCGACAAATTTAAGCTGAACAAGGTTGGAGAATACGCATTTGATCGATTAGGAGACATGATCGCCCACACATGGGAGAACATATACGAAAAGCACAGCTTTGAGTTCTTCAGCCTAGTTGTAAAAGAACAGTCAATACCTATGGAGGACTTCTTCTACCAAAAGATGGAGATGACTACGGAATACATTTCGTTTTCACAAGAGTCGATTGAAATCCAAGAGACAGCCGCCTCAGAGTATCTGCATGACATGTTTTCCAGCGAAGGTTTCGCGAAGGTGTGGAACGCGATCGGCATGACTTTGGATGCGGCGGGTATGCTGGTCAGGGCGTATGAGGGACAAATGTACGACGTCAGCATATTCCTCAATGCGCAAAGCTCGTTGGACGGATGCAATTTATTACTCAATGCGATCATCGCGAGCGACGATGCTAAAGGACCTGTACGAAGAGCCGCCGAGAGTTTAAAAGAAATAATAAATGAGTATGACCCGTTGAAATATTTCTTTGATCATCTTTTAAATGAAATCGCTGAATACATCGTAAAAAATGGAGCTAAAACTGCTGGGAAATGGATTACCTCTTTCATCGGCGGAACACCCGTACTCCTAATTAAAAAGGTTGCGGGATTGGTTGTCGCCATTGGCGATGGCGTGTTCAACGTGAGCGATAGGCACGATCTCGCCGACGACATCAGATTCCTTGCAAACCTGAGTGACTGCGTGAGGGAGGCGGTGTCCGCAGCCGGACAGAGATATCTGGCGGTCGACGACGAAGCCACAGCGTACGAGTTTATGTTTTTGCTCCAGTGTCTGATAGAGATACGTAGAATCGGCGAATCTAAACTCGCCCAATTCGGCGTGACATACGAAATTTGGCTCGGCTCATTCGCCCTGGCGGCACAGTCTGGTAGCAAAAAACTTTTCACTGGCGTGAAAAACTGGAGTTTGGCCACCTATCCCGATGAGCGGATGGAAGGGGCGATTACCTGGTATCAGTGGAGAGATGTGGTGGAAGATCGGCTGGAACGCTTCAAAATCCTACTACTCCGTACGCCGTTTTCCACAAATACCGATGATGAGGAAAATGAATGGGTCAGCATTCCTGTTGGTTTGACGGCAACGGAAGTCAGGTGGCGGGACGATATGTTTGCCGAAAGCTCATATAACGGGTATAACCATGAGCTCGCGACCGTTGCCTCCGCTTTGAGCGCCGCAGCTTATGAATATTTCTACATCAACGGGGCGCTAAGAAACCTTGGGTTTGCAACCTCATCGGTCAAACATTACAATTACAATCCCAATGACCTCGACGACGCCGGATACCCAGATACTGTCGGTTACACATTTGGCACAAAAGAGATCCAGGTCGACGGAGAGGCATATAACTTGATCGCGGTGGTGATCAGGGGAACGATCGAAAACGACGAGTGGTACAGCAATTTCGACATCCGCTATGGTATCGAACCGTACGGCTTCAAAACGGCGGAAGGAAAAGTCTATACGGCGTTAGTTCAATACTTGGAAGATCGTGGTCTTGACGTGGCACCTGAACGGAACAAGTTCCTCGTCACCGGACACAGCCGTGGCGCTGCGGTAGCCAATCTGTTGGCTGCAGAACTCATCGATACAGGCTTGTATTGCGATGCCGGGAATCTGTTCGCGTTTACATTTGCCACACCCAACACAACAAAGAAAAGCGGCGCGGAGGGCAACGCATACGGCAATATTTACAACTTTGTAAACGCGGAGGATTTCGTCCCATATCTTCCGTTGTCCTTGAGCGGATGGGGATATTGGAAATACGGAACAACGCTTGTCTTTCCCAGCAAAGGAATCAGCTCCGATTATGAAAGCAGGTATAAGGTTCGCCTGAATGACCGTTATCGGAAACTTACGGGGGATTCCTTCAATTCCTATGTCATCAAGGGTTTTGAAACCGTACAGGATGTCGTGATCAACATGTGGTCAATCGCTCCGAATGTCAGCAGTTATTACAACACAGCGTATCCACTGTCTATAATGCTCTGGGCTGAAAGACTGACACCTGAACAATTCTTTGGACTTGTTTGCGACATCCAATCCAATTCCCAGAACAAAACGAACGCTATGATCGCTCTTGCGGCTCTTGAGGCGGATAATACGTATGGCCGATTGGCGAGGTTCTTTATCGGCAACGCCGGGATAGGCTCAAATATGATTTACGCCCATGAGCCGCTGACGTACCTTGCGTGGATGCAGGCAACCGATTCGTCAATAGGGAGCTGGCAGTACACATCAGGGCGCTATGCCCGCATAGCCTGCCCTGTGGATATCGATGTATATGATGGCAACGGAAAGTTAGTCGGCCAAATCATAAATAACGAAGTAACAAAAAGTATACCGGGCGAAGTAAGCGTCTTTGTTGTTGATGAAGAGAAGATAGTATTCCTCCCTCCTGAAGGAAGCTTTACCATTATGATCCACAGTACCGAAAGCGGAACTATGGAGTATGAAGTTACAATAATTGATATGATAACAGGCGCGGTACTTGAGAAAAAGACATTCACCAACGTTACACTGCTCCCAGGCAAACAATTTACAAGCATCATTGACGGAGATGTCGGCGTAGAATATGTACGGCTGTTTACCGAGAATGCTCAAGGCTCCTTGGAGGTTTTTGAAGACGGAACCGAAGAATTTGCGCCGACTGATGTGACCGCGCTTACCGTGCGGATTGCAGAACTCAAGGATGTTCAACAGGGGGACTACACTGACAGAAGCTGGATTGCCTTCCAAAATGCACTCTTGTCCGTTCAGGAGGTAGTCGAAAATTCCAACGCAACACAGGTTGAAGTGAATAACGCCCTGTTAGCGTTGAATCAAGCGTTCTCAAATTTAAGTGAATACAGTCAAACTGTGATGGCATCTCCCATTTTGGGCGTGACATCGCCGGTTGCAGGTATCGCTCCCAGCATGGCGGTCAACGATGGCGAGGGCTTCACTGCCGTTTTGACATGGAACGGACATCCAAATACTTTCGCTTACAACACGGCGTACACAGCGACCATTACGCTGACGGTGGCAACAAATTACACCTTCGACGGTAGTTTTGACAGCACGGAAGCGATTAGCGATTTTTCAGTGAACGGTATTGCTCCTGTGTTTATAAGGAATACCGGTGCTACGCTCGTATTCTCAGTGACATTCCCGATGACAGACGAGGAGCCTGATACCACGCCGCCCACAGGCGAGATCACGATCGGTACGCACGGCTGGAACAGCTTTTGGAACTTTATTTCGTTCGGTCTGTTTACCCAGAACACACAGACCGTGACCATCACCGCAACAGACGACAGCGGCGATCCGGTGACAATTGAAAATTACCTTTCGAATGTATTTTTTGCTACCGAGGTCGAACTTGAAGCCGTAGCCGTCTGGCAGACTTATGCCAACACATTTAACATCAATCCGAACGACAAGTACATTATCTATGCCAAGCTGACCGATTCATCCGGCAACGTGGCCTATATCAACTCGGAGGGGATCGTGCTATACACAGACAGCGTAGCGGACACAACTGCCATCAGTTATGTCAATGGTTCTGGGACGGACAAGGAAGCCGCTGTGACGCTGAACGGCAACACGGTCAGCAAGATCATGAACGGAGCGGCTACGCTCGAAAATGGATCGGATTATACCGTCTCCGGCGGCATGATAACATTCATGGCCAGCTACCTTGAAAGCCTGGCAGCGGGCGGCTACACACTGACCGTTCACTACAATCCGCTGGGAATGGGGTTTTTGGAAGCGGCGGGCAACGACGCGCCGAACACCACAACCCTCGCGCTTACGGTGGTGGAGGGATCTGGCGCGGGCTGCGACTACACGGCGGTCGATGCGGCCATAGCTGCGGCCAACGCGCTGAACAGAGACCTATACCTGAGCTTCGACGCTGTCGACGCGGCCATCGCGGCTGTCGTCCGAGACCTCCCCAGCACCGATCAGGCGACTGTGGACGGCTATGCTGACGCCATCAACGAGGCGGTGGCCGCCCTCGTTCTTCACCGCTTTGGCGTCGGCACCCAACCGGCGTCCGTCGTACTCAAAAAGGGCATGATGTATCAGCTGAACATCGATTCCAATAGCCTGGAGACGGTCTTCTACGTAAGCTCCAACGTCAATGCAACGGTCAGTAGCACAGGTCTCGTGACTGCCGTGAAGACAGGCAGCGCCATCATCACAGTGATAGACGTCCGTGCGCAAAGATACTTCACCGTTGCTATCAACATCACAAGCTGACGCCCATTCTCCGTAGTCATCAGCAATAGCCGATAGAGTTGCGGTATAATGCGCGAAAAATGATAGTCAGGAGTAAAAATAAGGCGCCTAGATGGCGTCTGAACGGCAAAAACTACGGGTGCGCCGCACGGTTTACACACCGTGCGGCGCACCCGCCCGTTCAACCTGCCGGCGTTACACAAGGTTCGTCCCCGTGTAACATACGCCCGGGGATGGGGGACGTGGATTCTGCGACTTCGCGCAGAATGACGATAGAAAGGAAGTAGGGGCGCAGGATGACGATAGAAAGGAAGTAGGGGCGCAGGATGATGTGGGGGGGGAGGGGTGAACCACCTAACCGTACGAATAAAAAATCGGGGCGTCGCCGGGGCCGTTGTTGGCGTTCGGCCCTTTTAGGTTCTCCCGCAATAAGACTGCCCGCTGGAGGCTGAAATGCCCGTACCGTTTGCGCACCCTGTCCACGCAGCGTTCCAATCGGATTGACCGCTGCCGCCGCTCTTCGTCCTCAAAGAGGCTCAACTGCCAAATGCCGTCTTCCACGACAAGGTCCGATCCCCGGAGGCCGAGGCTTCGGATGGGCCTGATCCAGTCATAGCTCCGCTTGAACAACGCCATGGCGGCGGGGACTAACTCGGAGGTGAGGTTGGTCGGCCGGGGGAGTTTTTGCTGCCGCCCAAAGGAAAGCAGGTTGTTGTCCCGCACGGAGATATGAAGGGTGGTCGCTTGAAATCCGTTCTCCCGCATACGTTCCGATATGCTCTCGCCCAGCATGTAAAACGCGGCTTTCACATCGTCGTCGTTGATGAGATCGCGGGGCATGGTGTTGGAATTGCCGATGCTCTTGATGTCCGAAACGCGCTCTAGGCAGGCGACGGGCGTCTTGTCCTGGCCGCAGGCCATCGCCCACAGCGATGCGCCCGTCTTGTTGCGCAGTATCCGGCACACGCGCGCCGGAGCGCACCGCGCCAAGTCCCCGATGGTCTTGATCCCGTGCGCGTTCAGCTTGGAGGCCGTCGCGCGGCCCACATAGAGCAGATCGGAAACCGGCAACGTGTAGACGGTCTCCTCGCGGCCTTCCGTCCACAGCTCGCAGACGCTGTTGTTGGGGGCAATGTCGCTGCCGATCTTGGCATAGGGGAGATTATCCCCCACGCCGATAGATACGGTGAGGCAGAGCTGCCGCCATATGGCCTGCCTGATTGCTTCCACGGTCCGGCGGATCTCCGCCCGGCCGCCGTAGAGCTGCGCCCACATTTCGTCGCTGCCGAACGGGCGGATCGTGTCGGTGTGTTGCAGCACGATCTCCCGCATGCGCCGGGAGACATGCAGATAGAGCGGGTAGTTGGCGGGGAGGACAATCAGCTTCGGGTAGATGCCAAGGGATTCGGCGATAGACGCGCCGGTTTTTATCCCCATTTTCTTGGCCAGGGGGCTTTTGGTGAGGACAATCCCTTTCCGGGACTCCTGATCGCCGCCCACGACAAAGGCTTTCCCCCGCACCTCAGGCCGAAACAGAGCCTCTATCTGGCCATAGAAATAATTCGCGTCGATATGGCAAACAGCGTTCATGCGAGCCATTGCCCCCTTTGTTACAATTAGAACATATGTTCGGTAGTTTGTCAAGCCCTGCCTGTCTTCCCGGGGAAGAAAATTGACATATCCTATGTGTTGGTTTATAATGGGGATAACGAACGAGGGAGGGACGACTATGATGCAGGCATTGCTTAAGCTGTTGGAAAAAGACTGCAAGCTGACACATGCGCAAATGGCCGCCATACTGGGAAAAACGGAGGACGAGGTACGCGATGCCATCGCCTCTTTCGAAAAACAAGGCATTATCCTGCGGTACGCGGCTGTCATCGACTGGGAAAAGGCGGGCGACGAGACGGTGAAAGCCTTTATCGACGTCAAGGTGACGCCGCAAATCGGCGAGGGGTTTGACCGCGTAGCCGCGCGCATCTACCACTTCGAGGAAGTGGAGAGCATGTACCTGTGTTCGGGGGGCTTCGATCTATCGGTCGTGGTCGTCGGGCGCACGATGAAGGATGTCGCGCTCTTCGTGGCAGAAAAACTGGCGCCGCTGGAAGCGGTGACCAGCACAGCCACCCATTTCCTCCTCAAACGCTATAAAGAGGGCGGCATGCTCTTCGACGCCGCATCACCGCCACAGGAAAGGATTATGATGGTATGAGCGGGTATGCCTTTCGCCCCTCGCGCCGCATCGCCTCCATCAAGCCCTCCGGCATACGCAAATTTTTCGACCTCCTGGAATCCATGCCCGAAGCCATCTCGCTGGGGATCGGCGAGCCGGACTTTGTCACGCCGTGGCATGTGCGCGAGCGCGGCATCTATTCCCTCGAAAAGGGATATACCAAGTATACCCCCAATGCCGGCCTCAGCGCGTTGCGCGAAGAGATCTCGCTGTACATGAAACGCCACTATGGCCTGCATTACGATGCCAAAGGGCAGGTTCTCGTGACGGTGGGCGGCAGCGAGGCCATCGACTTGTGCATGCGCGCCGTGCTCGACCCGGACGACGAGGTGATCATCCCGCAGCCGTCGTTCGTCTGTTACGCCCCTATCGCGACGCTGACCGGGGCGAAGCCCGTCATCATCGAGACGCGGGACAAGGATCTCTTCCGCTTGACGCCCGCGCAACTGCGCGGCGCCCTCACGGACAAGACGCGGATGCTGGTACTCCCCTACCCCTGCAACCCGACGGGCGCCATCATGGAGAAATCCGATCTGGAGGGCATCGCCGACATCTTGCGCGATCGGGATATCATGGTGCTCTCCGACGAGATTTACGCCGAGTTGACCTATGGCCTGACGCATGCCTCGATGGCGCAGCTGCCTGGCATGGCGGAACGCACCGTGGTGGTCAACGGCTTTTCCAAATCCCACGCCATGACCGGCTGGCGCATGGGGTTCGCCTGCGCCTCGCGGGGGATCATCGAACAGATGACCAAGATCCACCAATATGCCATCATGTCGGCGCCCACCACCAGCCAGTACGCGGCCATAGAGGCGTTGCAGCGGGGCGACGACGATATCTTGTCCATGTGCGGCGAGTACGACGCCAGGCGCCGCTTTGTCGTGGATGCGCTCAATGGCATGGGGTTGCCCTGTTTTGAGCCGCAAGGCGCCTTCTACGTCTTCCCGGACATCCGCCCCACGGGGTTTTCCTCGGAGGAATTCTGCGAACGCTTGCTGCGCGACCAGGAAGTGGCCGTCATTCCGGGCAACTCGTTTGGCGATTCGGGCGAGGGGTTCGTCCGTTGTTGCTACGCATCGTCTATGGCACAGCTGATCGAAGCCATGGATCGCATACGCCGGTTCATCGGCAAGCTTTAGCTTCCTTTGACGTTATAGATTTGCAGCTCCATAAGCAACTCCATATTGGCGGCAACGGGGGGGATGAACATTAGCGAAAACCATTGCTTGACATATTCGGGCATTTGCGCCGCCCTTGGCGCTATTTCGCTCAGCATCGGCTTTTACTTGCAGGTCTCTGTTTCTTTTTGGACATTTGTGGCGTCGGTGTGCGTGATGCTGTCGTTGGAAACGGGACGCATGCGCTACTCCGTGCTTGTGTATACGGTCATTACCGTGCTTAGCCTGTTTTTCAATGGCTGCAATGTCATTTTCTTGCTTCCGTTCATTACCTTCATGGGGACATGCCCCATGGCGTGCTTTGTGTTTGAAAGGACTAGGGCGCCTTTCGTTGTGTCCTATTGCATCAAACAGATCTGGTTTACCGGATCCACGATCCTCATGGCGTGGTTTGGCCCTGTGTTTTTTGGCGTAAACTTGGTCGACCTAAAGGCGGCAATCATCATTGCCGCCTTTAGTGTACCCTCTTTTTTCTTTTACAACTGGGGTATGGGGAATATCCAAAGAAAGTTCAGGCAATTCATGGCAAGGGCGCCGCACTAGGGGTTCCGCCATAAGTCACAAGGTGCCGCCATATGCCGTTAATTCTTCGAATCGAAACATCGCTGGCTTTCGCCGGCGGGGATTGTCTCATACAGGGCGCCCGTGCGGCTTTCCGATATCTTTCTTGCCTGGCCTTTGAGGAAGATCAGGCAATCCCGCGCCTTTTGCTGGTTTTCTATGTCAAGGCGTTGTATTTTCTCCACAATCGCGTTGATCGCCACAGCTACGCGCGCGCAATCGTGATTCATCAACAAGGTGCGCCGATCCGGCAACCCCTTCTCCAAGGTTTCCACGGCTTCGATATGTTCTTGCCTGGCATTCAGGTTCTCCATCAGCCCAACCACGTCCAGAGAATTGATGAGTGTATCTTGTTGCACTGTCAACTCGTAAATAGATTCCAAGTGCGCTTTTTTTCGATTTAGCGCCTTCCTGATATCTTGGATAGCGATCACGTTGGTCATACTGCGCCTCCTGTTACCACAACTTGCTGCCGATTAATCTTGATTGCTTGCTGCCATGCGTCCCGTAGATCGATGAGTAACGCCAAGACCGGAGTAGTCTTCTCTTCTTCCTTGCGGATATTGGCAGTCACCAACTCAGTTATCATGAACTCATAGAGACCGTACAGCCCGCCAGATACAGCGTATCGCATGTCCAGCGATCGCATCAACTCGGCTAAGATAGACTGCGCCTGCAGCGCGGCGTCGTTGGACTTCTCGATGCCCCCCTCCTCAAGATATCGGCGCATGCGCTTGACCTCTTTAATGCATCCATCGTAAAGCATCAGCGTGAGTTCGCCGGGAGAGGCGGTCATCACATTTTGCTGACGGTATGCGTTCACTTTTGCCTGCCTATCTCCATAAGCTCCATAAGCGCCCATGTTTATCGTCCTTCCGCCCCCATCATGATTGGCCATTCTTACCATCCATACCTATTCATACCTATATCCCATCAGCCCCAAAGCGTTCGTCTGCGATTGGAGTTTTGCCAGGGCTGTCTCCAGGGCCGTGAATTTTTTATAGTAGCTCTCCTGCATATTGTATAGCCGTGTGAGTTCGGCTTTCATCTTATCGTCCCAAGCGCGTATGGAATTATCCAGGGAGCTGATGGAAGAACCGACGGAGTCCCGGGTTGTAGTGGTAAAGGTATCCATCGCCGCCGTGAGCCTGAGCATCAGCCCGGATTGGCTGGTGATGACGCCCCCATTCGCATCCTCCACGCGCTCGGTGAACATCCTGAAGACTTTATCCGGATCCTGCTCCAGGGCAGCCAGGAGCTTGGCCTCGTCAATCTGTATGAGGCTGGGCTGCCCAGCCCTGTAGGCGCCGCCGGATATGCCGATGGAAGAAAGCGCGCCCATGCCGCCGATGGCGTTGGAAAACGCGCCCCGCAAACTATCGGAAAGCCTCTGCAACGCGGAATCCCTGCCCAATATGCCCGCTTTGGCCATTTTGTCCCATAGGTCGGCCTCTTTCTCCGTCAGATCCCCCCGCTGCTCTTCCGTCAGCGGCGCATAGCCGTAGTTTTTCTTTTCGGTCAGCGAGCCGTACAGCGTGGTCATCAGCTCGTTGTAGGCGGACACGAGTTTTTTTATGGAATCCACGCCGGTTTTGGCGTCATGCCCAACCGAGAAGGAGATGGCGCTGCCTGTTGGCTGGGTGAGCTTGTAGTTGATGCCGTCTATCTCGAAACTGTTGCTATCGCGGGTTACCGCCGTACCGTTGATGGTCAGCTCGGCCTGTGTCGGGCCGGTTACCGTGGCGGCGCCTAACCCAATGACGCCCAGGAATCCGCTGATATCGTCCACATCCAGCTGGTTGGCGCCCACTTGGCTGCCCGTCGCTTTGGTCTCCAACACAAAGGCATTGGTGAGCTGCGTATAGCTCATGATGACGCCGGCGTCGCTGCCGTTGACCGAGTCCATCACTGTTTTCATCGTGTCATTGGCGGTAAAATTGAACGTCTTCCCATTGATCTTGAATTGAATCGCGCCAGAGACCGTCTGGCTACTCGCGAAGGTGGAGATGCTCCCAATCTTGGTGCCGGCTATCTGGCTGGCGGTAAACCCGTTGATATCGCTGGACGCCGCGTCGCCGGTCATCGTCGTGCCGCTGGCCAACTGGTGGATCTCTACCGCATAGTTGCCCTCTTTCGAGTTGGCGCCGGCGGCAACCGACAGGTAGGAGTTGGACGCCATCTCTACTTTGTAGGACTTGTAAACCGACGACGTCATCATATTGCTGCTGCCTAAAAAGCTTGCGTATTCATCCTTGAATTTGCGCAATGCGTTGTTGATTTCCGTGTAGGCTTCCTTTTTCCATTGGTCGCGGATTTTGGATTGGTACATTTTGTTGTACTTTATCTGTTGCGCGCGCATTAAGTTTTGCACGATAGTGTCGGTGTCTATGCCCGACTGAAGGCCGCTGAATCGGCTCATGTATGCTTGATTCAATGAAGCCAACGAACGAATAGCCATGATGTCAAACACTCCTCAGATTGTCATAATTAGCGCAAGCAGTCGAACAACTAACAATTGCTAACAATAAATACATCGTAGAAACGGAGAAGGAACTTTACCTGAGGACGTTTCTGCGGGGACTTTTGGGCAACAAATAGTGGTTAGTGGGAAGTGGTTAGTGGGGAGTGAATAGTGGGGAGAAGGAAGTGGGCAGTGGTTAGTGAATAGTAAACAGTACGCAAAGAAGAAAGAGCCTAGATCAAAAGATCTAAGCCCAAGTTTCACTGTGCAAGTTTCATCATGGTTCACTATGGTTCGCTGTCATGGTTCCTTCTCTAGGCTCCATGCCTCTCACGCTGTTTCCCTTGCGCCCGCCGCTTCCAGCAGGGCGCCCAGCCGCTCGGTAAAATGCCGTTTGTCGCGCCCCTCGATGCGGGCGGAAAACCAGTTGTCCAGCAATGACAATCCATCCGCCCCGCGTAAAAACAGCGCATAGGGTTCCTCGGCGGACTGGGGCAGCAAGAGTGCGCCAACGCGCCGTTTGTACGTGATATAGCCCACGTTGGAAAGGGTTTCCGAGAGTATCACATGAAAATTATCATAGGTACACAGAAGGAAGTGGAGGTTCTTCAAATATAGCCGCAGGTTTTCACCGGACAGGGAGCTATCCGGCTGCCCCCCCAGCGTTCTCATGCCAATCGGGGCGCTGCCGTTTATTTCAATATCGCGCATCAGGCATTCCGGCCAGATCTCCACCCAGCGGGAGGCGCGCGAGAAGAAGGTTTCGCGGCGGCGCGCCAGCCCGCCATATTCGAGCGATTCGGGCGCCCAGAGGGGGTTGAGCGCATAGGTGGCCGTAAAACAGTCCCCGGGTTGCCGCTCCATCTCATACAGCGTGGAAGGGATAGCGGACGGATCCGACGGCACGCAAGCTTGCGCCATGGGGCGGGCTTCGGATAGGTATTCCTTGAATTGCCGATCGAGGCGCATCGTGTCGATCGTATTTTTGTAGAATATGGTCGTCTCGTCTTTGGGGCCGCCCCGTTGCGTGAGCATCGCGCATAAACCCTGCGCGACGAACAAGGTCGGCGCGGGCGGCCTGGATTCGCCGGGCAGATTGTAGGATAACAGCCGCCCGGTCAAGTAGTGCGGGAAAAAGACATTCAGGGCCTCGAACAATTCCTGCGCGCTTTCGGGTCGCCTGTGGATCACGTAAATCATCCTGCCGCGTTGCGCGAAGGAATACAGGGCATGGGAAAAGACTTCCGAGAAAACCGGGTCGTCGGTAATCCACCCGACATTTTCCGGAAGGAGAAGGAACAGATCGCCCGGCCGGCTACTGGACAGGGCGGCGTAGAGGACGTTGATGACCGCCTGCCGCCTGCCCGTCACGCCAAAAAAGGCCTCATGTTCCAAGGGCTGCCCCCCTTGTACACGCGGCCAAAGGTTGATGGCGCCGCGTTTTGACATCGCATCGGCGCTGTCGCGTGACAGAAGCGAGCAGAGCCTGTTGAGAAGGTTATCTGAATCGTCTTCCACGTCATCCATGCGGGGGAGATAGGGGACGCCCATAATAAACCGCTCCAGCGCGGCGACGAGCCCGTTGGCTGCCGATTCCTTCCCCAACACCCCGATGAGCGTTTCCCGGTCCCGCGCCCGCAGGGGCAAATCAGACAAGAACACGGCAATCTCACGAGCCACCCGTCGGGCTTCCGGGGGCAATCTGCTGCCGGTTTTCCAACGGGAGACCAAAGAAGCATCCACGCCTAAGCCACGCGCCAAAGCGGCGTTGGAAACACGGCAGATGTCCAGCAGTGTTTCAAGCTGTACCGCGAAACTCAAGGCACTTCCCTCCAAGGCATCATGTTCTTTCTATCTCGTTGTCAACAGCTCCAAATCGTCAATCGGTATCATCATTCGGCGGGGGATCGGTTACGGGGGGCGTGGGCGTTGGCGTGGGTGTGGGCGTTGGCGTTGGCATAGGCGTAGCCGTTGGCGTTGG
>Ga0123353_10002021_pt1 | contig 25039 bp, 36 predicted proteins | sample TergutLab28metaG_3_FD_92763 | JGI IMG/M metagenome (GOLD analysis project Ga0123353, IMG submission 92763) | Labiotermes labralis P3 segment gut microbial communities from Petit-Saut dam, French Guiana - Lab288 P3 | ecosystem: Host-associated > Arthropoda: Insects > Digestive system > Gut ...
AAGGCGGCAACAGACGCCGCGAAAGAGGACTCATCGTTCTCATTCGATGAATGGATCGTCATCGACTTCGGCATGGGCAAACTCGTAGGCGAATACAAAGACGGAAAGGAGGTCAAACAATGAAGAACATCAAAGAAGCCCTCGATGTGCTGGATGATTACATCATTCGATTAGTCGAACGTCCCGACACAATACACCCGGATGACCTTTTAGGAGTAATAGATGAAATAAGAGAAATGCTGGGGGTCGAGCAATGACGCAACCGTCGGACTTATTGAATCAAATAGAACAGTGGGCGAGAGAAAGGACGAGAAATGGCGGCAGAATATGCATGAAGTGCGTCTACGACCTACGGCGAATGACCGAGGAAGATGATCGCCAATTCAGAGAAATGGAGACGAAAGAATGAACGACAGCGAAACGTGTTATCGTTGCAACGGAATCGGGAAAGAAACCGTTGGCGGTGAATACATCACAGATTGCATAGCATGTTCCGGCAAAGGAACAATACCGAGTCCCGTCGAGATAGAGGTGAAAGAATGAAGTCGAAATACTGCATGTGCCGAAAGACAATATGCGAGGAAACAGCCGATGCGTGGGATAAGCTGCCATCCGGCGCATACACCGTGGAGTTATGGACATGCGGGACAGAAGAGTGTGAAGAAGCGATGAGAAAACATAAAGAAGGAAGGTGGAAGGAATGAGAGAGGTCACCGATACGTTCTCGGCGAAACGACGAACGATAGAACCGAACATCCCAAGCAATCCGATATGTAAGCAATGCGGACGGCAATACATAGCGGTGAACGTATGGGATAACGGAATATGTCACGAATGCAGGAATACGGCGCAGCCTAACGTCAGAAAGATAACATGGGATTAAGGAAGGTTAGAAAATGGTAGCAACGGAATCACAGATCGCGACGATGCGCCAAGGGTTCATGGAAGGAGTGAAGCCGTCAGACGTGGCGGAGATCATAAACATAAGCGTGAAGACCGTAAAGCGATATTATAAGAAATTCGAGGAAGACAGAACGGACAAAACAGAACTCACCCCGTGCGCGCGGGACTTAAAAACCGATTCTGTCCGGACATGGACAAACGGGACAATCCACACCATCAGCAAGGAGACCACGATCTCCCAACTGTGCCGGCGTCTTGAAGAGACCGAAGGTCTTTACAAGAAAGCAATTATTGATTCTGTGACAGACCCAACGCTATCATATCTGATCGTGAAACACAATGAGACGATGCTCGATATTATCAAAGAAATGGGAAAGTATTGCGGATTGTCAAAAGGCAACATGCTCGACGTGAATGACCGCACGATCGAGATAAGGGTGCGGAAAGTATGATCGTCGACATTGAAGTTCTGAAGTGCTACTATGATCTGCTGGATTGCACCGAGCCGGAGATCGTTCTTTTCGGGGGTTCGTTGTCCGGAAAGACATTCTACGGCCTCGACTGGCTTTGGGTCAAAGGACTGGAAGACACAGGCGGGTTCTCACTATGCATAATGGAGGATATGACCTCTGTACGATCTGACTGCTTCGAGCCAATGTGCGCAAGACTTGATTCGTTCGGCATCCCGTTCAAACGAAGGGACAGCGCACCGCACGAGATCATCCTTCCGTCAGGGCATCGCATAATATTCACGTCATCCTCGCGTTCATCCGGCGAACGATCATCGGAACGTCTCAAGAAGTTCACAGATGCAAAGAGGGTGTTCGTCAATGAGATCACAGCCATAAGCCGCAAGGATTACATCATGCTCAAGAACCGCATGGGGCGTTCCAAGAACATCGAGAATCCGCAGATCATGTCAGCATTTAATCCGATTGAGAAAAACCACTGGTGTGTCACGGAATGGGTGTATCCTCACATGGACGGAGTGCTTCCGAACGAAAGGACGCGCACAGTAAAAACGACATATCTCGATAACATCAACGAAAAGACCGGAGAATCATACCTGTCGCAGTCAGCCATAGATAACCTTCTATACGAATCCTCACGAAATCCCAATTATGCACGAGTATATCGTGACGGGGTGCCGGGTGTGTACGAAGGATTAGTTTACACCGAAGGGATACACTGGGAATTGGTCGAAGAGGATGAGTGGCCGATACCCGACGATCTGACGCCGATAAGCAACGGCGTGGATTGGGGATCACATACAACGGCGTCGGTTGCCGTATGGATATTCGAGGGGAAACGCTACGCGATGGAATTGATGTACGAACCCGGGTACAATCAGAAGATGCTGGAAGCACGACTGAACCAGATATACGACGAACACGAGTGGTTAAAAGACAACACATCCCTCCGATGTGATCATGAATTAGACCGTATCTACTCACTGGCGATGAGCGGGTTCCGTCGACAGGGTGAGATATGGCCTCCGGGAGATCCGTCGAATGGTGCGCAGCATGTGTGCATCCCGGCATACAAGGACGTTTCGTTCGGCATTGATCAAGTGATGGAATCAAAAATATATGTACACGCGGGAAGCAAGAACTTACGTGACGAATTGCGTAATTATATCTGGGATCCGCGAGCATCTGAGAAGGACATCGAACGCAAGCCCATGAAGGGGTATGACCATGCCGTCGATTCGTTGCGCTACGCTCTCGCATACAAACCTATGGCATTAACGCCTTCCGGTTCGACTGTGGCACGCATCACACCGAAGGCAAGGCAGAGGCCGTCCTACTCGAACGAATAAAAAAGATAGAATGAAGATGTTTGTCACACTTTTATTATCCCGACTATCTTGATTATGTTCGCAACTTCAGGTATTATCTTTGTTGCGATCTTGATGTATTTCGGGAGGGGTGCGGATGTCATTGCGTCTTCCATCTCAGCAAGGAAGGTTTTAAGCTGAGTCAGATAGTTCGTTCCGTGTTTCAGGTCGTAATCCTTGATCTTGTTGACAAGGATCACATCATCGAGAATGTTCTCCAAGTTACGGAAAGCATCCGAGATCAGCGCATCCTTATCGATCAAACCTTTACGGTCCAAGATCCAGATAACTGCCGCAATGATTCCGACAAGCAGACCGCCTACGATGTATGCAGTGTCTATCATTCAGTCACCCTTAATGCAACAATGTAGTATTTCGTCTTAAATGTTTGCAACATATTCGTAATAAATGGTATGTAAATGCAACAATGTTGCAAATGTTTATTAACCAGAACCGTGCATAATAACTATGGGTCGGCGTCTTGACAATATCTCCCATGCGCTTTCGACATTCTTCCGTGGTCCATCCATCCGTGAAAGAGACCGACCCATGAATACAACCACGGTAGGAATCAATTCGAACAAGTTCAAATCCCGTACCGGACGCAACAAGGACAAGGACATCATCAAGTGCCGGAGAGAGAACAACGCCATCTACAACGACACAGCGATGGGGGCGATAATCGACTCCCGTGTGAACACCTTCCTGGGTAGCGGATACACTCTGTATGCTCCTGCGAACGAATCCGCACTGAAAGAGCAGGTGCAGGAAGAGCTTGACCGCATGGGATTCGACAGAGAGTTCCCGACGGCCTTGAAAGAAGGCTACAAGAACGGTTACGGCTGGATGGAGATCGCGCCCACAATAAGCGGAGGCGTGGCACTCATTGCCCGCAGTACGGAGAATATTCTACCCATTCATGACCCCGAGAGCGGGGACATCATCGGATGGAGGCAGGTGTTCGGAGATAACGCCCCCTCGGTTGAGATTAACGCTTCTCAAGCCATAGTTATCGTTCCGATACCTGCGCTCAAGAAGATTGGCGTATCATTGATCGAGCGAGCGAAGAAGGAAATAGATGCTCATGAGACGATGAATGAATCCAGCGCGGAAGCAATTCACCGCATGGGCTATCCGTCGATGGAGATCAACATCGAAAGCGGCGCAGACATTCCCGTTGACGTTCCGCAGCGCATAGGCGAGGAATATCAGAGAGGCAGAGGCCCCGCGTCCGATTTCGTCACGGCGCAAGGAACGAAGATGATAGAGCACAGCATCAACGGTGTGTCGCATGTGCGCGACTATCAGGATTGGGCGTTGCTCAATATGGCCATAGTCACCGGAACCCCGCCGTCAGAGGTAGGGATCGCGGAGAACAGCGAAGCGACGGCAAACCGTCACTATCAAGCTTACTACAAACGCATAAGCGCGGAGCAAAGTGTGGTCACCTCGCAGGTACAGGAGCAGATCATCAATAACCTCATACTTCGCAGATTGGGAAGGGATGCAGGGACGATCACATTCGAGTGGGACAACCCCGACGGCGAAGACCTGAAACGGAGAGCGGACACAGTCAAATTGCTCATGTCCGTAGATCCCATGAACCCGTATGCGATCATCACTGCACAGCAGGCAGGGGAGTTCGTTCTCGGGAAGAAATACGTAACAGAAGATAACAAAGCGGATAAAGAGGCACAGCAGGAGATCGCACGCGCCAATCAGGCTATAAGGAACGCTGTAGGAGGTGCTCCCTATGGATGACCGTGCTTATTCGCACCCCAAGGTCAATGTTCATGATCCTTCGGGAACGCTGCGCTACGAACTGAAAGCGGCAAGGACGGCAGAGGATATTCTGGACATTCACATCAAGGCAGCTCGCGATTATGTCATTGATAACAACATCACTGACCCGGTCATCATAGACCGCATTGTCGAGAGTGTCATGAACTCTGCTACCGCTCGTCTCGAAGAGATGGGATTGACGTGGATACAGGACACGCAGAACGCCGCGATCATACGCTCGAACGTCACAATAGGGAAGATGGGTCACATGTCGATAGTTCTCGGTCCTACGGGGCTTCCAAAGGACATGACGAGGGAATTAGCGGTCAATGTGATGAACGATGTTCAATCTTTGACTATAGACATCCGTAAAAACGTATCGCGGACACTCATAGAGGGCGTTCAGCAAGGTCTCGGTGCGAGGGAACTCGGCAAAAGGGTGGCAGAGGTAACAGACGGCGATCTGGCACGCGCGAGGACCATCGCCCGCACCACAGTCATGAAGACACACAATAGGACGGCTACTGAAACTTACAAGAGAGCCGGAGCTACCGGATACAACATCTACCCCGCATACGACGAAAGGCTATGCGATAAATGCAAAGCGATAGTGTTCAAGAACGGCGAGAGCGGAGAACTGGAAGTGTTCGATCTCCGAGTGAACGAACTGCTCCCGATACATCCGAACTGCCGTTGTGCGGTCATAGGCGTATGGGAAGACAGCGCACCTGTGGTGGTAGATGATACCCACTATTCTGCGCAGATCGTACCGATAACGTTCGAGGAAGTGAGAGCATGAAGAGACAATATTACAATCTGGCCATAGACGGCGGTAATTTTGAGCCTTTAGAGGACGGCGCCATGATGGTCAATAACGTGATCGCAATGGCCGCAGGCGAGTGGACATCAATGCAGGGGGTCACCGCCAAGTTCTCCGATGATGTGCTGAAGATATGCGCTGAGAACTGGCCGTCCAGAGGCGTATGGACAAGGCACCCGGGAGGTTCCCCGCGTAACATCGTGGAACAGGTTGGTAACGTCATGAATCCCCGATACGAAGAGGGAAAAGGCGTGGTCGTAGACATACACCTGCATGGCAGATCCGGGAACAGTAAGGACATCATCAGTATGGTGCAGTTCCCTGCGGAAAGAGGCGGAATACGGGACGTGTCCGCCGAAACGATACTGGAGCTTGACGCATCCGGTAACGTTCGTAACATCACATTCACTGGGCTCGCCATCGTAGATGTCGGAGCCTGTGAAACCTGCAAAATACCAGCGTTCGCCGCTGGAAATGGAGGAAAAGAAATGGCAGAAGGAGAAGATGCCTCCGCTTCTGGCGGAGAAGTAAAGGACACGATAGTGTCCATTGTAAGGGACATCTTCAGGGAGTACGGTTATCCCGAGATCGCGGACCTTCTCGACCTCGCAGTCAGTCTCGACGGCGATGAGAAGGCAGTGACTGAGATAATCGGCAAACTGAAAGATAAGGTGAAAAAAGAGGAACCGCCCGCTGACGCGGAGGCGCCGATAGCTGAACAACTCGGTCCGTTCATGAAAAAGATGGATGAGGTGCTCGCATTCGCCAAGAGAATGGACGAAAAGAACGCATCGTTCGAGAGGACGATCGGAGAGGTCAAGGCTACTGTGACGGCGTTCGGTAACACAGCATTGCCCAGATCGAAGGGAGCGGATTATTCACACGGTGAGGAACCCGTGATCTACGAGGAGAACAGACCTAAGATAATAAGGAGGAGTTAAGAATGGCAGCAATAGTGGTAGTACCGACACCTCACAAGAAACCTGTGAAGTTCGGTAATTATGCAACGGATATGACGTTCGTCTGCTCCGCGGCGATAGCGGCGGGTCAGGCGGTCGGTTTGAACACAAGCGGTCAGTTGATCGTTCCGGCATCGGGCGGGGCCGCGATAGGCGCCGCTCTGTATGGCGGAGAAGCGGGCGACGAGATAGCCGTCCGTGTTTCCGGCGTGGTGGCAATGTACAACGGCGACGGCTCGGTAGCCATAGCCGCGGGCGTTGCGGTACAGGCAGGAGCTCTCGGAGGAGTTATCCTGAAGGCCGCAGGAGCGCAGGTAGGGATAGCATTGGAACCCATAGCCGGAGGAGCCTTCGGTTACGTGAAACTCTCACAGGTAGGTGCTTAAAATGGACAGCGGTAACAAGATAGCAGTTACGGGGAACTTCGCAGCGGACGAGTTCCCTCAGGTTGATCAGTACAAGTATGGCTCTCCGTCATACTATCTGAACAAGATCATAGCCGCGGGCAATGGGAACCTCGAGTTCTCGGAGTCCAAAGCAAAGGCGCTCATGAGATACTTACCGTCGAAGATGGTGGGTATGAAAAGCACAGGAAAGGCGACGGAATATTCGATCGTAGAGGTCGCGGAATGCTTCAAAGGAGCGCAGGACGGCCTTATCGGATCCGGTATTGTGAACGTGCTCGTATCCGATGTGATAGCGGAAGGTGCGCAGGGTGTCGCATCCATGAGACAGATAATGAACGTTCTGAACATGGGATCCGGCGCAGTGAAGTTCCCGGCGTGGACGAAAAGGAAACCCGCACCGATAAAGGCGAAGAATGCGGAATACGCTGACATCGCACAGGACCTCATGACCACGCTCATCGACACGAAGGAATACGGATATACGGCAACGATCAGCAACTCGATACTCGAGGACACAAGCGGATCGTTCATGTCTTCCGTGCTTCGCGAAATGGGCGCCGGAATGGAGCTCACCATCGACAAGGCAGCGTTAGAAGCGTTGATAAACTTCAGCGGAACGGCGAACGCCGTATCCAAAGCTGTCGGAGATGCGCTGAGCGGTCTGACCATTGCAAGAGCGAAAGTAGCGAAGAACGGTTACAATGCAACGGCAGCGGCAGTATCGCCGATGTTCATGGCACAGATGATCAACACATACATACCGGGCAACGTGGACAGAGCGATGTCGCTTACCATCGAAGGCGTCAGCCTCCCGAAGTTCGCAGGTCTTGCGATCGGCGAAACGGCAACGGTTCCGAGCGGCAGCGTCGTGTTCGACTGGGAAGCCGTGGGCAACGTCGGTGCGATAGCATTCGACCCGTCAAGGGCACCTATCATCGGCATGAGAAAGGACATCACGTTCGACGAGTTCGACAACATACTCAAGTATGCAACGAACCCGACCGTTATCATGAGGTTCGGCATGTCCGACCCGATGAAGGCGGAAGGACCGGACGGGAAAGCCTTGAGCACTGCGGACGCGAACGAGTTGAAGCTCGCCGCGGCGCGTGTTGTCGTGGCGTAAGCATGTGAATGACCTTCGGATGGTAGGCGGTTAAACCATCCACAATCACGATACACATGTTCACCCCGAGAACGGCATCCAAGGTGTTCAGCGCCGAATACAGGCAATTGAGAGCGGTCGGAATGATAGACCGCACCAGATTGACGGAGCAGGAGCGCCGATTTGCCGATATACGCAAGAGCGACGGTCTCGGTGCGGACGATCACGAGTTCAGTACGTCGGAGTTTCAAACACCCTACGATCCTGAACACAACATTACAAGCGACAGCAAGTGCGATGAGGTCCTGAAAGGAGCGTCAAATCAATGAGTTACACCGAGCACGTACCATGCCCTCGTTGCGACGGAAGGAACATCATCACCACAGAGAAGTCACAATACGTGTGCCCGAAATGCAACGGGAAGGGAGAGATCATCGTAATAAGGAGTCGGAAGAAATGACGGTAACGGCGGAGAACATTAGATTATGGTTGGGGCCGTCAGCGATGGTCTTAACTGATGCCGAACTGGAAGAAATGATCAGCATGGCCGAGGACATCGTAACGCAAATGGTGGCTTCCTCGGGCAGTTCGGGAACACCCGATACTCCTGTCAAGTATGTGACAGCGGCGCACGTATACAGGGCGCTGGATGCCCGCAACGTGAGGCCTGCAAGCATCAGCGAGGGCGGTGTGTCCGTATCAACGGACATAGGCACAGCATGTGAGCAGTTCATGGCGAAGGCGGAGAAAGCGGTCAAGAATTACGTGCTCGCATTGGCGGGAACGGAAGGCCGTGCAGGAGGGTATTTCATACACGTGAGGGGGATAAGAAGATGCCACAAGTGACTGAAGGTTATTCGTTATTCGCGCAGCACACCGCAGATCACGGAATGCCGCATAAGTGCCGAATAGCAACGGTCGGAACATCGTCCCGGGATTACGACAAGAACGGACAGCCTATAATGAAGAACGAGAGGGAAGTGAAATGCCGCATAGAACCGCTGACATCACGCATAGTAGACGATAAGGGGGATGTCATGACATTGAGCGGTCTGAAGGTAGTTGTTCCATGGACGGATCCCGTGAAAGCGGAAGATCACATATTCCTTCCGGAACCGTGGGATATGTACGGCCCCGTAATTCGTGCGGTGGTCGCGAAATACAATACTTACGGGATGCCGTGTAACAAGGAGATCACGATAACATGAAAGTAACTTTAACAGAACTGAGCAAGAGAATGAAGGATGCCGCCAAAGACCTCAAGCCGATGCTGATGAAGGAGCTTGCGGCACAGGGATTGAGGACGCGCAATCATATCGTAAGGTGCACGCCCGTTGACGCGGGTCTGTTGCGTGCGTCGAACCGTGTCGAAGTTAATGAAGAAGGAAGTAAAATAAAACTCGAATACTTCAACAATCAGATCTATGCGGCAGTTCAGCACGAGGAGATGTCTTTCAATCACACGATCGGTATGGCGAAGTACGTCGAGATCCCGTTTTTAGAATCATTAGATCGCACGATGAACGCGATATTGAAGGCAGCTATGGAAAGTGTCAGAGGTAAGCAAGGAGGTGTCACCAATGGGTGAATATGAGAAAGTAGAATGGGAGGATCACATTCCTGGAGAGAAGCAGGGGACACTGATCAATAAAGAGCGTCTCGACAAGATGCAAACGCAGTTTGAACTCACGAAGTCAGCGCGGTCATTCTCATCGGCACCCGTAGGATCGAAGGACGGGGACTGGTATTTCAACACGACAGACCAGCGTCTGTACTTACTGTCTAATGGTGTATGGCAGAAAATGGCGAATGAATCGGAACTGCTCGCACACATCGTCGATAAGAATAACCCGCACACCGTCACTAAGGCCCAGGTCGGCCTTGGGAACGCCGACAATACAAGCGATGTGAACAAGCCGATAAGCATAGCACAGCAGACGGCGCTGAACGCGAAGGCTGATAAGGATTCGGATAACCGGATGACCAACCCGATATTGTCGGTGCACTCTACCACGCGCACACTGGATAACGTTATCGCTTCATGCCCTTCGGGCGGTACGGTCACCGAATCGATAACGCATGCTAACGCTGGCGCGCCTTTTTCGGCACCGACGCCGAGTGCAGGACAGCGGACGATCATAACTGTTACTTACGCCGCGGAAATATTAGTGACGGCAACGGTATTACCAACGACAGGAGGCGATAATGTTGGCGCAAGGATCGCAACTATGATAGTTACAGTTTCCGCAGGAATTTATACAAAAGGAACATGGTATGAAATAAATAGGGGTGCGCTAACTTTATCAAATTTGCAAGATGCTATTCTTTCAGTTCCCGCAACGGGTTCGCGCGCGTTCCGTATGACTTACGCGCAATTGGGAATCATTGATAACGTTATGTCTACACAAGATGCCGTATGTATTATCACACGGTACAGCGCGGCAAAAGGTACGGCTATCGTCCATAATATGCAAGCAGGCGTTAAGAACAATGGAAGGATATGGGCGGCAACAATTGAAACTAATACCATAGGCAGATGGGTAGATATTACAGGAATTAACATTGATACGGAAATAGCAACGTTGGTAGGAAAAACGATAGATGATTATTTCCTTAATGAAATGGGAAACAGTCAACGCCGAATAATTTATGTCAACGAGGAATCGTTAGACTTGCCGATGGCAACGGGAACAACAGGCGGGCCTGTGACAACCGTACCTACAACAGTCCGATTTACGGTTGAGATCGTTAAATTTGATGCAACGCGCGGTTATGCTATTGCCAGGCGATTTGATAAACCGTTAACGTCTGGTGCGCCTGACACATATATATCATTACGCGCGACAACATGGACAAAATGGATCAACGAAGTAGCATCACGTGAATTATCAAGTGCGTATGAAGATTCCACGTATGCGTTAAATCTGCAAGCGCTGTATGAATTAACACCATCTAATTCATCGCGAAGTTATAGAATTATAAACGGACAGACAGACGGCGGTAATGGTGTTAGTCCTGCCGCAACGTCTAATGATTTTGTCGTAATGTTAACATTTTACAAAATTTCATCCACGGTTGGAGCGGCGGTAATTACTAACATGCGTAGCGGACGCATGGCCGTCGCATCTAAATTAACAGGAACCGCGTGGGGTGTTTGGCGGATGATTATGGAATCAGATATAGTCTATCCCGTTGGCGCGGTGTTCATGTCCGTTAATAACGTTAATCCTGCGTCTGTTTTAGGTTTCGGAACATGGGTATCAAACGGAACTTTAACGGGAACTAAAACCGTATATATGTGGGAGAGGACAGCATGATCAGATTTGCCAAATTACTTGACGAAAATACGGGTTACTGCGACGTAGTAGACAAAGATTTGAAGGACTTCTTATCATGGTATGAAGAAGTTGATGAAGAAACAGAGGAGATGGTTGACGAAGAGGTCGAAGATACAGAATATGATCCCGTCGAAGATATTGAGAAGACGGTCAAAAGGACGATTCAAACACCGGTCTCTAAAATCGTTAAGAAGAATATTCTTGTCGATGAGAAGGAAGAAACAGAAGCGAAAGGATACAGCGTTCTTGACGTGTTCAAGGCGATAGACGGGGCGTGGTATCTCTTAAAGATGGAAGGGGATGTAATGGAGCGCCTGCGGTCGCTGGAACGTGCGAAGCTCTATCAGGAAGCAGACAGAGAGATCGCAAAGCATCGTGATTATGTCGATACCGATAACGATGCAACGGGCGAACATCTCGTCATGCTGCGCAAATGGCAGAATTACAAGATAAGCATCCGCGACACTCAGTACACTCCGCTTTACCCGGAGAGCGTAGCATACGAAGCTGAACCCGCTCTGTCTGTTGCGCTGGTTCATGAACACGCCGCACGTGTGGCCGTGGCACAGAGAACGGACGAGAAGATAGAGGATAAGGTGATTGACAATGGCACCGGACGAACCGTGTAAGGATTCAGCCACACGCGATAAGATAATGATCGACATCGCAGTGATGGAGCGCGAACTCGAGGGAATCAAAGAGAAGATAAACGAGACACAGTTCACGTGCAAGGCTCACGGTTCTCACGCGCTGGAGATAGATTACAGCCGCAAGGATCGCGAAGAATTAAAAACACAGATCAAGGGTTTGCAAATGGATATTAAAAACCTCACGTGGAAGGTCGGTTTAATCGCAGGGTTACTTTCGTCTACGATCTCGGGGTTATTCTACATAATATGAAGGTGAACAATGATAGCTGTGATAGATGATGTTGCGACGATCCTTCGTAATAACGGATTGGGCAGCGGATATGCCGATGCTTTCTGCGATTCTGCCGAATGCGGCAACACGTTCGTATCAATGATCTACAACTCGCTATCAAGCGCATTGTGCAACATCGCCGAATGCGGGAACGTTTACGTCGGTTTTGTCAAGAACTCAGACATATACCCTAAGGTGTTCCGCAGGAACATCCCTGCCGTCACTGAGGATATGATCATCATCACCGAAGGCGGAGGCGGAGTATCGGATCTCACGCTTAACCCGACGGACAGGAATCTTGTGACCATCGTGTCGCAGAGCCGGAGCATGGAACGCTCAATGAAAAATATGCAGCTCGTCAGGAACATAATATTGAAAGACACTCCGTATGTCAACCATGAAGGGAACAGGATGTATGACGCTCGCATTCTCACGGAAGGGAAGTACGACCGGAAGCTCAATAATGTGCCGATATACGTTCATGCGATAACGTTCCACGTAAAACGTCAGAGTAAAGCATACGATCCGATAGCCGAAGATGTGAACGGCGTTACATACACAGACATCATCGCTTCTTATATCGAACAGATCACCGGAGAGAGATGCTTCAGAGGTCAGATGCCTCCGGTGACATCTGGTCTTGTGTACTCCGTAGCTCAGACGGGCGGGGGTCACGCTGACGTTCGTCTTAACGGCGAATTAATGGACGCTCCTGAGTTCACGATCCGCATACGAAGTAGCGATATTATAGCATCAGAGACGGCAGCGATAGAGCTTCATAATACGATACATCAAGCACGTCACATAGGCAAGATCGTGTCAGTAGACGCATCACCGCCCGCTTACGTCAGGAGCGAATATCACGAGCAGAACATTAAAATAAAAACAATAATGGAGAGGATATGAATGGCAGCTAAATGCGCATACACGGCGGGAGAACTGGGATCTCTGTTCTTCCTGAAAGAGGTTGATTACGGCAAGACGCCGACGGGAACCATGAAGGCGGGGTTATACTCAACGGCATGGCAGAGGCAGGACGATAAGCATCGTTATAGACAGTATCTCCCCGGATCGCGAAGTTACGATGTTAACACATCCGTCGATCAGGGGAATGATGTCGCATTCTCAGTGTCGGGACCGCTGAGAGCGGCGACCGTCGGAATTGATTGGGCGGAACCGTTGATAAGCGGTGCTTTCGGCATCCCTTCGGGATCGAGCATTGCTACCGGAGATCTGGACATCCTTCCTTCGTACTCGATACTCATGCAACTTGGTTCAACAGCGAAGGCGAATCTCGAACAGGTTCTTTACAATGGGTGCAAGGTCAACACCTTGAACATAAGCGCAGATCAGCCGAAAGCTGTCATTGCTGTGAATGCAACGGTGTTCGCACAGTTCGCCGAGAAGCTTGCTGCAAGCAAAGCGACGAAGCTCCAGACGATGGACATAACGACTGCTACGGATGCAATAACGTCACGACCTGCCGCTATCCAGTGGAATAGCGGCATCAAGGTCGGTACTACGGACTTCTATCCGGAATCGTGGTCGATCAGCGTTGATAACGGCCTCGGAAGGACATCGGGACCGCTCATAGGTGCGGATACCAACACGTATGTCGGCACAAGATGTCTCACGGAAGGGCAGAGGAACATCACGTTATCGATGGTATGCTGGTTCAAGGATTACAAGATAATCGAGGATCAGCTTGATAATGCGAAGGCCGGCAACGTCGAGATCCCGCTGAGCAACGGCAAGAAGATCACGCTGTCGAATAACAGATATACGCTGTCGTTACCGGAACATATTCAGGACCGCCATCAGATCACTGTAAATCTGGATTGCGCGGAGGCCGCAGTCGTATGATAGGATTATGGGAACAGCACAGATACGGAGAGAAGGTCAACGGTGTGACGCTCCGATACCCGAAGTATCTCGCATACGTTGACCTTGCAAGACAATGGAACTTCTCTGAAGAGGACATGTCCGAAGTCCGTAGACTTGAGAATATCCAGCAGTTGGGCGGTGATCTTCTCGACGAACAGGCGGAGTTCCTGAAGCGTTTGACGGCAAGAGCGGACATGTTCGATCTGTATGCGCTTGCGTTCCCTGACGGTACGAGTGCGCGGGAAGTTCGTGAGATCGTCAGCAAAGACAAGGACGGTTCGATACTGAGGGCATTGGAACGCATTTGTATGATGGAGATGCCCTCAGACGTTCCCGCACATGACCACGTGCTTGCGGCGCTAATGATGGGTCAATGCGTTGTACCGTTGGCAGATCAGACGGTCGTTCAAGGTTTAATGCTCAAGGATCTCATGGAAGAATCAATAAAGGTAAGAGCGGAGGCGGTACGATCACAACAATAATATCGACAAAGGACGGTGTGTGGAGCGACATAACTGTGTGGGATCTCGGCACGATCCCCAAAATAGATGATATTGTACACATCCGTCACAAGATAGTTATCGATACAGACATCGAATCCCATGCGGTCATTATAGACTCCTTCTCCGGCGCAGGACTTACCGTCGATCCGCCTTACATTTATTCGTTGGGTATTCAACCTATCAGGATTAATGTTTCAAGATTCCGATTGATGGGAATGTACCCCGACAACCGCGTTATCGACCTCAGCGGTTCTGAGCGTGTGGGTAATGTGATCGCGGGGATCTCATGCGTTCAGAACATGCCCGGATTCAAATTTACGGGGGAGATAGACTGTTTGCTGAGTGCGGGTGTCAGTGACAGCGCTATCATGTCGGATCCGTTGCCGTTGAGCATCACGGCGAACATCAAGACCACGACAAAAATGTCCGAAGGCAAACAATCCTCAAGGTGGAGGTATGGAGGGATACGAAGCGGAAAGGTAACGATACAATGGCCGAAGAAGGGACTTCTACAAGAGGGACGCGAGGTATCGATCGAGACCGCGCTTGATAGAATGACAAGGCAGCCGCTGAAGGTCCTTGTGTACACACCTTCGTGGACACTGTTCGGATACATAACAAATGTATCGGGAAGAGAATCAGGAGGCTCCGGATGGTTCTCCGTCGAAGTGAGCGTGACGGAGGGTTAACATGTCGGCAATGGACATTAAGACCAGCGCAAATGCGTTCAATCAGGCCGTTAGAGGTCTCGATAATATGGGAATCGATGTCCAACCGATGCAGGTTATGACGGGCGCAATGCAGACAGTATCAGGAGCTGCAACCGCATGGAGAGCTATTCAGGCTATATCTCAGAGAAAGACCGCAGTCAATCAAGCTAAGTTCACGGCGGCAATCGCTAAGTATGGGCCGATGGCATTCGTTTTCGCAGGAGTGGCGATTGGCGTCGGGTTAACCGTAGAGCACCTGATAACAAAATCACAGGAGGATGTCGATCGTGCCTGATAATGTAGAGGGAAGTGTCAATCTTGGTATCATCGTTGAAACAGGTTCTGCTGACAAGGCTCTTGAGACTACCGAGAAAGCCGCTAAAGAGACGAAAGAAAAGATCGAAGCTCTTAAAGTATCGGAGAAGGACTTGACCGATAACGCCGATAAACTTCTGACTAAAATGGCTGATGCGAATCAAACGCTTGATGTAACCAAAGAGAACAGTGAGTTAGCTGATCGTGTTCTCGGAAAGGTAAAGGAGAAGTCAGATAAAACATCTGATTCTTTGAAAGAACTCGGATCAGGAGCCGAACAGACGAAAGAAAAGATCGAAGAGTTGAATGAAGCGGGTAGTGTATCTGAAGAAAATAATAACAGGCATATACAGACTTTAGCAATGATGAATGACACAGTCACTTATACCATTGATAATATAGGCGGGATCCCTCCTAAATCTGATGAGGCCGGAGAGGCGCTGGATAGACTGAATGAAAAAGTTGATAGCGTAAATATTAAGCACATAAAATTCATGACGAACGTCCAAGCTTTTGCCTCCGGAACAAATAGCTTAATTAGTGGTCTGCAAACATTCATTCCGCTTTCGGATGATGCTAAAAGATCACTTCAGCAATTTCAGTCAGTTATACAGATCACAACGGGATCGATACAGATTTTGAAATCTCTATCTAAAGTGATGAAGGTACTCGATGTTGATATGAAGAAAACCGCAGTGAGTGGAGTGGCCGCCTCATTTGCAACGAATCCTGCACTCGGTCTTGCGGCAGCTGCCGGGATCGGTGCGGCAGTAGGTGGAACGATTGCATACTTCCTGACGCAAAATGTGACAACGAATAACATTGCCGCGAGTGAGGGTACATTCAACACACAAGCACCCTCCGCTGTTTCAGAGATCTCTACGGTGGTGATACGATGACGCTCGACTATTCTATCACATGCGACGGAATAAATATTGCTGAATATGTGATAGATACGCATCCGACAGTCAAGATAACAGAAGGATTAGGATCTGTGGCAAACCTATCTCTTATGCCGTTGGTCCGTAAGACTCCTGTTAATCTTGACATAGGTTCGATTATTGAGATTACGCATACCGATGGAACCTTATTCTTCGGTCGCGTCAACAGTATGCGAATCAACGACGGGGATCTTATCGTGAACTGCGCGGACACGATGCATGATATGATGTGTCTCGGAAGTAATTACTTTTATACGCATTATCTTGATCGAATTGTTAATCAGATAGCATCAGATAGAGTTGACGGCAGTCAATTATACCTCGAACTCCCCAATGCGCAAGGATTGAATGTAACTGATGCAAAGTTCGCTGTAAACGTCCAAAGACCTATGATCTCAGACAATCCGTATTCGGGTTCTTCATACAACACTGTCCGACAAGAATCAGTGTCACAGATTGGTATAAATTACAGGTTCCGCGCAACGGATGAATTTATACATACGATTCAAGCGTATATGCAGGGGTGGAATTCAGCAGGAACAGTCACTGTTCGCTGTCGTATACGATTAGACGCAGGAAATAATAGACCCGGATTAGTTATTGGTGAAGCATTGACAACATTCAATACTCAAGTTGCAGATCATTTAGACTGGAGATCATGGCAGTTCAGTTCGGGCATCAAAGTAACTCCCGGACAATTATATTGGGTTACTTTCCATGTTACAGGAGCAACAGGAGGTATCCCCGTCGGAGGTCCTACAGCGAGAATACGGGTCGCTGACTATTCCATTATACCGGATGGATTCTGGGCATACTATTCATTCAATAGACTTACAAGTACGTCCGGAGGAGGAATATATGCAGAAACACTGATCGACGGAACATCTGTATATACATGGAGTGTAAGTGGAACGAACTTCTATGAGCGACCGTTTCCGATGATAAGACTGAACGGTGCAGAACATAAACAAATAACATCCTTTGCAGTTTCCGGAAATCGTCTCAATATATACGCGATTGAGGGAGTGGTACAGCCAATACCCATATCTGTACGTAATCCTTCAACATTCTCACGTGGGCTAATATCATACTATTCAGGCAGTCTAACCATTAAGGGAATATTACAAAAAATAATAGACAGTCAAGGATATATTCTCGACGTTCCAGCAACGGCACAAAAGGCACTCGGACGATACAACTGCCGTGGTGATTATCTCATCTCATACATTACCGATTTGACAAGCATAAGAGAAGAAGATTCAGTGGGCGTTCCGTGGCGTGACAGAATGACGCTGGTCACACCTTCAAGAACAAATATTAAGAACCTTATTATGTCTCGCAGAACGGATGTTATAGATAACCCGGATCTCACAATGGAAGTCGGCAAGGATGGCATTACGGTATTCGGTATCACGCAGACAATCAATAACCGCCCCGTCGTGCAATTTATGAGTTCAAAGATTCAGGATCCGCAAACAGGAACACCGGACATTGTAATGGTATCTGCGGTAGATATGAATGAACGTCTTAAATTCTGCGAAGCATCGGAGGATTCGTCAATACAAAATTCGGATAATGCGTTCCTTCAAGCTTATGCGTTACTCGATTCTATACCTCGTGGTGCATGGGAGGGAAAGATCAAGATTCACGGGATAGATGTAAGGCTCATGCATCTTAGCGATCAACTGGAGACATACGGATCTGGTTCGGTTATTCAACTTAAGCACCCTGAGATCGGATTTGACGAGAAGGTAAAAGTCAAGAGTGTAACGTTCAATTTAGACGACTACAGCACCGAAGCCGAGCTGTCGAACGTGAGCGAAGTAGCGAACGACAGGACCACAAACCTTGACCGTGAGAGATTGCAGAGACAGAGTACTTCGTTGGAACTGGGAGACACGGACGGATACGCATGTCTGATAGAAGATAGGGTTCTTTCAATTACACCGAATCAATTCGGAATACGCGACGCCAACGGTACTTTGCTTGCTGTGACCACACCTCAAATAATAACGGCTCCGAGATTCAACGCAAAGATACTGCACGCGTTCTTTCCGAAAGGTGTCGGTACAATAAACACACCGCATGGCGTGGCGATTGTTGATTTCGCTGTTGACGGACAGCAGGGGGAAGGGATTGTATTGCGTGAAAGTCAGTTGTTGGACAAATTCTCAGATCAGAGTTTAACTCTCGACTTGGTGTTCAGATTATCATAAGTGATTAATACACAAAAAAAGATGAACACAATGAATGAGTTGGAATGTCAAAACCAGAAGGCGCAGACATTTAGTAGGGTCCTTGCGAAAAGTATTAATGAAGGCCGCTATCGTTTCAAAGGATCTTCTTTGTGCATCGATCCTGATGTTTAGTTTTATTTTTCTACTTGTTATTATGATAAGGTGGTTAGGGTGAAATCTTCAATCATTGGAGCGTGAAAACATAAACATCCGCGCAGCGAACATCATCGTCAGCGCTATACACAAGGGTGATTACAGCGGATGGTTCGCCGACGGGAAAGTCATGCGCTTAACGTTCATTACGAAAGACTGCATAGAGGTTGAGATCGTATCCATTCCGGCGGAGGACCCGAAGCACGCGATACACACGATAACGATCATGTCTGAAGAGATAGACATACATCTGTACGAAGTGCACAAGGCAACGTTCGGGGAGTTCTTCGACACGCTCATCCTTCAGATCGAGGGGTGCTCACTATCAACCTTCACGTTCAAGATCGAACATACCGATGAGGATGAGATCGCGGACGGTTATATCGTAGACGGCAAAGGCCTTCTTCGGATCCCGTTCCCTGAAGATCATTATCCATATCCGCACGGATACATCGCGGCCAGAGAACAATACGGCGGATTGTACAAAGAATACGATGAAGAAACAGAGGCCATAATAGCGTTCAATAGAGATTCGGACGTATCCGCGTTCATGCAGACGAAGGAGGGCAAATTGTTCATGGCTGACATGGAGCGGATCTCGAACGAGAAGAACGCAAACAAAAGAAGAGAGAAGATGCTCATAAAGAAGAAGTGAGTAAAGGGTTTGGGGAGAGAAAGAAGTTTCAATCTTCAGAACGTCGGATCATAGAATTTCTCGCGGAATCCTACTGCGAACCGCTGTTCTCTGCCCAACACTTTCCAACCCCTCTTCGTCTTGATGAGCGTCTCGACATCGCCGTTCGGGTCAGGGAAGTATTCCCAGTCTTGGCTTTCGGAGAGGACCGTCCCGCCCGCCTTCATTTTCGCGAAGTCCTCTTGCACTTTTATTCTGCATGGGCTGAGGACCTCGATCACGGTATATGGGTAGCGGTCGCTATACATGACCCTCGTCGCTCCCATGCCGATCTCGACGGTCTCCGGCCCGGAGCCTTCGATCATCCTGTTTGTCAAGCTTCCGTAGAGCTTCATTCAGACCACCGTGTAGAAGTACGTGATGTTCTTCACACCGTCGCTTATCGCAACCGATCCGTCGAGGTCCTTCACATACCCGCGACCGCTCGCTATTATCGTGCCGTTCTTCATGGTGACCTCGTAGTATTGCATATCCGGGTAGGCATAGTCATACGTGATCGTCATTCCCGCTCTCAGTTCTCTCTTTTCCATGTTTTTTCTCTCCTCGGGGTTTCTCCCCATTATAGGCTATACCATAATGTGTATATAAGTATTATGGTATATCCTATAATGAATAACGAGTAAAAACGAAAGAAATTGTTTAAAAATGAAAATCGATGGCAGGGTATGGGATTATAGTACATACCATAACTTAAATATGATATTGGGTATACCATAACCGATGAAGGAATACACCGTCACCGGAAACCGCAACGTAGCGGAGCTTATTGAACGGTACGAGCTCACGTATCCGCAGGCCAGACGCTACGCGATGCACCAAGACGGTCTCATGTACAAAGAGATCGCCGTGATAGAGGGCATAAGCATTCCGGCGGTGCAGAACTCCATCGAATTGGCGAGAAACAAGATGAAGGGGCGATAATATGCAAATGAATCTGTCATCTAAATTATGCATCATCGTCACAGTGATGATCATAATAGCTGCAATTGCGCTTTATCCGTCGGATTGGTGGATATTCGTTATCGCTGGAGTAATTATTCTTACAGCGTTCTGGCGTATATTCCTTGATGATGACACTACATATCTTAACAAATGAAAAATGACGATTATATTTTGTGTGTGTATCTCTCTCTCTCAGCGCCGCACCCCTATTTCCACTGCAACACGAAAAAAGAGAAGATGCACGTTTCAAAATGGTCATTTTATCGTGTGTGTATCTCTCTCTACATTCAGAGGGATTTAATACCCTGCCGATAATCGTGTTATGTCTTGTCGGTGTTACGCCAAACCCATGGCAACGCCACACCGGCGGACGGCACGTGTGGTGAGGGGATGTTCGAGATCTGATACGTCTCCGGAAAAACCTCACCGCATGTGTTAAGTTATTTATATCAGATATTTCCGTAAGCGGTTCCGCCGAAAGGCAGGAGACGTATCATGGATAACGAAGGTAAGGAGGCTTTTGCGTGAGCGAAAGCTCTGCAAGGTCAAACAGTCAGAAAGGGATGCAGGTAAGAGAACGAACAGCCTTGGAGAAGGCTTTGATGTTAGCGGATGAGTTCGCAGACAAATACGAAAGAGGAAGCGAACGGACAGCACAAGCATACCGCAACACAATGAAGAATCTTCTCAAGAGACTATACGAAGCCGGTCTGTGTGTAGATCCGAATCACATCGGAGAACGAGAAGCGAACTTTATTCTTGACTTCTCGATCGCAGATACAACGAAGCAGAATTACATCATAATCTTGAAAAGATTCTGTCATGTCATGTCTGATAAAGAGAACAGGAACACCAACCTTGAGGAAATGTTCCTGAAGTTCGATCTCTCTATAAAGAATAAGAAGACGCTGGAGTATGAGGATTATCAGAAGGCGCTGAGTATGATAAAGGAGCCTTGTATGCGGATAGCGTTCGTTCTCGGTTCTGAACTGGGTCTTCGCAGATCGGAGATCTGTAAGCTCAAAGTAGAAGATATACAAGGCGATTGGATAATGATCGTTCGCGGAAAGGGTAAGAAAACATCACGTTTGCCGATAGGCGACACACTGATGAGCGAGCTTCAGATCTATTTGAAGAAAAGGAAACACATTGTCAATAAATACTTCGATGACGCGGGAGGTGCGTTGATCGTCAAAGAATGGGGAGGTGTAAGGCCATTGACAGCAAGTCAGTTCTACCAATACTTCGTAAGAACTATGAAGAAGATCGGGTTGGACACATCACCGCATTCGTTACGTTCGATGTACATCACTAACAAGCTCGATAGTGGTGTTCCGATTCATATGGTAAAGAAACTCGCAAGGCATGAGAATATCAACATGACCGAGCGTTATTACCGCCCGGACGATAATCTTATGAGGATGGCACAGAACGTGAAGGTTGACAGAAGCGATCCTATCGGCAATGCGGCGGCGTTCGCAGAGAAAGCTTACATGAGCCGGAAGAAGTTGAAGGGAGAGTATATATACTGAATTAACTGATGAGGTCACAGCGATTTTGAAGGGAAATCTACGTAAAAATTCATATATGAATAATTGCATCAATTCAGTTTATGTATTGTGACCTCATCCTACTTTTTAGTATACTCAACGTAAGCGGAGAGTTAACATGTCTAAGAACATCTACGTAGAAGGGATAAACGAGATACCTGTGCCCATGCAGAAGGTTGAACTCGTCGAGAGAAAAGGTATAGGACATCCGGACAGCGTCGCCGATGCGCTCGCGGAACAAGTGAGCAGGGCGCTGTGCAAGATGTACAAGAAAGAATTCGGTCAGGTACTTCATCACAACACTGATGAAACACAGATCGCCGCCGGTCAATCCAGCCCCAGATTCAAGGGCGGTGCGATAGTCGATCCGGCATACATATTGCTTGTCGGACGTGCGACAACACACGTTAAGGACAAGGACCTTCCGTGCAAGCCTACTGCTTTGAAAGCTGCGCGCGAATATCTGAAGAAAACGTTCCCCAACCTCGATGTTGATTCCGAGGTCATACTTGACGCGAGGATCGGACAGGGTTCCGACGATCTCAGAGGTGTTTATCAAACATCGAAGTTCCTTGCCAACGATACGTCGTTCGGAGTGTGCTACGCACCGTACAGCCTCACCGATAAAGTTGTCCTTGAAACGGAGGAATACATCAACGGGAAACTGAAGAACAGTTTGAAAGAGTCGGGACAAGACGTTAAAGTGATGGCATCCAGGGTCGGTAAGAAATTGACGTTGACGGTAGCATGCGCCATGGTTGACAAATATATCGACGATCTGAACCACTACATCTCGGCAGTTGAGGAACTGAAGAGTAAAGTGTATGATAACGCATTGAAGATCGTTGAGGACGACCTCAGCGTAAAACTTGACGTCAACACAGGCGACGACATCAAAAGAAAGGTGATATATCTGACGTGCACGGGTCTTTCCCAGGAAATGGGAGACGACGGTTCCGTTGGCAGAGGGAACAGAGCTAACGGTCTTATAACACCATACAGACCGATGAGCATGGAAGCCACTTCCGGAAAGAACCCCATAACGCATATCGGAAAGATATACAACGTGATGTCGAAGCTGATCGCTGAAGATGTCGCCAAGAAGGTATCCGATGATGTGGAAGTACGCGTAAGATTACTTTCCCAGATCGGAAAGCCGGTATCGCATCCGCTGAACGCTAACGTTCAATTGGTCTCTGAGAATCAGAAGAACATATCAAAGTGGAAGAAGGACGCCGAGGTCATCGTTGACGATTGGCTTGAGAACGTTGACAAGGTAACGGAAATGATAATATCCGGAAAAGTGAGGACATTCTGATTTGAGAATAATCGACGCGCCTCAGTACGGCCCGATGTTCAGGTTCGACGATACGAATGTGTACTGGGCATTGCATCTCCTTTCCGGCGGAAAACGTATCGGAAGAAAGGCGTTAGCGGAACTCGTAGGAGTAGGCGAAGGCAGCATGCGCCGTATTCTGGATACACTGAAGGAATGGGAGATGGTCTCCGTTAAACAGACGGGTGTTACGATAACGAAGACGGGGACTGGTTTCCTGAATGAATTGCCGCTGAAGGTCCTGAGCATCGAGCTCGGAGACGTGGTCGTAGGAACGTATCAGCAAGCGGTGAAAGTAATAGGCGTTTCGTCGAAGATAGAGAACGGTATGCAACAACGCGATGCGGGTATACGCGCCGGTGCGTCAGGATGCACAACAATACTCTTCCGCAACGGAATACTCATGATGCCGCCCGACTGGGACCTCGATAAGGAGAGACCCGAAATAGCCGATAAGATCAGAAAGAACGTGTCTTTAGGACAGAACGACGTCATAATCGTAGGCGGCTCCGAGGACCCGCATTCTGCGGTGAGCGCCGCACTCACGGCGGCGTTCGAACTCTTCTGATACACAAACTGCGGCTGACGGAGATCCCGTCTCTTCCGGTACTTTAAAAAAACGGATGCGGGGTCGCCCCCGCTTTTTAATGGTTTATGCTTTAGGACGTATAACGAATATGTATACTCCTATGCCGGCGATCGCGATTATCGCGGCGGCCGCTCCGATGATAAGCATTGTATTGTCATCGACGGGTGCCGTGTTGTCATCGACGGGTGCCGTGTTGTCATCGACGGGTGCCGTGTTGTCATCGACGGGTGCCGTGTTGTCATCGACGGGTGCCGTGTTGTCATCGGGCAGCAGACCTACATACACGTACCAAACGCCGTCGGTGTACTCGAACGCATAACCGTTAACGTTCACTTCCGAATGATCGTCGATCCCTAATAACTCGCCGGTGTTGCCGTCTTTTATGTATTCGGTGTCATCCTTGACATCAATGGTGCCGTCCACCTTCACGATACCGCCTTCTGTGTAGATGCCGTACCCGTTCGGTGCGGATATGTTCCCTTTCACGTGCACAGATCCGTTGACAAAGCATTCTATGGCATATACACCGTTAGCTGTGACATTGCCGCCGATCGTGACCGTTCCGCCGTTGCTTACGGCGACGGCTCGGGTCGGCGTTATGACATTGCCGCCGATCGTGATCACCGCATCGGGGTTGTATGCATCAATGAGCGTCCAACCATCGTTGGTGCCTTCCGATATCACGTCGCCACTCACGGTGATCGTCCCGTATTCGCATCCGAGCCACCCGCTCTCGCCTTTGAAGGTCACGTTACCGCTCACAGTCAGCGAACCCCCTTGTCGCACATAGATGTAGAGATCATCGCTGTCCGATGTTATGCTTTTCACCGTCAGAGAGCCTTCCCGTTGTACATAGAATGAACCGCTGGCAGAACTGCCGGTCAGTTCGAGCGCCCCTCCGCTGTACACCGCCTCCCAGAATAAGTCAAGGCTTTGAAGGTCTATACTCAGATCCTCTGTGCTTGTGCCCGTGCCCGTTACCAAAGGAATGTAATCACCGGTAGCGAGGATCCCGGCTATGCCGTCCTCTATCTCCCCGGCGTCCAATCCGTCGATCTGCAGCTCTTTCATCTGCGGCCAGAAATAGACATCCGTTATCTCCGACAAGCCGGGATT
>Ga0123353_10002022_pt1 | contig 25023 bp, 24 predicted proteins | sample TergutLab28metaG_3_FD_92763 | JGI IMG/M metagenome (GOLD analysis project Ga0123353, IMG submission 92763) | Labiotermes labralis P3 segment gut microbial communities from Petit-Saut dam, French Guiana - Lab288 P3 | ecosystem: Host-associated > Arthropoda: Insects > Digestive system > Gut ...
GCCCTGCTGTTCGGCGTGGCGGTGGCCGTGGGCCTGACCCCCGAGATGCTGCCCATGATCCTGACCACCACCCTGGCCAAGGGCGCGGTCACGATGTCGCGCAACCAGGTGATCGTGAAAAACCTCAGCGCCATCCAGACCTTCGGCGAGATGGACGTGCTGTGCACGGACAAGACCGGCACCCTCACCGAGGACAAGATCGTGCTGGAAAAATACATGGACGTCCACGGCAACGACGATATGCGCGTGCTGCGCCACGCCTACCTCAACAGCTACTTCCAGACGGGCCTGAAGAACCTGATCGACCTGGCCATCATCAACCGGGCGAAGGAGTACGGCCTGGAGTCCTTCCTGGAGAAATACGAGCGCATCGATGAGATCCCCTTCGACTTTGTGCGCCGCCGCATGAGCGTGGTGCTGGAGGACCCCACGGGCAAGCGCCAGCTGATCACCAAGGGCGCGGTGGACGAGATCCTCTCCGTATGCAAATACGTGGAGTACAACGGCGAGATCCTCCCGCTGGAAAACGGCCTGCTGGAGGAGGCCAAGGGGGTCTATGAAAGGCACAACCGCGAGGGCCTGCGGGTGCTCGCGGTGGCGCAGAAGAACAACGTGGCGGACGAGGCGCACTTCGGCGTGAACGACGAGAGCGCCATGGTGCTGCTGGGCTTCGTGGGCTTCCTCGACCCGCCGAAGGAGAGCGCCAAGGTGGCCATCGAGGCCCTGCGCGACCACGGCGTGCGCACGATCGTTCTCACCGGCGACAGCGAGGGCGTGGCCGTGAAGGTCTGCGGCAAGGTGGGGGTCTCCACGCAAAAGGTGTTCACCGGCAGGGACGTGGAGGCGATGGACGACGACGCCCTTGATGAGGCGATCAAAACCTGCGACCTGTTCAGCAAGCTTTCGCCCGCGCAGAAGCAGCGCCTGGTGGAGGCCCTGCAATCCCTGGGCCACACCGTGGGGTTCATGGGCGACGGCATCAACGACGCCCCGGCCCTGCGCCAGGCCGACGTCGGCATCTCCGTCGACAGCGCCGTGGACATCGCCAAGGAGACCTCCGACATCATCCTGCTCAAAAAAGATTTGATGGTGCTGGAGGAGGGCGTGGTCCACGGCCGCAGGACCTTCGGCAATGTGATCAAATACATCAAGATGACCGCCAGCTCCAACTTCGGCAACATGTTTTCCGTGCTGGCTGCCTGCGCCTTCCTGCCCTTCGTGCCCATGGCGCCCGTGCAGATCATCCTGCTCAACCTGATCTACGACCTCTCCTGCATGGCCCTGCCCTGGGACAACGTGGATAAGGAGTTCCTCACCCGGCCCCGCAAATGGGACGCCTCGTCCATCCAGAAGTTCATGCTGTGGATCGGCCCGACAAGCTCCGTGTTCGACATCACGACCTACCTGCTGATGTTCTTCGTCATCTGCCCGATGTTCTTCGGGCCCTTCAGCGCCCTCACGGCGGGCTCGGCGGCGTATTGGGGCTTCATCGCCCTGTTCCAGACGGGCTGGTTCGTGGAGTCCATGTGGAGTCAGACACTCGTCATCCACATGATCCGCACGCCGAAGATTCCCTTCCTGCAAAGCCGCGCCTCCGGCCCGGTGACGCTGCTGACCGCGCTGGGCATCGCGGTGCTCACGGCGCTGCCCTTCATCGGGCCCGTGGCGGACGCGCTCGGCCTTGCCAAGCTGCCGCCGGTGTACTTCCTCGGCCTTGCCGCCACCATCCTGTGCTATATGGCGCTGGTGACGCTGTTCAAGACGATATTCATCAAAAAGTACGGGGAGCTGCTGTGATGGATCTGGGCAAGCGCATCATGGTCATGGGCTCCTCCGGCAGCGGCAAGAGCACACTGGCCCGCCGCCTGGGGGAGCTCACCGGGCTGCCAGTGGTGCACATGGACACGATCTGGTGGAAGCCGGGCTGGGTCTCCACCCCTGCGGATGAGGTGTACGAGCGGGCCACCGCCGCCGCGGACCAGCCCGCGTGGATTTTTGACGGCAACTATACAAAAACCCGCGACTACCGCCTCGAGCGGGCAGACACGGTGATATATCTGGATTTCAACCGATATGTATGCATATTTCGTGCGATCAAGCGCTGGATCAAAAATTATGGCAAATCCCGCCCCGACATGACCGAGGGCTGCCCCGAGAAAATCGACCTGGAATTCCTCAAGTTTATTTGGGGATACCCCAAGCGCAGCCGCGGCAATTACCTGGTCTGGTTGGCTGAAATCGAGCCGCCCAAACAGGTGTTTCACTTGAAAGGGAATCGCGCGGTAAAACGATTCCTCAAAAGCCTTGCTCCGCCAGCGCCGCCTGCAGCCTCTTGAGCCGCAGGCGGCGCTGCCCGTAGTCCGGCAGCGCGGCCTCCACCACGGCCCAAAAACGCGGCGAGTGGTTCATCTCCCGCAGGTGCGCCAGCTCGTGCACCACGACGTAGTCGATTTCGGCCTCCCCGGCCAGCATCAGCCGCCAGGAGAAGTTCAGGGTCCCCTTGGAGGAGCAGCTGCCCCAGCGCGTCCTCGCCCCGGTGACGCTGACCCGCGCCGGCGAGACGCCCATCCGGCCCGCGAAATGCGCGACCCTCTGCGGCAGGAGTTCTTTCGCCTGCGCGCGTAATTTCGCCTCCAGGGCGGGGTCTGCCTGCCGCTGCGCCCGGCCAAGCATGAACGCGCGCTTCTCTTCGATCCATTTTGCCTTGGATGCGACGAACCGGTCGATGTCCCGTTTTGGACAGTGCAAGGGCGCGCGAAGCTCCACCAGTCCGCCGGGGCGGATGTAGATGGCCATGGTTTTGCGGTCCGTGCGGATCAGGGTGTACTCCAAAGCCTCACCTCCCTGGATATTTTAGCATATCCGGGGAGAGAAAGCAATATCCTATTGCCCATACCAGTCCCGGTAAAACTGGTCATACAGGTCGGGCGGCGGATCGTCCTGCATTTCAAAGGGTGAGAAGTCTGGCCTGGGCGCGCTGGAGAACTCCGGCAGCAGCAGGGGCAGGGGCTCCGGCGGCGGGGGGCAATACGGCTGTGGGGGGGGGTCGGGGGCCGGCATCACCACGGTCACGGGGTTATAGACCTGCTGTATCGCTTCATAGGGCGCGAAGGGCTGTTGGAAGGGCTGTGGCCACGGCTGCTGGAATGGCTGCGGCCACTGCTCCGGGAAGGCCGGGACCGGCGGCGGGCAGAAGCAGGGCACCGGCACCGGCAGCGCCTGGTATGTCAGGCTGGCGGGCTGCAGGATAAAGTTGGGTTCCGGTATGTAGGGGTACGGCAGGAAGCAGGGCTCGGGGTAGGGGCAGGGCACACAGGGAGGCGGGCAGATGGGGCACGGCGGCGGACAGGAACAACAACAGGGAGCAGGGCATGGCGGAGGGCAGCAGCAGGGATTCGGGCCGCCGCAGCCGGGCGGAGGGCAAGGCGTCGTGCCGGGCGGGAACAGCTGCCACGGGAAGGGGAATTGGCCGTTGCAGGGCGGCGGGGGCGGCCCCGGCGGGAACGGACCGGGCCCAGGTGGAAAGGGACCGGGTCCCGGCGGGAATGGCGGTCCAGGCGGGAATGGCGGGAATGGGCCGGGAGAGAGGCCTCCGGCGCTGCTGCCTGTCAGATTGCCGCTGCTGCTGAGGAGGTTGCTCAGCAGATTCTCCAGCAGGTTGCTCAGCAGGTTGCTGTTGTTGTCGTTGTTGTCATTATTGCTGCTGTCATTGTTGTTGTTATTGTTATTGTTGTTGACCAGGATGTGCTCCCACCAGGGCTCTGGCTCGGGCGGCGGCAGGGGCGGCGTGATATCGATGCAGATGTGGATGCGCGTGCGCCCCTCCTCCTCCTCATGTTGAGGCACGCCCAGGGGCTGCAGGGTGGTGGTGTTGGGCCGCTTATAGAAATAGACCGCCCTGGAGATCAGCAGCATGGAGGCCTCGAGGTCGAAGCAGTAGCGTGTACAGGGCGGGCGGAAGGTGATGTAGAACGGCCTGTTGATCTCCGGGGTGATGGGGCGGCCGCAGTGGTCGGTGACGTCGATATCCAAGGGGTCGCAGCCCAGGCAGGGGATGAAGGTGATGTCGGGCGTGCCCTCGTTGGTGGAGTCGAGCCGGAACGGCCCGAGGAGCACCCGCCCGCAGTGCTCGCGGATGTCGTTGGGGCAGGAGGTGAACAGCAGGTAGGTGGCGGTGCCCGCGGGCGGCGCGGTGTCGGTGATGCAGGCCATCACCTTGCCCAGCTGGTCCCCGAGGTCGAAGCAGGGGGTGTCCTTGCAGCAGCAGCATTCGGAGCCGTTGCAGCTGCAATTGCGGCCCCCGCAGCAGCAGTTGGGCCCGCCCCCGCCGCCGCTTCTGCCGCCCGGGCCGTAGCCCCCCGGCCTGCCGCCGGGGTTGCCCACGGTGCCCCCGCCGCAGCCCGCGCTCCCCACGCCGCCGCAGACGCTGGTATCCCCGGCGGCGAAGCGGGTGGCCATGTCGAGGAACGTGCCGGCGGCCTCCACCAGCCTGGGGGATTTGGGGTTGAATGTGGGGAAGGGCGCGACCTCGGAACACATGGGGTTGAAGCCCGCGATATTGTTGCCTGGCTCCAGCTCCGGGGCCTCGGGGATGGCGACCTGCCGCAGGATGGCCCACACGGTGGCCTGCGTCACGGCGTAGGCGTCCCAGCCGTTGAGCCCGGCGGGATCCACGCCCAGCATGGTGAAGTAGTCGAAGACCTGTTGGTCGATGTCAGGGAAATCGGCGTTGGCCATGGGGTATTCGGGCGTGTTGGCGATGGCGAACGCCACGGCGCAGCGCTGCTGCTCCGAGAAGTTGGGCAGGGCCTGCTGGATCGTGATGTTCGCGTAGTTGCCCGAGGGCATGTTCAGCATGTGGTCCAGGCAGAAACCGAAATGCCGCACGCCGTTGATCGAGAGGCCGAACAGGTTCAGCGCATGGCCGTGGGCGTCCAGGTAGTAGCGGGAGCTGTCGGGGATGGCGGGGTCCAGGCAGCGCTTGGTGGAGGCGGGGTCCAGGTCCGCGTGCAGGGAATTGTCCGGGGGCTGGATGAGCGGGATGGCGCAGTTTGCCTCGCGCAGCAGCCGCATCAGAAATAAATCCAGCGCCATGGCGGCACCTCCCCTTGTAATACGAGACTATTCCATGATATGCGGGAGGGGGAGGCGCGGTGAAAGGATAATAAAAGCCCCCCTCTTCAGAGGGGGGTGGCCGCAGGCCGAGGGGGGTGTTTCTTCTTCACCTTCACCTGCGAGAGGACGATCCCCAGGAACATCAGCCCCCCGCCGAGATAGCCCTTCCAGCTGAGCACCTCGCGCAGCAGCAGGAAGCCGCCCAGCGCCGCGAAGAGGGACTCCAGCGAGAAGATGATCGCCGCCTTGGAGGGCTCCACATGGCGCTGGCCTACGATCTGCAGGGTGTAGGCCACGCCCACGGAGAGCAGCGCGCCATAGAGCAGGGGCGCGCGCCCTGCCCACAGCGCGCCCACGGTCGGCTGCTCGAACAGCGACATGGCAAGCAGGCTTAAGATGGCGCACACAGCGAACTGTACCGACGAAAACCGGATGGGCCGCACCCGGGGCGCGAAGGCGTCCACCACCATGATGTGCAGCGTCCAGAACACCGCGCCCGCCACCAGCAGGCCGTCGCCCAGGGTCACGCGGCCCAGGCCCTCGGGCGCGCTGAGGAAATACAGCCCCGCGAAGGCCGAAACCGCGCCGAGGCCCGTCAGCAGGCCCGGCTTTTTCCCCAGCGCGATGCTGAAGATCGGCGTGAGCACGGTGTAGAGCCCCGTGATGAACCCGGACTTCCCCGCGGACTGGGTCAGCAGGATGCCGTATTGCTGCAGCGTGCTGGCGGCAAAGAGGATCACCCCGGCCAGGGAGCCGTAGAGCAAGGTCTGTTTCGTTTCACCCGGTGCGCCGCGTCTGCGCTCGAAGAGCAGAATCACCGGCAGCAGCGAAAGCGTGCCGATGGCGAAGCGCACCCCGCCATAGGTGAGGGAGCCCATATAATCCATGCCCTGCACCTGCGCCACAAAGGCAAAGCCCCAGATGGCCGCCGTGAGAAACAGGCACAGGGAGGACAAGGTTGTTTTATGTTGGTCGGTCAAGGGGTTTCTCCTTAGGCGTTAGTCTCCAATTCTATGCGAGTTTTGTTTTTTGCGGAGACGCACAGCCGTGCGTCTCTACGTGATTTCGAAATCCTCTATCTCTGCCCAGACCATGCGGCACACGCCGTTGTCGTTTTCAGCGGCGCCGACGATCACATGCAACGGATCGGGGGTGTGCATGTAGTGCTCCATCATTGCCTGAAACGTTTTCGTGTATGGCCGCTCGAGCAGTTGGCCTTCGGGCACCCAATGCAGCTCGCCCTCGCAGGTCGCGACGGTGGGCTCCGCGTCGGTCTCGCCGAAATAGACATAGGACTGCGTGATGCAGTCGCCCCTGCGGCGCAGGATGATATAGCGCAACTGCAGGTTGCGGATCTGCCCGGCGGTGATGCCGGTCTCCTCCTCGATTTCGCGCAGGCAGGTTGCCTGCGGGTTGTCCATCTCGCCGCGCTCCATGCCGCCGCCCACCGTGCTCCACATGCCGGGCGCGAATTTGCGGTCCGGCGCGCGGTGCATCAGCAGGTATTCGCCGCCGCGCCTGAGAAAAGCGCCGGCGTTGCTTGAAAGAATCATCATAATATGCTGTTCAAGAACTGCCTGGTCCTCGGGTTCTCCGGATTGGAGAACAGCTTCTCGGGCGGGGCCTCCTCGGCGATTCGGCCCTCGCACATGAAGATGACGCGGCCCGCGGCCTCGCGGGCAAAGCCCATCTCGTGGGTCACCACCAGCATAGTCATGCCGCTGCGGGCCAGGTCCCGCATGACGCCCAGCACCTCGCCCACCAGCTCCGGGTCCAGGGCGGAGGTCGGCTCGTCGAAGAGCATGACGCGCGGCTCCATGGCGAGCGCCCGGGCGATGGCCACCCGCTGCTGCTGCCCGCCGGAGAGCTTTGCGGGGTAGGCGTCGGCCTTCTCCGAAAGCCCGACCTTTTGCAGGATGTCCCGCGCCAGGGCCTCCACTTCCTCTTTTGGCTGTTTCTTCACATGTACGGGGGCCAGCATCACGTTCTCCAGGACGGTCTTGTGCGGGAAGAGGTTGAACGACTGGAACACCATGCCCATCTCCAACAGCAGGCGCTTGTATTCCGCAGGCTCGGCCCGGAAGACGGTGGCGTTTTTCTCGCGGTGCAGGAAGAGCTCGTTCTCGATGTATATCTTGCCCGAGGCGATGGGCTCCAGTTGGTTCAGCGAGCGCAGCAGTGTGCTTTTACCCGCGCCGCTCGGCCCGATCACGCACACCACCTCGCCGGGGTCCACCGCGAGGCTCACGTCGTTGAGGACGTGCAGGGCGCCGAAGCTCTTATGGATGTGCTCCATGCGGATCAGGGACATTGCGGCCCCCCTTTCTTGGATTATAAATGTACGGAGAATTTCTTCTCCAGCCGGTTGAAGACGATGGTGAAAAAGGCCGTCATGATCAGGTAGATCACCATGGCGGGCACGTATACCAGGGAGCTGGCCTTGTTGGAGGCGATCATTTTCGTCTGGAAGGTCAGGTCCGTCAGCGCGATGATGGACACCAGGGAGGTATCCTTGAGCACCATGACGAACTCGTTGCACACCGGGGGGATCATGCGGCGGTAGGACTGGGGGATGACGATCATGCGCATGGTCTGCGCGTAGGAGAGGCCCAGCGCGTGGGAGGCCTCGAACTGCCCTTTATCTATGGACTGGATAGCCGCGCGGATGATCTCCGCCAGGTACGCCGCCACGTTCAGCGAAAACGCGAGGAACGCCGCAAAAAAGCGGTCGTTGATGGTCAGGCGCGGCAGGATGTTGGGCAAGGTGTAGTAGATGAAAAACAGCTGCATCAGCAGCGGCGTGCCGCGGAAGAAGAAGATATAGGCGCTGGAGAGCCAGCGCACCCCCGTGCTGGCGGCGTTGAGGAGAAAGCCCTCGTAGGGGCGGGATATCTTCCCCAGGGCGAGGAACACGCTGAGCACCAGCGCGGCGGATACGGAGGTGGCGGTGAGCAGCAGGGTGATGCCGGAGGCCCGGATCAGCGCGGGCATCCAGCCGAGGATCTGTTGGAGCGCGTCCATCATGGGTTGCCTTCCTTCAGTTTAGTTCAAAGGGGAGGCAAGGTGTCCCTTGCCTCCCCGCGTTTCAAGGCCGCTCAGGCGTTGGTGACGATGCACAGGGCGTTGGCCACGTACGGCGCGGTGAGGATGTACTTCTCCTGGCGTGGCTCCGTGATGCTCACCGCGGAGATGATGCAGTCGTACTGCCCCTTCTCCAGGCCGGCGAAGATGCCGTCCCAGGAGGTGTTGACGATCTTCCACTCCAGGTCCAGCAGCTCGGCGATGGCCTTGCCCACGTCGATGTCGAAGCCGACCGCCGTCAGGCCGTCCTCGGTGGTGTACTCCATGGGCGGGTAGCCGACCTCGCAGCCCACGGTAAGCACGCCGTCCGTGATGGTCTTGTACTCCGTGGGGATGACGGGCATCTCGGTCACGTTGCGCAGGTTGGCCGTGAAATCGTCGCCGAAGTTCGCCATGGCGATCTCGTTCATCTTGCCGGTGAAGTTGAGCGTGTCGATGGCGGCCTCCACCGCGGCAGCCAGGGCGTCGGACTGCTTGGCCAGGCAGATGCCCATGGGCTCGGGCACGTCGCTGATCCAGGTGCGCTCAAAGGAGGCGTCGTCCTTGGTGTAGAAGGCGGCCACCACGGAGTCCACATAGACGGCGTCCACGCGGCCGAGCTTCAGGTCGTCGAAGCACTGGGTGACCTTCTCGTAGGGGAACACGTTGATTTTCACGCCGGCCTCGGCCATCTCGTCCAGGGAATCCGAGGCGGTGGTGGCGCTCTGCACGGAAATTTTCCTGTTCACGAACATCTCGGGGTTGATGATCTTCTCGGTGCTCACCTCCGCGCCGCAGCCGGCGAAGAGCAGCGTGGTCAGGGCGATTGCGCAGAGAATCGCGAGAATGCGCTTCATAGGTGGTTCCTCCCTGTTTATTTTAGTAATTGGGCAAGCCGGGTTGTCCGGTCGGCCCGCTCCATTCATTTTACAAAATTCACGCGGGTTTGTCAATCGCTTTCGGGCAATTTCGGATTTATTTTATTGACTAAGGGGGCGGGGCGTCGTATAATGGGGGAAAGGGGGGGAACCATGTGGGAGAAATCATAAAAGACTTTTGGTTGAAGCATTGGCCATGGATACTTGCAACGTTCTTTCTTGGCAGCGGCGGGCTTGTCGGGCTCATTAGGTTTATAGTAGAACGCATTGACAAGAGAAGGGACTTGAATAAACAGGAAAAAGAGCAGGACAAGCCCGCCGCACCCGAGCAGTCCAGCGAAAGCATCAAGCCCAAGCGTTACAACCACAACTATCACCGCGCGGAAGCCCAGGAAGAGCAGCTGAACTACGAAAAAGCCCTGGAGTTCTACCTGCAATCCGCTGACGATTATGGCGATGACCTCGACAACCTCGACCGCGCTGCTGCTCTCAACAGCGCGGGCATCATGTGCGGGACTTTAGCACAATATGATAAAGCAATCGAGTGCTACACAGAGGCGCAGGCCATCTACAACGCTGACCCCAACGCGAACCAGCTTGAGCTGTCATGGATATACAACAACCTGGCGATTGTATATGATGTCCAAGGCGCTTTCGACAAAGCACTGATATGGTACTTCAAGGCTTTGGCAATCAAAGAAAAGGTGCTGGGCAAGGATCACCCGGATACGGCAAGCACCTACAACAACATCGCGATTGTTTACAGGGAACAGGGCGACTATGACAAGACGCTGGAGTGGCACTTCAAGGCTTTGGCAATCAGAGAAAAAGTGTTGGGCAAGGATCACCCGGATACGGCAAGCACCTATAACAACATCGCGAATGTGTACGGGAACCAGGGCGACTATGACAAGGCGCTGGAGTGGTACTTCAAGGCTTTGGCAATCAGAGAAAAAGTGTTGGGCAAGGATCACCCGGATACGGCAGGCACCTACAACAACATCGCGATTGTTTACAGGGAACAGGGCGACTATGACAAGGCGCTGGATTGGTACTTCAAGGCTTTGGCAATCAGAGAAAAAGTGCTGGGCAAGGATCACCCGGACACGGCAGGCACCTACAACAACATCGCGAATGTGTACGGGAACCAGGGCGACTATGACAAGGCGCTGGATTGGTACTTCAAGGCTTTGGCAATCAAAGAAAAAGTGTTGGGCAAGGATCACCCGGACACGGCAGGCACCTACAACAACATCGCGAATGTTTATGGCGACCAAAACAAATATGACGAAGCCTTCACATACTATTTATGGGCCTTGTGCGCTGATATAGCAAAGCTTGGATATGAGCACCCCCAGACCAAAAGCCACCAGAACAACCTGCGCCTCGCCTACGAGTCCTCCGCCCTCTCCGAACCCTTCGACGATTGGCTCGCTTTCCAGCTCGCTACTCCCCCACCCTAAACCTCCACTCCCTCTCCCGGTCCTCCTCGCTCGCATACCCAATCCCCACCCGGGGCGCGGTGAGAATCGCACCAGGCACAAACCCATCGTCCTCCAGCCAAAGCACATCAGACCCGCGCATATCGATCCCATTCAGCGAGCAATCGATCCCCATCGCTTTCGTCACCCGCCCAGGCCCGGGCAGGCCCTCCACGCCACGGATGAGCGCCGCCTGCGGCTGTCCCTCCCCGCCGGTGACGATGTTCAATAGCGAGTGAATCCCATAGCACAGATAGACATAACTGAACCCGCCGGGGCCGTACATCACGGCCGTGCGGCGGGTTTTTCCCGCGCGGGCGTGGCAGGCGGAGTCCTCCTCGCCGCGGTATGCCTCGGTCTCGGTGACGCGCCGCCTCAGGACGGCGCCGTCGGGCAGGCGACGGCACAGCAGCTTGCCCAGCAGCGCGGGCGCAGCGTCGAGGACGTCCCGGGCGTAGAATTCCGGGTTGATTCGGGAAGAAAGCGCCATCTCATACATCGCGACATCCAGCGTGACGCCGATCGATTTCGCGTATATCTGCCGCACATCCACCCGCCGGAACCCGGCGCGCTCGTACAGGGCGCACAGCTTGGGGCGGTGCAGGTCGGTGTCCAGCCGCAGCATGAAAATCCCCCGCGCGCGGCAGAGCTCCGCCGCGTGGCGCAGCATGGCCTCTGCGACGCCCTGCCCGGCGAATTTGCGCCGCACGGCTAGCTTGTGCACAAAGCCAGACGTTCCCCTGGCCACCTCTGGCCAGAAAAACGGGTCGTGGAAGCTCAGCAGCATCGTGGCCGCGCTTTCACCGTCGATCCATGCCACGTGGAATTCCCCATCCGGGTTGGAGAATTTCGCCCGGGTGAGGTCCTCCAATTTCCAGAAGAGCGAGCCTTGGTCGCGCTGCCACCGCGCCGCCTCGCGCATGATGTCGATGGCGGTTTCTGCGTCGCCGGAGGTGAAGGTGAGGTGCATATTTTTCTCCTGAAAACACTTGCAATTGATGTGATAGCGTGTTATACTTTATCCAGCCCCAGTGAACCCCTGAAAGGAGGCGGTCAACATGAAGAGATCACACATGATGAAATCAGAAATCGTGTTGTCCGCGCCGTTGGGCTAACCCTCTTCGGAACTCGGGCGCCTCTGATTTTGTCAGGGGCGCTATTTTATTTATAGAGAGAGGGCTATCCATGGAAGAAATCGTTGTCCGCGCCATGCAGGTGGAGGACCTGCACATCCACATGATGGACGAATTTGACCGGCATCAGGAGATCACGTATGAGATGCGCAAAAACGGGCGCGTGAAAAAGCTGCGGGGGCCCAGAGTGGAGGATTGGGACGCACGCAACCAAGGGTTCGTCAGGACCTTCATCTACCATGTCTACATACGGCAGTTTTACGGCGGTGAACCCACGGTATTCGCGGCGTTCCGGGGCGGGCAGGTGGCGGGCTTTGCCGTGTGGCGCTACATCGCGAATGACCCGAGGTATTTGAAAGCCAAAAAGGGCGGGGAGCAGGACTGCGCCATATTGGACAGCCTGTTCGTCAGCCGGGAGAGCCGCCGCATGGGCCTGGGCAGGCAGCTGTTCGGTCTGTGCGCCGCAGCTGCCCGCGCCGAGGGCGCGCGCATGCTGTACATCAGCGCGGAGCCCGCGGTGGAGACGCAGGCGTTCTACAGGTCCGTCGGCTGCGTACCCACCAAAACCGACCTGGGCCGCGTGACGCGCTCGCCCAAGCGCGACATCCCGCTGGAATATTCACTTGCGTAGATTGATCCTCTCATAGATCATCCGCCACGCCTCGGCGGTTTCTTGCGCAAAGTCCTCGCAGCGCCAATTCACCGGCTTTGCGCCCATGTACGGCCGGAACCCGAAGCCCGCGTACATGTTCAGCGCCCGCCAGCTCTCCGTCTGCGACGTCAGGTAAATATAATCGGCATACCCAAGCTCATTGTAAATATCGAGCAGCCTCGATACGATGGCCTTGGCGATGCCCCCGCCCTGGTGCGGCGGGGCCACGGCGATATAGTGCAGCCGCTGGCGGGCCGCGCCGAAGTGCGCGCCGTCCCACAGGCACCCGGTGCCGGCCAGACTGTCGTTTTCGTCGAAGACGAAAAGCATCCGCCCGGCCAGGTCCTCCCTGCCCGCAAAGTCCTTTTGGAAAATCGCCTCGGCCTCCCCGAGGGAATCTGTCTGTCCGACCCCGTATTGCAGCGCGGCCCACTGCGCCCCGAAGCCGGGTTTGTATTGCGAAAACGTATACCCCTTCGGCAGCGCGTGCCGGGGGTATTCGGCGGTGTCGGTCTTCTCCATGAGCACCCCGATGTGGGGGACGGAGCGGTCGAGGCCGGTGTCCATATCAGCTCTTTCCCCCGGGGAACGGAATGATTTTTCGCCCCGCGCGCCGCGCCGCAAAGTGCGCGTCCATCCGGTTTTGAGAGGAAAACCGCATCGTCTGCGCGTTCAACGCCCTGCCGCGCAGGGGCAGGAGGACCGCGGCCACCGTGCCCTCCGGGGCCTCCGGCGGGCATTGCATGGTGTAGCGCACGATGATCTGGCGCACAAACTTGGCGTCTTCGATCTTCTTCCACGGCATTTTGGGCGAGGCGTCCCTGTCCACACGCACGCCTTCGGGGAAGATAAAATCGGGAAAGCGGGCGACGTAAACGGGAATCCCGTCGGGGCGGACCACTTTTTCAAAGGGGGCGCTGTATTTCACGAGGTTCGAGCCCTCCGGGTCGCATGCCCAGCAGTGGGGGTCATAGGCGTCGGGGCGCTTTGTTTCAATGACCGCATCGGAAAACTCGAAATCGCGGTCCCGGAAGACCTCGCTGATGAGCTGGAACTGCGCACCCTGCGTGATGCCGCCGGCATTGAAGAAGCAGTTCATCGCCGCCTTTCCCGGGATGAGATAGGTGTCCCAACTGCCAAGGTCCACCAGGGTTTCGCCCTCGGTGACAAGCTCGAACGGCTTGGGTCTGCCGTCCTTCGCAGCGAAATAGAGCGTCTGTACCCGGCACTGCGGTGGCAGGTCCTCCTGGTATGGGAACAGTATGTCCGGATGGACGCCAAGCAACTCGACGATCTCCCCCAGGCGCCACTCCTCAAAGTCATAGTCGGCCTTCCAGATGCGCCGCAGCTTTTCGCAGCGCTCCGCCGAAAGGCCCAGCAGTTCCTGCCACACGTCGATTTTTCCCCTGCCGGCCCCGGGGCCGCAGTCCATCCCGGGATGCTCGCCCCGCACGCAGAGGTCCTCCGCGCCGGGGCCGCACAGCAGCGCGACGCTCACATCGCTGTCCACAACCTCCGTGGCCAGCAGCGTGCACTGCGTCGCATTGACCAGCTTACGCGCGTCACTGCGCAACTCGCGGATGAACGGCGCCTCCACGCCCTCCTCCGCCAGGGTGATCCAGGGGTTGCCCGGCACGGCATACAGCAGCAGCGTGCGCGCGGCGGCGGAGGGGTCCTCCGTTGGGACAAACCCCTCGCCCCGCATATATTCGGTGATAGCCCGTAAAAGCGCTGCGCCGCCCTCTCCGCACAGGATATGCGCGCAGCAGCCGGTCATCCCCATGCGACCGTCCGCCCGCCCGCGTCGGAGGCGTACGCCGCCTCGGTGATCCTCGTCATCAGGATCCCGTCCTCCAGCCCCAGCCCCGCGGGCTCGGCCACGCCGTCCAGGCAGGCCTGGATGAACTGCGACAGCGGGCCGGGCTGCCCGGCGGGCAGGGCCTCGGGGGGCACACTCTCCATGCCGTCGCCGATGTTCTGCGCCACCTCGCCGCCGCGGACATACACCGCGCCCGCCGTGCCGTAGACCTCCAGCAGGTCGGGCACGCCCTGGGTGACAAAGGCGGTCTCCATCGTGCCCAGGATGCCGCCCTCGAACTCCGCCAAGGCAACGGTGTTCTCGTCGCTGCCCGTGCCGAACAGCTCGGTCATCAGGGCGGTCACGCGCTTCGGCGCGCCGAAGAGGTCGCCCAGCACGTATACCGGGTGGGCGCCCAGGTCCATCAGCGCGCCGCCGCCGGATTGGTTCAGGTCGAACCAGTACTCCGGCAGCCAGTTGACCCCGTTGTGGCTGCGGCGGAAGCGCGCGGCGGTCACCCGGCCCAGCTTGCCCTCGGCGATCAGCTGCTTGACGTACAGCACCTGGGGGCAGCCCTTCTGCGGCAGGGAGATCGTGAACGTCACGCCCGCGTCCCGCACAGCTTTCGCGATCGCCTCGGCCTCCACTGTCGTGGGGGCCAGCAGCTTTTCCGTGAAGACGTGCTTGCCCGCCCGCGCCGCCTTGCTGAGCAGCTCCGCGTGCATGGTGGTGGGGCTGTCGCACACAACGGCCTGGATTCCGCTCGCCAGAAATTCGTCATAGTCCGCGTAGAACGCTGCGCCGAGCTCCTGTGCCCAGGCCTCGCCGCGTTCGGGGACCTCGTCCCACACGGCGGCGATCTGGACACGCTCGTCCTCCTTGAGTTGCCGCGCGTAGCCGCCGGCGTGGACGTGCCATTTGCTGATTAAGCCGATGTTGAGCATGATGGGTCCTCCTGTGATGTTTATTCTTCATAATTCCAGGGCCAGCTTTGATAGCTCGGCTCCTGTGCGTTGATGTATAGCATCTCAAGGAATAGCGTACGATCTCGATATTTGTTGTATTGGTTTGATCTTGCGATATCTCCCATCATGGTGCCGTGGCCGCTTGCCCGTCCAACGACGTCATATTCCAATTTGAAATTATCATCGATGAACATTTCCCACTTCTTTTGAGATGTATCAAGCAATTTCCTATGCTCTTCGTCTAATACGTCAACTAATAAATCGAGATATTTCTCCATTTCCTCTTTCCATATCTCGGCGTACTCTGATATAACTTCTCTATACCCAGTGAAACTCGTTTCTACTGCTTCTTTCATAGCTTTATCATAGGCAGCATCAATCGGATGAGGTTCGCTTCGCCCCCCATATTCAATTTTCCACTTCAGCCTTTCGATTTCGCTTTGCAGCTCGGCATGGGAGGAAGTAGGCTCTTCAAAGACAGTAGTAGTGCTTTCTTCACTTGCAGGCGTGGCACTTTGTGTGCCGCAGCCAACGGCGGCTGCCAAAAGCAATAGGATAATCAATACAAATAAAACAACATGTTTCATGGCAATTTCCTTCCGCAATTTTATCCCGCTTGCCACCTAATCCCCCAGGCTCCTTCCCGTGGAAGGAGCTCCCGCCTCGGGCGGGTGAGGATGGCATCGCGGAGCGACGTTTTTCCTCATACCTCCAGCCCCACCTGTACCATCCCCCGCTCCTCCGGCGTCGCCACCACCCCCGCCGCGGGCAAATTCTTCGTCCTGTAGCGCGCGGGCGTCTTCAGTTCACCCTCGACATAGCCGCGCAAATCAGTAACCCGGTGGTTCTTGCGCAGGGTCATCACGGCCACGCCCTGGGTGTCCTTGGTGGTCTTGGGGGCGATCGCGCCCGAGTGGAACAGCAGCACCCGCCCCGAGCTCGCGGCAAGCACGCAGTCGCCGTCGGCCGGGAGGTGCAGCGCCGCCGCCAGGGGCGACTTGTCGCTGTAGGCGCGGATGAGCTTCCTGCGGTTGGTCTTGGTGGCGTAGGCCGAGAGCTCCACCTTCGCGACCTTGCCGTTGTCGAAGGCGAAGAGCATATACCCGGAATAATCCTTTGTCACGGCCATGTAGGTCACGCTCTCGCCCTCGTCCATCTCCAGCCTGGCGGCCACGAAGTCCCCCAGCACGCTGGCCTTGGTGTCCTCAAACTCGGCGGCGCTGGACTTGTACACCTGGCACCGGTTGGTGAAGAACAGCAGGTCGCAGGCGTTGCCGGCCTCGATGGCCTGGGCGACGCCGTCGCCGTCCTTGCACTTCTGCTGGTCATTCATGCGCAGGCTGGCCGGGGTGATCTTCTTGAAATACCCCTCGCGCGTGAGAAACAGCGTCACCGGGTAGTCCTCCACGGCCTGCTCCGCGGCGGCCTCGGGCAGCTCCTCGGCGTAGACGATCTCGCTACGGCGCGGCCTTGCGTGGGCGGCGGAGATGTCCTCCAGCTCCTTGATCATGATGTTCTTGACCTTGCGCTCGGAGCCCAGGATGCCCTCCATCTCGGCGATATCTTTTTTGAGCTGCTCGATGTCCGCCGTGCGCTTGAGGATGTACTCCCGGTTGAGGTGCCGCAGCTTGATCTCCGCGACATACTCGGCCTGCACCTGGTCGATGCCGAAGGCGATCATCAGGTTGGGCACGACCTCGCTCTCCTCGTCCGTCTCGCGGATCACCCGGATGGCCTTGTCGATGTCCAGCAAAATTTTCGCCAGGCCCTCCAGCAGGTGCAATTTTTCTTTGGCCTTGTTTAGGTCGTAGCTCACGCGCCTCTTGATGCAGCCGGTACGGAACAATATCCACTCGCCCAGCAGCTCCCGCACGCCCAGCACCCGGGGGCTGCCGTTGATCAGGACGTTGAAATTGCAGGAGAAGCTGTCCTCCAGCGTGGTGAGCTTGAACAGCCGCGCCATGAGCTTGTCCGGGTCCACGCCGCGCTTGAGGTCGATGGTGATCTTCAGGCCCGTGCGGTCGGTCTCGTCACGGATGTCGCTGATCTCCTTGACCGCCCCGGCCTTTACGCGCTCGAGCACCTTGTCGATGATGGCCTCGGCGGTGGTCGTCGGGGGGATCTCGTAGACGTCGACGCAGTTGTTCGCCTTGTCATAGGTATATTTCGCCCGCACGCGGAACGTGCCGCGCCCGGTGCTGTAGATGTCCTCAAACTGCGCGCGTGAATATAGAATCTGCCCGCCGCCCATGAAATCCGGGGCGGGCAGGGTGTCGATGATATTGTGCTGCGGGTCGCGGGCCAGGGCGACGGTGGTCTCGCAAATTTCAGCCAGGTTGAACGAGCAGAAGCTGCTGGCCATCCCCACGGCGATGCCGATGTTGAGGTTCACCAGCACTGAGGGGAAGCGCACCGGGAACAGGGTGGGCTCCTTCATGGTGTTGTCGTAGTTGTCAACGAAGTCCACGGTGTCCTTGTCGATGTCCTTGAACAGCTCGGCGGCCATGGCGTCCAGGCGGGCCTCGGTGTAGCGCGAGGCGGCCCACATCATGTCGCGGGAATACACCTTGCCGAAGTTGCCCTTGCTGTCCACATAGGGGTGCAGCAGGCGCTCGTGCCCCTTGGACATCAGCACCATGGTGTCGTAGATCGCGCCCTCTCCGTGGGGGTTGAGCTGCATGGTGCGCCCCACGATGTTCGCGCTCTTGCTGCGCGGGCCGTTGAGCAATCCCATCTTGTACATGGTATACAGAACTTTGCGCTGCGCGGGCTTGAACCCGTCGATCTCCGGGATGGCCCGGGACAGGATGACGCTCATGGCGTAGGGCATGAAGTTGTGCTCCATGGTCTCGGTCACGGGCTGCCGCACGACCTCGCCCGCGCCCAGGATGTGGGCGTTCTGGTCGGGGGCCTGCGCGGCGTCGGGTGATTTTTTGCGGGGCTTGGGCATGGCGATGAGCCCTTTCTATTCACTCTTTAGTTCTATTCCCACCACCTCCGGCGGGGCAAAGGCCCGGAAGGGGATGACGCTCGTCCCCAGCCCGCGGCTGAGCACCATCGTGGTGTCATTCTCGGTATACACCCCGCCGCTGTACTGCGGGAAAGAGCTCCCGTTTGGGCCGACCACCGCGCGGCCACCCGGCAGGGCGATCTGCCCGCCGTGGTTGTGGCCGGACAGCACCAGGCCGCAGCCCAGCACCGCGAAGCGGCCGAATTCGTCCGGGCCGTGGTAGAGCATGATGTCTGCAGAAACAATCGGGTAGTACAGCTCCCAGTAGGGGTAGCCCGCGAGGGTCATCTCGCCGCCGCCGCGGGCGAGGGCGACGCGGTCCCCCGCCAATGCAATCACGCCGTATTCCGCCAGCAATTCGTGCAGGTCTTGATAGAAGGGTGAATTGGGGTCGTGGTTGCCGTCCGCCCAATACATGGGGGCCAGATCCTTCACGCCCTCAAGGAATTCCCTGGCGAAATCGAGATTTTTCGTGCTCAGGTCAATGAAATCGCCGGTGATTGCGATCATATCCGGCTGCAACTCCCGCACGGCTTTTACGAGGCGCGCCTGTTCCTTGCCGAAGCGCTTGTTGTGCAGGTCGCTCACCAGCGCGATTGTGAAGCCGTCGAAGCCCGGCGGCACCCGGGGGGATTCCCAGGTGTAGCGCGTGGTTTTCAGGCTGTTGGTCTGCTGGAGGAGGAAGGCCGCGCCGGCGGCCAGCGCGATCAACGAGATAAGCAGGAGCTTCTTCACATGCCCTCCCCAAAAAACGGCGCGAGCACGCCATAGAGCTTCGGGCTGTTGATGACATAGCTGCCGTGGCCCTCGCCGGGCAGGATGCGCAGCCGTGCCCCGGGGATCGCGGCGGCGATGGCGCGGGTGTGTTCGTCGCGTATCACGTCTTTTTCGCCCGCAAGCACGAGGGTGGGAATATCGATACGCCCGAGCTGTTCTTCGGTGATATCCGGCTCAAAGAGCATGAGCCTGTATTTGTCCCCGCGCGTGACGAAATAGCCCACCCGCAGCGCGCGTACCCAGCCACTCTTCGCGCCGTCCGGCGTGGCGTTCGCGCCGCTGATTGCCATGCGCGACAGCAGCCCGGGGTGGTTGATCGCCAGCAGCAGCCCGACGATCCCGCCGTCGCTGAAGCCGTAGAGCATGGGGGCCTCCAGCCCCAGCGCGGCGACGAACGCCGCCACGTCGTCGGCCATGTCGGCGTAGTGCAGCGCCTTCACCCGGCCGCTTTTGCCGTGCCCCCGGCTGTCGATGGCGTAGACCGTGTAGCCTGCAGAAAATTGCTCCACGGCCCGGCAGAAAATTTTATGGGACTCCCCGTTGCCGTGCAGCAGGATCAGCGGCGGACCGGAACCGGCTTGCTCATAGTAAAGATCGATGCCGTTGACGTGGATCACCATACGGCCCTCCCGATCAGGGAATCCTCACGCACATCGAAGATCTCCACCGCGGCGGCGTCCCCCGCCTGCAGGTTCACCCCCGAGGTGAACACCACCGCGCCGTCGATCTCCGGGGCGTTCGCCTCGTCCCGCCCGGTGAAGCTGTCGGTGTAGGGGTCGTACTCGTCCACAATGACGTCAATGACCTGCCCCACGGCCTCCTGCTGCAGCCGCATGGCGATCTCCGCCTGCTGCTGCGTCAGTATCTCGGCACGGGATTGAGCGATTTCCGGCTCCACCTGGCCCGGCAGAGCGCAGGCGGCTGTGCCCTCCTGCGGCGAGAACGCGAACACTCCCATGTGTGCGAATCGCTGCTCCTCAATGAAGGCCGACAGCGCCTCGAAGGCCGCCTCGTCCTCCCCGGGGAAGCCCGTGATGAAGGTGGTGCGGATCGCGACGCCGGGGATTTTTGCCCGCAGCAGGTCCAACAGCGCGCGCACTTGGGCGCTGCTTCCCCGCCGCCCCATGGCCTTTAAAATGCGGTCGTCGATGTGCTGCAGCGGCAGGTCGATGTATTTGGCGGCCTTCGGCTCGCCCGCGATGACCTCGATCAGCTCGTCCGTGACCTCGTCCGGGTAGCAATAGAGCAGGCGCACCCGGCGCAGCTCGCTGATCTGACATAATTTTCGCAACAGCTCCGGCAAACACAATTCTCCATAGAGGTCGAGCCCGTAGCGCGTGGTGTCCTGGGCGATGAGCACGAGCTCGCGCGCGCCCTGATCGACCAGCAGGTTGGCTTCCTCAAGAATATCTTCGATTGTGCGGCTGCGGAACGCGCCGCGCAATTCCGGTATCTTGCAGTAGGCGCAGCGGTTGTCGCAGCCGTCGGCGACCTGCAGATAGGCCCAGTGGCCGGGGGAGGTCAGCCTGCGCGGGCCGCTGAGGGGCAGGCAGGACAGCGCGGGGAATTCCACGGCGCTCTCTCCCGCCAGGACGGCCTCCACGTGGCCTGCGATGTCCCCGTTGGCCCCAAGGCCCAGCACGGCGTCCGCCTCGGGGATCTCCCTGGCGATCTCCTCCCGGTAACCCTGCGCCAGGCAGCCCGTGACGATCAGCTTCTGCACGACGCCCTGCTTTTTCAGCTCGGCCATCTCCAGGATGTGCTCCACGGCCTCCCGCTTCGCGTCGTCGATGAAGGCGCAGGTGTTGACGATCACGGCGTCCGCGCCATCGTAGACGCTCTCCGCAAGGGTGAAGCCCGCCGCCTCCAGATCGGCCATCATGCGCTCGGCATTGACCTGGTTTTTTGGGCAGCCCAAGCACACGAAGGCCACCCGGCGGGCCGCGGGCTGCGCCGGGTTGGTTTCTTTTTCTTTACGTTTAAATATCGGCATAGGCCTCGTCCTCCAGATAGTCCTTCATGGCATTTCGTATGTCGGCATAGCCGAACCCCTTGCGTATCAAGGCGTTAAACACGGCCTGCCTGCCTTTCTCATCGCCGAGCTTCGAAGCGTATTTCGAGCTGAGCAATTCTGTGATGCGCTCGCTGTCTGTGACGGGCGCTTCGACGACTTCATCAAGCCCTCTTTTTTTCAGCTCGAACGCGATGGCGCGCGCCCCGTAGCCGTTGCGGGAGAGGGCCTCCGCCAGCCTTTGCGCGTAGCGCGCGTCGTTGAGCAGGCCCAACTCCAACAATCGGGCGATGGCCCGGTCCACGTCGCCCTCATTGGGCAGGGGCTTGTCCGGCCGCGGCCGCAGCAGCCTTTGACGCAGCTCCCGCGCGCCGTAGTCCCGCCGGCCGAGATACCACAGGGCGCGGTTCCAGAGGGCGTCGTAGGGTTCGGTGGGTACATTTCCCGGGGTCCCCGGCGAATCCGCAGATTCGTTGGGGTGTATATCAGAGCTCCTCATCGTCGTCCACCAGGATATCCAGGCTCGCGCCGCCCGCGGGCGCCTTGGCCGCCTTGCCCTTGCCCTTTGCCGCCGGGGCGGGGGGGGCCGCCTCCTTCTTCGCACCGCCCGCCTTCACCAGCGCGGCGATCTCGTCCATCACCTCCGGGTTATTGGAGAGGAACTCCCGCACGTTGTCGCGGCCCTGCCAGCGCAGGTCGCCGTAGCTGAACCACGCGCCGCTCTTCTTGATGATGTCCAGCTTCACCGCCATGTCCATCAGCTCGCCGTCGCGGGAGATGCCTTTGCCGTAGAGGATGTCGAACTCGGCCTCCTTGAAGGGCGGGGCCACCTTGTTCTTCACGATCTTCACCCGGGTGTGCGAGCCGATGAACGCGCCGTCCGGGCCCTTGAGCTGCTCGGTCTTGCGCACGTCCATGCGCATGGAGGCGTAGAATTTCAATGCGCGGCCGCCGGTGGTGACCTCGGGATTGCCGTACATCACGCCGACCTTTTCGCGCAGCTGGTTGATGAAAATCAAAATCGTATTGGACTTGGAGATGGCCCCAGCCAGCTTCCGCAGCGCCTGGGACATCAGGCGGGCGTGCAAACCCACGTGGCTGTCGCCCATCTCGCCCTCGATCTCCGCGCGGGGCACCAGGGCCGCCACGCTGTCCACCACCACCACGTCGATGGCGGCCGAGCGCACCAGGGCCTCGGCGATCTCCAGGGCCTGCTCGCCGTTGTCCGGCTGGGCCACCAGCAGGGAGTCGATATCCACGCCGAGGTTCCCGGCGTAGACCGGGTCCAGGGCGTGCTCGGCGTCGATGAACGCGGCCTCGCCGCCGTTTTTCTGCGCCTGGGCGATCACGTGCAGGGCCAGGGTGGTCTTGCCGGAGGACTCCGGCCCGTAGATCTCCACGATCCTGCCCCGGGGCATGCCGCCGATGCCGGTCGCCGCGTCCAGGCCCAGCGAGCCCGTGGAGATCGCCCCCACCTGCATGGCCACATTTTCGCCCAGCCGCATGATGGAACCCTTGCCGTAGGCCTTCTCGATCTGCGCCATCGCGGTATCCAGGGCCTTTTTCCTGCTCAGTTCGTCCGCTGCCATAGTGCCACCCCTTATGTATCATTATTTATAATAGTATACATGATTTGGAGGGGAAATGCAAACATTTTTTTGGGTGGAAAATATTCAATTGTCAAGGTGCGGCGGAGGCCTTTTAATTTTTCCGAAGCGCTTCCGGAAGCGCCGCCAAAAAATACCCCTCCACTATCCCCGGGAAAACCGGCTTTTTGGCGCGCTTTTCTGCGCCAAAACGGGGGATTCGCGAAAAAATGATAAAAATTAATGCGAAAATGGGGCGCTGCCGAAAATATTTTGGATGTCAAATCATGATCCCGGTTGACACCCTCTCTCCCGCCCGGCAATTGATTTTTTCCCTCCCATGGTGTATCATAATGGCAACAAGCCAAAGGAGGAATACCATGAAGCTCTGGATCGGGGAGAACATCAGGCAGCTGCGGGGGGAGCTTGCCCTCACGCAGGAGCAGCTCGCCGGGCGCCTGCACTGCACGGCGCAGGCCGTCAGCAAGTGGGAGAACGGAGCCACCGCGCCGGACATCGCCATGCTGCCGCTGATCGCGCAGGCCCTGGGCACGGGGCTCGACGCGCTGTTCGCGCCCTGCAGGACGCCCTACCGGCACCGCGGTGAGCGCCTGCTGGCGGCCTATGAATCCGACCACGGCGACGAGGAGAGCTACCGCGCCGCGAAGGCCGAATACGAGAAGCGCCTGCCCAAGGACGACCCCGACGACCACCTGAGCTACGCCTACCTGCTGGAGATGCGGGGCCGGGAGTACCTTAGGCGGGCCGAGGCGGGATTTACGCGGGCGTTCGAACTGGGCAACGCGCAGGCGCTGCGGCAGAAAATCCGGCTGCTGCACGGGCAGGGCAGGGACGAGGAGGGCGTCGAGGAGTGCCGCGCCCTGCTGGCGGAGCGCCCGGAGGACGTCAGCGCGCACGTCGCGCTGGCGGCGGCGCTGCACCTGGCCGGGCAAAACGAGGCCGCCTGGGAGATCATACACGCGGCCATGGAGGTGTTTGCGGGAAATGGGATTGTGCTCAACTTCGCCGCAGACATCCAAAACGCGCTGGGCAACCACGCGCGGGCCATAGCGCTGTGGCGGCAGGCCTACGCCCTTGACCCGGAGGACGCCAGCGCGCTGTACGGCATCGCCTGCCTGCACAGCGACCAGGGCAGCAGTGAAGAGGCCCGCGCCGCCTGGCGGGACGTGATCGGCTGGCTGGAGGCCCGGGGCTTCGACGGCTGCGGCGAGACGGCGTGGCCCAGGGAGATGTTGGCGAAGGCGGAGGGTTGATCTTCTGCACTTTTTCCCACCCCCTCTGTCGCAAGACGACCCCTACGGGGTCTCGCGACAGAGGGGGTGAAAAGGCTTGACAGGGGTGCTATAATATGCATAAAGATAAACGGGAGGTGTCTGATGCATTTTGTAGTGACAGCCTACGACGGCAGGGACAGCGAGGCCGGCCTGCGCAGGCAAAGCATGCGCGAGCAGCACCTTGCGGGCGTGAAAAAGCTGATCAAGGAGCGCAAGCACCTGTTCGGCGCGGCAATTCTTAATGATGACGACAACCGGATGGTCGGGTCGGTCATGATCGTCGATTACCCCTCAAAGGATGCGCTTGTCAGTGAATGGCTCAGCGGCGAGCCCTATGTCACGGGGAATGTGTGGCAGGAGATCGACATCAAGCCGTGCGTTGTGCCGGGGTTTTTCCTGGAGGCCCGCCCATGACCAACCAGTCCCATTACTTCACCGACGACCCCAACCTGCCCGACGACCCGCGCACGTTCACCTACTATTATAAGGAGCATGCCCTGCGGCTGACCAGCAACAGCGGCGTGTTCTCCCACGGACACGTGGACGAGGCCACGGACCTGCTGCTCAAGCACATCCCCCCCCTGCAGGGGAGCCTGCTGGACCTGGGCTGCGGCTGCGGGGTTGTCGGCGTCGCGCTGGGGAAAGCCTACGGCCTACAGGTGACGCTGGCGGACATCAACCCCCGGGCCCTGGCCTGCGCGGAGATCAATTGCCGCGAAAACGGTGTGCAGGCCGAGATCGTGCGCTCCGACTGCTTCGGCGCTATCCCGGGAAGTTTTGATACCATCGCACTCAACCCGCCCATCCACGCGGGCAAGGAGGTCGTGTACCGCATGTTCGAAGGGGCGGCGCAGCACCTGACCCCCGGCGGCGGCTTCTATGTGGTGATGCTGGACAAGCACGGGGCCAAGGGCGCAGCCGCGCAGCTCGGCGCGATTTTCGGCGCCTGTGAAATCCTCTACAAAAAGAAGGGCCACCGCGTGCTCTTTTGCGAAAAAAACGCTTGACAAACGGGCGCAGTTCGATTATAATATATGTCGTCGCCATTCCCGCCGCGGGCGAGAACGTATGCACCTTTAGCTCAGTTGGTAGAGCACCTGACTCTTAATCAGGGTGTCCAGGGTTCGAGCCCCTGAAGGTGTACCATAACGAGTCCCTTATGACTATTTCCACTCGAGTTGGAATCATAAGGGGCTTTTTTGTGAAATCTCTTGACAAATCAAAAAATCCATGTTATGTTTAAAAGGGAAGATAGGAAAATA
>Ga0123353_10002023_pt1 | contig 25023 bp, 22 predicted proteins | sample TergutLab28metaG_3_FD_92763 | JGI IMG/M metagenome (GOLD analysis project Ga0123353, IMG submission 92763) | Labiotermes labralis P3 segment gut microbial communities from Petit-Saut dam, French Guiana - Lab288 P3 | ecosystem: Host-associated > Arthropoda: Insects > Digestive system > Gut ...
CCAGCCCTGCGAATTGCTCCACAAGACCGTCGGGGAAACTACATGGTAAACAGGTAATTACATGGAAAACTCCTTTCAGTTTTCAAGTTGAGCCAAGCTTCACTTGGCGATTCCGATAATGGCCGGCAAAAAATTCGCCAGCATCATCAGACGCATCAAAAACGGTTGTTTGAGTGTATTCATGATTCTATCCTTATTATGTCCTTGGGATGTTTTTTAGTTTGTTGCCGTTCACAATTTTGGCTCACAACTCGATTTCCTGGTTGTTATAACAGTACAGTCCGCACCACGGGATGGAGGTGGTTTTTCCCGCCCCGTTGGCCCCGAGAAGACCGAACACGGACCCTTTCGGCACGGAAAACGATAAACCATCAACCGCCAGTGTCCGGTCTGTTCCGGTCCCAAACGATCGGGTGACATTTTTGAATTCGATGGCGATAGTCATGATTTTTCCTCCACCAGTTTGAGTTCCTTGAATTGCTTGTCGAGAATCCCCAGGACGTCTTTGTATTTCAGTCCGAACCGCAATCCCTCGACCAGAAAACCGATCGCCTGACGGGAAAGCGTGTCGTGGATGTATTCGGCGGAAAACGGCGACGGACCTTCGGCAATAAAAATCCCGAGTCCGGGTCGCTGAATCACGACCCCTTCCTTGGCCAATTGCGAGAAAATCCGACTGGTTGTCGTCGGATTGAGTGCCAGCATTTTGGCCAGTTCGCGAACAGACGGGAGCTTTTCCCCCGGTCTGAGCCTATTCGTTACCACCAGCCGCTTGATTTGCAGCACCACCTGCTGCGTGAGCGGCTCACTGCTATGATAGTCGAGTACAATTTTCATTACAAAAATCCTCCCAAAGATGAGCGGGACTCCTAAACGTTTTACTGTATGATATAATATCATACAGGCAATACAGCGTCAATAGCAAAAATGTCACCCTTTGCAAGATTTTTCCGGATTTCAATGTTCCGAGTACGACTTTAGATCGAATCCGCAACTGGTCTGGTGTAAATTGGTGAAATTGAATAAGGTCATCGGGTGTTTGCAATGTTCGAAGATTTTGTTATGGAGGAGCAGATGGGTCACGTTTATTCGCAGGATTTACGAGAGCGCGTTTTGAAGGATTGTGACGACGGCATGTCGAGCGAAGACACCGCAAGAAAATACACCGTCGCCATTGCCACGGTTTGCGTCACGATGGTTTGACGGCACCGCTTGTGATTGACGGTGCAATCAACGGTAAAATATTTTTGGCTTGGGGTGAAACAGGAGTTATTGCCGACGCTTCACGAGGGCGACACCGTGGTGATGGACAACTTGAGTTCGCACAAAGTTGTAGGCGTGAAAGAGGCGATTGAGAGTGTCGGCGCGAAGGTCCTTTACCTCCCGCCGTACAGTCCCGACTTCAATCCGATTGAGATGGTGTTTGCGAAATTGAAGACAATGGTTCGCAAGTGAAAGTTGCGGAACGTGGAAGACCTCTGGCACAAACTCGGCGAATTATGTGACGTGTTTTCACCACAAGAATGCCAAAATTACTTCAAACACGCCGGATACCGAAAGAATTTACCACTCCAGACAAAACTCCTGATACGCTCTGGCATGACACAAGCGAATCATTGACAACGGTTTTCATTTTTTCCAGTCCGATTTGGGCGACTTCAAGCGGTGTTTGCGTTTTCCAATAATTTTGATTGAACAGTTCCAAGGAAAAAGCCCCCTGAAAACCGGCGGCGCAAAGTGTCCGAATGATTTCTCCCAAAGGGCAGATTCCATCGCCCGGATAAATGCGGTCTTTGTCGGTGATGCTCTCCCGGGAAGGCTCGGCGGGATAATCATTCAGGTGGAAAAGAGGCAACGCCGCACCGTTGATTTGTTTCAAACCGACAAAAGAACCGTCCCCTTTGTAAAGATGATAGGCGTCAAGGAGAAGACCGGCATTGGGATGTTTCGCGGAAATGGCAATGGCCGCGGCATCCGCCAAGCGTCCCAATGTTGGCGACCACCCCCAGAGTTCCATAAGCGGCGTGACTCCGGTCTGTTCCCCAAGTTCGAGGATTGCCCGATACCTTGCTCCACAGGCTTCAAGGTCGTCGATCCGGGCGTCCGTGGCACCGACCGGAGGGGCGGCGATAAAAGGACAACCAAGTTCGGCAAGGAGTTCCATTTCACGCTTCAGTTGAACCATGCCCTGTTCTCGCCGCTCGGGGTCATCAACAATCCAGGGCGTAAAGCCAATGCCGTTTTCAAGCACAAGTCCGTGATCTTCAATCCGTTTTCGCAAATCGGAGAGTTTTTTTCCTGCGGAAACATATTTTTCGAGTCGCATCATCCATATCTCAACGCCGTCGTAGCCGACTTTTGCAGTGAGATCAATTTCCTCTTCAATGGAAAGATCAAACCCCAGAAGCGTCCCCGTATTGAGCGAAATACGCCGCGGCTTGACATCAGAATGATTTTTGGCGACAACTGTCGGAAGCGTCCCCGGCAAATACAATGCCGCGGCTCCCAGTCCGAGCAACGAAAACATGTCACGGCGATTCATGAGGAGTCATTTCACAAAAATGAAGGATCATGGAAAAGATAGAAAGATTACGGAAAATCTTCCTTTATAGGTCCGCAAATAAAAATTGAGCTTGTTCGGTGAATCACCTGCATCGCTGACCATAAAAATATTTGCTATTTTGTGTATGGCAACATAATGTCGGTGCAACAGGCAGCGCTGAAAGCGGCTCAAATTTTAGTCTTGCAATCTATAAATTTTACCATGTGTTGCCGACCAGAGCAACAAACCTCATAAAATTCTTCCAAATGCTCCTTATCTGCTCCGGATCAATTCCCAAACGGCTCTAATCACTCTTTTTCGCCGACGACGGGGACGACCCAAACTTTCAGTTCACTTTCAATGTCGTGGCCAAGATAGATACGGACCGTGTAGAGACCGAGTTCCTTGAGCGGCCCGGTCAGTCGAACCTGGTCTGCTGTCAAGGTGATATTGTCCAAACGAAGAGCCTTGGCAATGTCCTCAGGACCAACAGAACCGTACAAATGTCCTTCGTCATTGGCATTTGCTTCGATGGAGATGCTCTTTTTCTTGATCTCGTCCGCAAGCGACTGGAGACCGACAAGACGTTTCTTTTGAATTTCCGCGAGTTTGGCCTTGTGTTTTTCAACCATCCGTTTGTGGTGGTCGGTTGCAACCGTCGCCAATCCCTGGGGAATCAGAAAATTGTTCGCGTAACCGGGACGGACCTCAACGATGTCACCCTGCTTGCCAAGCGGGTCGATGGTTTGAATCAACAGGAGCCGGACCCCTTTGCTTGTTTCCCGGGGAAGACGTTTTGCAGCAGACGCCACGTTTCTTGCTCGTTTATTTTTAATCGCTGTCATGGAACAACCTGTTTTCTATTTTTGTCGCAAAAACTTATTGTTATCACCAATATTTTGACGAAATTCTAAAATGGGATGGAATACTATGATGAAATTCTAAAACGGTACGTCGTCCACCGGAGAACCACCACCATAATCTCCGGTGGCGTCATCATAGGAAGACTGGGACGTGTAGGAATCCTGTTGCGTCTGCCGATGGGGGGAAGGACGGGCTCCACCACTATAGGATTTTGCTTCTCCACCTGCTCCTGCTCCGCCGCTCCCCCTTGTACCGAGCAGCTGGATTCGCTCGCCGATCACTTTCAATTTGTTCTTTTTTTGCCCATCCTGCCCTTCCCAGGAATCGAGTTTCAGACGTCCCTCGATCATCAACGGACTCCCTTTGGTGCAATATTCGCTGACGACTTCCGCTGTTCTTCCCCAAAGTGTGATGTCGACAAAGGTTGTTTCATCGACCCATTCTCCGTTGGCTCCCTTGCGACGATCGTTGACGGCCAAACCGATGTCTGTCACCGCAAGGGAATTGGGCGTGTAACGTAATTCAGGGTCCCGAGTCAAATTCCCGATGAGAATCACGCGATTGAAACTTGCCATTTGGTCAACTCCGATCACTAAGGTGGGGAAAAAAGCAAACGAACTGATGTTTTTATAGACGAAAGACTAAAACCTATCAAGCTATCAGTCTATAGGGCTGTCAACAGTTTCAGCTTCATCATCTTCTTCGGATTCTTCCAAGTCGATGATCGTGACCTGTTCGCCAACCACCGGAGTCGCGACCAGGCGCACGGGGCCTTCTTTGGCATGTTCAACGACGGTATCCACGATTTTGGGATCAACTTTCAGGAAGAGAAAACGAAGAATACTATCGGTGATCTGACATTGACGGGTCAGTTCCGACAGTTTCTGGGAATCCAGTTTGAAATAAGTGAGCCAATAGGTTCCGCGGCGATGTCCCTGGATGGGATAGGCCAAACGACGTTCTTCCCAAAGTCGGCTCAAGAGGACTTCCCCTCCCATCGACTCGATAAATGTGGTGATTTGCCCGGAAACGTCGTCCGGATTGCGGGCGTAAAGCTCCGAATTGAGGATAAAAAGCCCATCATAAACGTTTGTTGTCAAAATAAACACTCCTGAACGTATAAATTGCGGTTATGGACCAGCCACCCGAACCCCGGAGATGCCAGAGCGTATTCAAAATTGATAACGGCTCTAAAATTCTTTCCAAAACTCAGGTTACGTCAAAAACGGTCATGCTGAATCAACATTTTGGTTCAAATCATGACAAATGGCGGATGAATTCTATGAATTCGTATTCATAACGGTTCATTTTTATGAATTCGCTATGAATTGACATTATACCGGTTCATCGTTTCCTGAGGGCCGAACTTGAGCCAGCATTCCACGGCATTTGCCGCTGTTCCTACCAAGTCCGACAGCTTTTTTCGTTCGTCCGGATTGAATCCGGAAAGAACATAATCCGCTGCATCCATCCTGTCGGGAGGCCGACCAACACCGATTCGCAGGCGACAAAAATCATGGGAGGCAATTTTTTGAGTGATGTCTCGCAATCCTTTTTGTCCACCGTCACTTCCGCCGGTTCGCATTCGCAACTGACCGAACGAAAGATTCATATCATCACAAACCACTAAAAGCTCTGTGAGTGCCATTTTGTAAAAGCGAATCGCTTCCGAGACACTCAAACCGCTTCGATTCATGTAAGTTGTCGGAGAAAGGAGCAAAACCTGTTCTCCGGCCACTTCCATTTCGACGACCTCGCCATGAAATTTTTGTTTCGGCTTTGGTCGTCCAATTCGTACAAAAAGCTCTGCAAGCACCATAAACCCGATATTGTGTCTTGTTCCTTGGTACTCACGACCGGGATTCCCAAGACCAACCACCAGTTTCATGAGACTAGGCTTCCTCTTCTTCCGCTTTCTTGCGTCCGATCACTTCCGGCTGTTCGTCCTCGACCTTGGCTTCCAGTTCCTCATCGGAAATCTCAACAGCCGGCTCGCAGGTCACGACAACAGCGGTTTGGTCCTCCAGAACCACGGCGCCCGGCGGAAGAGGCAGGTTGCTCACGTGAATCGTCTGATTCAACTCCAGTTGATTGATATTAATATCAATTTTCTCCGGAACGGAAGCCGCTTCACATTCAAGCTCCACAACATGCAGGAGCTGTTTGACGACCCCTCCTTCGCGTGTTCCCGGCGCCTCGCCACGGAGTTCGAGAGCAACTTCGACCTTGATTTTTTCGTGTTCACCGACCCGAGCCAGGTCGACATGCAAAACAGAGCTTCCCCAAGTGTCCCACTGACACTCTTTAATCAGCGCCTTTTCTCGCACGGCTCCGCTCAACTGAACGAAACGGCTTCCACGACGGATCGCGACGGCCACATTCTCTTCAGGAACCGCCAGACACAAATTTTCCTGTTGGTGACCGTAAAGTACGGCCGGAATTTTCCCGGCAGCTCGCAAACGGCGATTATTTCGCTTTCCCAGAGCTTTCCGAAGCTCCACATTCAATGTTTCCACTTCAACCATTGGTATTCCCCTAAGGTCAAACAGCCAATAATAATTTATAGAGTCAATTTTTATTTTGATGCCCACAAAAGGGGCGATAGACTCGTCAAATAAGCGCAAACTCCCCCGTGAAGGAGGTAAAGGGAGTATTCTGCCATTTTTTTCCGCCTTGGCAACCCCTCCCTGAGTCGATTTCTCCAGAAGAGCCGATTTAGAGCCAATATTCTCCCGATTCTCCCGAAAAATAAGTAGTTTCTGTTGAAATAACGCCAAAATTCAAGGAGGCAACAAAATCCTTTTCTATTGCCGCCTTCTGTTGACTTGCTTCTCTGTCTGTTTTTTCCGAGGCCGGTCAATTTTACCTGAGAGATGATAGTCGAGTGAGTTTTGAGACATAAAACGCTCATAATTCAAAGATTTTCCCTTGAAAAACCCGCTCGCATGGAGTAAAATTACAAAATGAGTTATGATGACCTGATCCCGAAACCGACGTCTGATCTGTTTACTGCCGTCATGTGGTCGGCGCCGAAAAACGAGCCGATTTTGCGGTCGTTCATCAATGCGGTGCTGACCGACATCGGCAGGACGCCCATCGTCAAGGCGACGGTGCTCAATCCGTTCAACATCAAGGAATTTGCCGCAAATAAGGCGATCATCCTTGATGTTCGCGTTAAAGACGAACTTGGCCGGCTCTACGATATCGAAGTGCAGGTGGCTCATCATGCGGCGTTCACGAATCGTGTGCTGCATTATTGGTCGGACACCTATTCGTCACAACTGAAAACGGGTTCAAACTACACGGCGTTGTGTCCTGTGATCAGCATCATTTTGACCGAGTTTCCGATTTTTCCGCAACTGAAAAATCTGCATCATGTGTTCCAGGTCACGGCCAAGGAAAACCCGGATGTTTTGTTGACCGATCATTTGCAAATCCATTTTGTGCGGCTTTCGGACTTGCTCAAAGGTCATTGGGAAAAACTGGAGAGCATTCGTCGCGAGCTCCAACATTGGGTGAATTTTTTTGTTTTCGCGGCGGTAAAAACGGAGGATGAGATGTCTGGTTTGGTTGACAATGACCCGATCATTCGCGCGGCGTATGAAGAACTGCAACGTTTTTACGCAGACGATGAGTTGCGCGAAAAAGTGCGTGAACGCCGACAATTCTTGATCGACTACCACCTCGGCATGAACGCCGCCAAACAAGAAGGCCTTACCGAAGGTGAAGCCAAAGGTAAGGCTGAAGGAGAGGCTAAAGGTAAGGCTGAATCCATTATACGAACATTAACCAAACGTTTTCAGACTGTTTCACCAATAATCAATGAAACGGTACTTGGTCTTACGGACTTGGAAGAGCTAGAACGACTGGCCGACTTCGCGTTCGATTGCCAGACACTTGATGAGTTTGAGAAGGCCATCAAGTAAAATCGCAGGGTCCCGTTTGCGTGCCGTCAAACTCAACACAATAGGGTCGCGAAATAGATTTCAGCGGGGTGCTCTCGGCATCCATCGGTCACTGTGCCCGGGGATGAGCTTTTTCGTAGACTTCCCGGAGAGAAGCGGTGCTGATATGCGTGTAGATTTGCGTCGTCACGAGACTTTTATGACCAAGCAACTCCTGGACGCTTCGGATGTCGGCACCGTGGTCGAGCAGATGGGTCGCGAAGGTATGACGTAATGTGTGTGGAGTTGTCCGGTGGTCAAGTCCGGCCGTTATCAGATGTTTTTCAATCATGCGACCGATACTTCGGGTGGTGAGCCGGTTGCCGAATCGATTGAGAAACACCGGACGGTCGGGCGATTCTTTCTTTCGGGAAACCACGGAACGGACGGCGAACCAATTCAAAAGTGCTGCCTGGGCGAACGACCCAATGGGGGCAAATCGTTCTTTTTTTCCTTTGCCGCGGACACGCATGACCCCGTCGTCCATCAGGATGTCTTCTCTGTTGGCCCCGATGGCCTCGCTGACACGCATTCCGGTCGAATACATTGTTTCCAGGATTGCCCGATCGCGAAGTCCCATCGGTTCGTCCGCCGGCGGTGCCTCCAGCAAAGCCTCGATTTCACGGGTCGTCAAAAAATGCGGAAGAGAACGTCCCGCCCGCGGATTTCGGAGTGGTTTGGCCGGATTTTCCAGGACCCAACCTTCACGGAGTCCGAATTTGTAGAAACTCCGGAGCGATGCAAGACGTCGTGAAATGGTCGTCTTGGCGTAACCCGCCTCGCTCATGGCGGCAAGGTAACCGCGAAGTTCCAAGGTCGTGATCTGATCGGCACGAGGACAGTATCCCTGACGTGATTCCGCCATGTACTCGGCCAACGCCTCAAGGTCTTCCCGATAACTCTTGACGGTGAGTTCCGAGGCGTTTCGTTCCGCCACCAAATATCGCAAAAACCGATCAACCGCCGACAAAAACGGAGTATGAAGCGCCGAAAGCGGCTCAATTTTTAGTCTCGCATCTCTAATTCCCAATTCCAAACTCCCAATTATTACCATGTTACCACGGGTTGGTCATCATGTCGACGATTTGGTCGGCCATTTTGTCGATGGTTTCCTGGGAAGCGGTCGCATAGGACTGCCCCATCTCGGCAACAAGGTAAGAATTCGTTTCAATGTCCACGGCAATCGGCTCAAGACTCCGGAGCATGTTTCCACGACGGTCTTTCCATTCCGCAACAACGACCATCCGGAGATTTTTCTGTCTTTGCCCGTTATAGTCGTCCGTGATTGAGACATTTTGCGTTTCGGAAACAATCCGACCCACAAGCGTCGTGTCAGCAGTGGGACGACCGATCACCTTGTAAGGGGTTCGCATTTCGATTTTCTTGCAGACCGCCTCCGTAAGACGCTCGCCCAATTGACGACGGTAACTGTCGCTCATGAAAATCGGGACGTGAACCGTTTTAATGTCGGTCCGGTAAAGCGTGTCCGTTCCCACCTGATAACCGGAACAGCCGCCCACAATTCCGAGCAACATGCCGAAAAATATCCCCAAAATCATGACTGCCGCCGAAAAATTTTTCATTCTTTACTTCCCCAGGGGATGAACGATTTCAACTGCTGTGAAAACGTCTTGGGTTCGGCAGGATAATCCTTGATTTCCTCGAGCCGCGTTTTTGCCCGTTCCGCATATTGACTTGTGGGATGGGTTTTCAATATCTCTTGATACTGCATCCGGGCGGCTCCGTAGAACTTTTGCTTTTCGTAATACTTCCCCATGGTCCAGCGACGGTCCGCCGCCGCTTCGGAGATTTCATCAATGGCCTTCATGAGTTTTTCACGATTTTCATTGAGACTGGGACCGAACTGTTTCAGCGTTTGATCCGCAATTTTTTGTGCTTCCTCAAGTTGTGCGGCGTCATACTCGGAACCGCTGAACGCCTGTTTGCGGCAGATGGTCTCAAGATAGGCCGCCCGGGCCACATATTCATGTTTTCGGGCATTTTCCTTGAGTTGCTTGAACCAGGAAGCCGCTTCCTCATAGTAGGAATCCCCTTGTTCTTTGCCGCGATTCATGTAGGCAAACCCCAATTGCAACATGCTCTCGTCGCTGAGTGGTCCGCGTGGGTCATTAATGGCGATCGACTTGTAAGCCTTGATCGCCGCTCCAAACGTGTCGAACGTCGGACGTGTTTTATCTGTCGGATTGATGTATCCGACCCCCGATTCGGTCTTTTTGATCCAATATCCTGCGATTTCATAGATATTTTTAATCGCGGCGTCCTTGTGTTTGCTCTGGAAATTGGCAATCAACCGATCGTAATTTTCAAATGCCCGGGCATATTCTTTTTCCTGGTAATAACACTCTCCGGCGAAGAATCGGGCATCCTCTTCGAGCACGGTGTCAGGCCATCGTTTGGCGGCGGTCTCGAATTTCTTGGCCGCTTCACGATATTTTTTGTCGGCCATGAGTTTTCGGGCCTCTTCCATGGCGGCTTCCGCCTTTTTTTGGTCGGGACCGAGTCCGACCCACTTTTTCGAGCGTTCGTAGAACGTGACAGGGTCGAGCAACGACCAATCGAACACATGTTTCTCGTCTTTTTCCCAGGAATAGGCCTCTTTATTCTGTTCCATTGCTTTGTCGTACATGTCGAACGACACTTGGGAGACGGAACGTTGGTTGGCGTTTCCATACCGAGCCAGAAACGGTCCCCGAGGGTCCGGAAGCGGTTTTTTCCAGGCCGGGTCTTTACTGCTTTTCCTGGAATTCTGAATGTCCTCCCATCTCCGGAAGTGTTCCGACGCATCAAGTTCGGCCTGATTCATTTTCGACTGAATCAACTCGGAAGACTGAGCGGTTTTCTCGTTTTCCGTGAGATATTCCATCGGAAGGGAAAGCGTCGGAATGGTCACCGGTGCAGAGGACGAAGGTGGGGCAAAACCCAAAGAAGGAAGCGGAGGAGATTCCGTCTGGGGAGTGTAGGCGGAAGGCCGATAGGCAGGCGCCGGGTAAATCGGAACGCCGCCGTTAAGCAGTGTTGACGATTCCGGAAATTGTTGCATCGACTCCTGCTGCAAAGGAAACTGCTGTGACGGAGCCTGCTGCAAAGGGGTTGATACGTAATAGGGCGAATTCGCTGAAATGGCCGGTTGTGAAGCGGAAGATTGCGGTGATGATTGCGGAGGAAACGATTGCTGTGGAACAAACGGCGTCGCATTATTATTGTAAAGCGGCGCGGAAGGGAGTTCGTCGGTCGTGTTTTGCAGAGGTTGCAAAGGATAAGGATACTGCGCCCCGACAAAAACCACCGGACAAAACAGGGCGATTCCCAAAGCGGCAATGACGACGCTATATTTGACGTGATATTTTACGACGTTATGTTTTGTTGTCTTGGACATCCTTGTCCTTTCCCACCATGATTTTGAAATAATCGAACATTTTCGGTCGTTTGCCGATCAGGTGACAGATGTATTGATTCAGCAATCCTCGCATTTGTCTGAGAGCCGGCAGTTCCAGCGGAATTTCTTTCCATGAAACACGGTCGCTGACCGCCAGTTCCGCAGCAAAACGGGCCGTTTTCATGGAAACCGTGCTCAATTGCTGCCTGCCCGTCCGACACTGTGAACACAGGACACCCCCGTCGAGATGTCCGAATGTCATTGACGTGTTGGCATCTTCCGGCATTTCGCGTCCGCACTGCACGCAGGCGTCGAACAGTGGAAATGATCCGACCTGTTCGAGCAATTGCCATTCGAATCGCATCAGACAAGAAATCACGGTCTCACCTTCGGCGAGCATTTCCAGGGTTTCCGTCGCCAGATCAAACAGTTCCGGTGAAGGATTTTCTTCAACGGTCATGTCGTCGAGCAGTTCAATGACATAGTAACCGGCGTACAACCCGGCGAAATTTTTCGGTTCCGGACGAAATCTTGCGAGAAGTTTCGATTCGGTCAACAAATCGAGAACATCCCCCCGCTTGGGGAGGAATGTTACCAAAATCCTGGCCATCAGGTCAAGAGCAGATTCGAACGGTCCTTTGAGCCGTCTCCCTCCTTTGGCCAAAGCCCGTATTTTTCCAAAATCCCGTGAAAACAGCGTGACAACCAAACTTGACTCGCTGAAATCGACCGTTTTGAGGACAATCGCTTCCGTTTTTTGATACATGTACTATTATCCCACCAGCCTTTACAGGACGTCAAGCAGGAATTACAACCGGATGAATATCTTGCACTTGTAAAGAATATACGCCGGAATAAAGTTGACCGCCACGAACAAAAGGCCGTAACACATGCTTGCAAATTCTTTCGTGAAACAGGAACTTTGCGCCGTCAGCCAATTGATAAACTGCATGTTGAGTCCCCAGCTTCCCCCATAGAAAAACCATGACAGGATGTCGGAAAGACAGTAAATGGTGATGGCGTTACATCCAAGAATCACGGCAAAATGCAGGAGCCGCTTGTGTCCGAGAATATCCACGAAATAAAGACACGCACCAAGTCCCATGCAGGCAAAACCGGACGTGATCAATGTATAGGAACTCGTCCAGAGACTTTTGTTGACGGGAAATGTCTGCCCCCAAAAATAGCCGGCAATCGCCAGAAGCATCCCGGAGAAAAACAAGATGATCACCTTGCGTTCCTGAGAGCGGGAACCGAGCAGGAGCAGTCCGGCAAACACGCCGATCAAACCGGAACTGACTGCCGGGATCGTGCTGAGAATCCCTTCCGGGTCCCAGGCCATCGGCTCTTTCCATTCTGCCCCGTGCGGATGCGGATTCCACGGTCCCCAATAGGGACGTCCGGGAAGAATTTGGCTGTCGACCCAGGCCGCCAGGTTGTTGCCCGGTTCCATCATCACTCTGCCATCCTGCCCCGGCGTGGGAACACACATCATCAGGAAATGGTAACCGACCAGGAATAAAATGCAGAGAAAAACCTGCATTTTTCTCGGGAAAAACAGGAAAATCAAACCGCAGAACAAGAAGACCAGGGCAATCCGGTGCAAAACACCGAGATAGCGGACATACCAAAACACTGCGAGAATCCTGCTGAACCCCGTTTGCTCACTGACTTCGGGAAGATTATAAAGGTGATACCAGCTCATCAGCAAATAGAGCGCCATACCGACCACGTAGATTTTCACGGCCCGAGTTATGACTTTTTTGCATAATTGCCATTTTGAAACGCCTGCAGCAAGTCGGCGTCCGAACGCAAAGGCGATGGAGACCCCGATGATAAAAAGGAAAAACGGGTAAACCAAGTCCGTGGGCGTTATGCCGTCCCAGTCGGCGTGGAGAAGCGGACCGTAAACGTTGTGCCAGGTTCCGGGGTTGTTCACGAGGATCATCATCGCGATGGTGAGTCCCCGAAATGCGTCCAGTGAAAGGAGTCGCGGCAAAGGGGGAAGAACTGTTTTTTTTGCTTCCATGGTTGGTGTTCCTGAAATATTTAGTAAAGTTGGTCCTGAAATATTGAAATGTTCCTTAAAATACTGAAGTGATTCCTGAAATATTCAATGAAAATATTGTTTATGGGACGGAAACGGTGCGACTTCCGTGACCCGTGTTGTTAAATGCTTTGAGTTTGACCGTTCCTTGGACACGGATCGGTTTTTGATAGACCGGAGAGTGCAAATCGGGTTCCGTGCCATCGACGGTGTACCGGATTGTCAGGCCAGGGAACTCTTCATTGACAAAAAGCATCCCGTCTTTGATGACGGCTCCGGGCGGGGAAATCCGGTACAAAACACCACCGAAAAGTCGGTCGAGACGGTCGAGTTCCCGCAATCCGACGGTGCTTAAAAACGCCAACCAGTCGGTCTGAAGAGCGGCTTGACGTTCGGCATCATCTTCGATCAGTTCCCAGCATCGGTGTCCTCCCCAGGTATTTTCGGCAAACGCCAAGAGTCGCGGTTGGAGAAACAACTCAATTCGCTCTTTCTCGGAAATGGTTTCGCTCCAGATAAGCGCCTCGATTCCGAGAATGTGTTGCTTCATTTCCGGATTGAGTCGTGCCATTTCCGGATGTTCTTTTTCGACAAACGGGGTGCCTATGGGGTCGTCGAAGCGGACGGACCGCAAAAGATTGAACGGTTCGAACTCAAACGTGCTTCGGGCCGAAACATAACCTCCCCAATTCAGCCCCGGCTCATCAGGATGCTTTTCGTAACAAAGGTCGAAGTAGAAGTTGGTGACGTTACACAATATGACGTCAAACCCGGCATTGGTAAAACGGTACGCCATGTCCTCGTCCCCCCAAAGCGAGTTCCAGATAGAAGGAATTGCCCCCTGGTTGAGGAATTTCGGGTTCGGGATCATTTTGCCGTTTTCGTCGGGAGTCAGACAAACCTCTTCCCAACCGCCGACTTTGGTAATGCCGAGTTCTTTGAGCATCATGAGCATCTTCCAGAAAAAGTCGACACTTAGGAGTTTTGTCGTTTTCGGACCGTCCATCGCGTCGACAAGCGGTTGACATGCCGGGGAGTTCAGCCAGGCTCCTTCGGGAAGTTCATCGCCTCCCAGATGGAAAAATTCGAGCGGAACACCTGCCTCGTCGTGCATTTTCTGGATTTCCTGAACCACTTTTTTGTAAAAGTGGAGCGTCGAATCATAACCGATACAAGCGATATTGTCGCGGAACATTTGTGCTGAATAATACTCCGACTTATCTTCCGGATCGGTCAACCGGTACTCGAGGGCCTCTTCCGTTTTCCCTTCTTTCATCAAACGGTCATAACGCGACTCCATGGCGACCATGGCCGCCCTAGCGTGACTGGGAAAACAGATTTCCGGCACAATACCAACGTGTCGCTTTTTGGCATATTTGAGAATGTCCATGTAATCGGCTTTGGAAAAGTAACCGTGAGCATAAACCGTCGGATCATCAGGGTCGGGACCGGAACCAAACGCCGGTTGCAGAAAATCATGACCGTCAAGAGTATGTCCGCGACGCGAACCGACCTGAGTCAGCTCGGGCAGTCCGTCGATTTCAAGCCGCCATCCTTCGTCGTCGCTCAACCGAAGTTTGAGCGAGTTGACTTTGTAGGTGGACAAAATATCCAGCACCTTGCAGATGGTTTCCTTGTCATGAAAATGGCGGGCGACGTCGAGATGAAACCCGCGGTGATGAAACCGCGGAGCGTCTTCGATTTCCCGGCCTGGAATTTTAATGACAAGGTTTTCCTGCGGCTCGATTTTGGCCGGAAGGAGAGCCAGAAGACTCTGAATGCCATAAAAAACCCCGGCGGCATCGGTTCCCTGAATTTTCACGCCGTTTCCAGGTGAAGCCGAAAGCCGATAGGCCTCCTTGTCTGAATCAAGAATTTTTTCCTCCGCAAAACCAAGCGAAATGATATTTTTTCCTGTTTCGGTCCCTTCTCTGATCGACAAATCCAAGCCGAATCGTGTTTGAAACTCCCCGGCCAGATATTCCGCTTCATTTTGAAGAGACGGCTCATAAACGATTTCCGTTTTTGAGGAAAGGGAGCAATCACCGTTTTTCGTGGTGATGTTCACGGGTCTGGGAATCATCGGGAACAGTTTTTCACCACAAACGGCGTGTCCCCCTCCGTTCATCGATTTGTTCAACTCATACTGATACTCCGGCGTTACAAGCGGAAGCTGATCGTAATTGCCGCGATTCATTTGATCCGGTCGGGTGAACGGTGTCCGGGTGAAATTCGCGATTTTTTCGATGGATTGGGTTGGCTTTCCTTCATCGAACACGAAATAAAGGATTCCACAAGGAGGGTCGTCCCGGCGGATCATCGCTCCACGCATCGTGTAGGGAATCGTGCAGGACTCGCCCGGCGGCAACTCAAATCCCTTTTTGGGCTTGAGTCTGTAAAAATAACCGTTGATATGCTCGACTTCCCCCTCCCCGGGTTCATCCGCAGGAATCACATGGTAGGTGTCCTGATTGAAGTAGAGCGTCCAGTTGTCTCCGAGCGTTTTGTCGCCCATGTTGGTGAAATCAAATGCCGCGGTACACTTGTATTCATCCGGATAATTGGAAACAAGTGTCCACGTGACTTTAATGTCCTCACCGAATGAAGACGACTCGCCGGCAAACACCGACAATGAAGCCGGCAATAAAATGATCGATAAAATGATCAAAATGACGGTGACGGAAAGAAAAAACTGTTTCATTTTACATAATCCCGGTGATTTTTTTATTTTTTATAAGGTGAGAGGCAGGAAGACAAGAGGTGTTTTTCTTTGAACCTCTTAATTTCGTATCTTTTACCTCTTTCCTTCTCCCTTTTTTTATTTCCATAGTTTGTTGACGATTCGAATCACAACGGTGCCCGACACAACAAACACGGCGCCGCACATAACGGCATAACCGGTCCTTCCGTAAAGGATGTTTCCAACGAGGAACAGACTCGACCAGATCATGGCGCAACCGCAAGTCCAACCGATCAGAGCCATCGGGAAGTTGTCTTCTTTGTTCCGCATTTCTTCAACGCTCAGACCGGCTGCTTTTCGGACAGGTCCCCAGCCGGGACCGCCGGGACGTACTTTTTTGTAAAACTCAATGAGCGTGTTCATGTCGGTTTTCGGCCCCAAGTATGCGGTGATGACCCATGCGACGGTCGTGATCGCCACGGTGATCATGAGGCGGTGATGCGTGTTGAGGACCAGCACTTCCCGCCCGAGTGATTCAAGCAGGGTTTGAGCTTTTGCAGCATCGGCACACCACCAGGCCACCTTGTCGCCGACGACGAAAATCGCTGAAACGAGGAACGAAACGACCATCGCGACCACTTCGCTCCAGGCGTTGATCCGCCACCAGAACCAGCGAACGAGGTAAAGCAATCCCGTGCCGGCACCGATCTGCAACAGGATATCGAATCCTGCCCTTGCCGACTCAAGGACGAGAACCATTCCGCCGGCACAGGCAAAAATCAATAGGGTTGCAATACGTCCGGCCATGACGTAATGCTTTTCCGACTTGCCCGGCGCGACGAAAATCCGGTAAAAATCATGCACGCAGTAGGAGGCCCCCCAGTTCAGGTGCGTCAGGAACGTCGAGGACTTGGCACAAATAAACGACGCGACCATCAGGCCGAAAAATCCGGCCGGGAGAAATTTCATCATGGCCGGATACGCGATGTCGTCTCCGAGCAGGCCCGGCTTGAGATGGGGAAACGCCTCCTTGATTGCGTCAAGGTTCGGGAAAACGATCAGTGAGGCCAGTGCCACAATAATCCATGGCCAGGGACGCAACACGTAATGGGCGACGTTGAAAAAGAGGACCCCGCCGAGCGAGTCTTTTTCCGACTTGGAAGCCAGCATCCGCTGTGCGATGTAGCTGCCGCCGCCGGGTTCGGCACCGGGATACCAGACGGCCCACCATTGGATCGCAATCGGCATCAGGAACACCGCGACGGCAAGTTCCCAATGGTTTGCAAAGTCCGGCATCATGTTGAGGTAGTTGATTCCGTCCGGCCCTTTCAGGGCACCTACTTTCTCGATCATCTGTCCCAACCCGCCGACGGCGACGTCATTGTGCACAGCATGCACGGCAAACCACGCCATGGCGATCACCCCGGTCATCATGATTACAAACTGGAAGAGGTCGATCACCAAGGCCCCCCAAAGTCCGGCATACATGGCGAACACGAGATCAATGAAGCCGACAACGACAATCGTCTGCCATGGGTCGAGTCCGAACAAAATATTGGCGATTTTGCACGCGGCAAGATTGACGTTGCCCATGATGATGCAGTTGAAGAAGAAACCGAGGTAAACCGCACGAAATCCCCGGACAAACGAGGCACTTTTGCCGCTGTAACGGATGTTGTAGAATTCGAGGTCGGTCATGACGTTGCTGCGTCGCCAGAGCCGGGCATAGAAAAACACCGTGGCCACGCCGGTCAGCGTAAAGGCCCACCATATCCAGTTTCCGGCCACCCCTTGTGTTCGCACAACTTGCGTTACGAAGTTCGGCGTGTCCGCCGCGAAAGTCGTTGCGACCATCGAGACCCCCGCCAGCCACCAGGGAACACTTCGTCCGGAAGCAAAAAACTCGGAAGTGTCTTTTCCTGCTCGTCTTCCATAAAACAGGGCCGGAACAAAACAGATCAAAACCGCCATGAGCATGACCACCCAGTCCAAGGAGGTCATTTTGAAAACTGCAAAAACCATAAAAACGACTTTCTTAATAAAAAAATGCCGCAAAAGTGACAATCAGATTTTCTTGCCGAAAGTATAACAAAAGAGAACGGAAATTTCAACAGGCCGAAAATTTCTTGCGGAGAATCGCCGAGAATCAGAAGGATCAAGGTCACAATTTTCAATATCCGCTTACGGAAACGGTGTATTCCCTGCTCGCGACGGTGACATAAGGACGCTGGGTGTCAGACACATTGGGATTGGGAACGACGAGCAAAACCGTCAGTTTGTAATTTCCCGGCGCTGTTGCTCTGATTTGCGGGTAATACTTTTTCGGAGCGTTCGGCATGATGTCGTCCCTAATCGGAGCCCAGGTTTCCGTCGACAGGTCCTGCCCGGTTTCGGTGTTGACATTCACCAAACCCTCTTGCCCCCGGAAGACCAACTGGCCTTTGTCTCTTTCCAGCCCGACATTTCCATAATTACTGATCGTTGTTGGGATCTCAATGGGGACACCGGCCCGATTGGAGGGGGGGATTTGCATCGAAACGTCCAGAATTCCCTGAAGCTGCTGCGGATTAGCCGTTACGTTGAACCCAGGAGTTGTCGGCGACGGAGTCGGCGTGATGGTGATGGGAGAAACGGTGTTTTCCGGATTTGAAGACGTAGAATTTGAAGACGGGGCCTCCGACCCGCCGACGGGATACGTTGGTGTACCAACCGGGGAAGAAATTGTGCCGGAAGTGGAACCGGAATCCATGCCTGGTGAACCGGGAGTTGTCGTCCCCGTCGGTCCGGTGGAATAGGTCAACTTGGGCCTCAAATCCAACTGCGAGGCGGTTTCCGCCGTGTTATTCGGTTGGATCGTGAAGTCAATGACCGTCGTCTTGCTTCGTGCCGGAATGGACGAAAGCGTCCAAAAGAGGGTTTGTTCGGAACCGTACATTCCGGCAGGCGAATGTTCCGCCGCAGGTACGCTTTCCATGTAAGTCACCCAGGCCGGAAGTGGGAGACTGACCGTTCCACTTCGTTCGACGTTTGAAAAATTGGAAATCACGATCTGGCACTTCATCGGTTGATTGACGGTCACTGTCGGTGGCATTTTGATTTCGATGGCCATCACGTCGTCTTGTGTCCAGGTGAGTGAAACGGACCGTGACCCGAATTCCAGTCGTCTTGCCCCCCCGTCAACCCCGGCAGGACGGACGACTTTCACGGAAATCGTGTTTGTGCCCGACGTCGAGGTCAGTTGGCGGATATTGACGGTCGCCTTACCGTTTTCATCGGTGGCACGTTCGACGATTTTCGAGTTTTCCGGCTCAAAAACAGCATCCGGGCCACCGAGAATTTCATAACGGATCATCCAGTTCGGACTGGGGGTATTACTGGAACGTTTTTTGACGATCGTGGTGATCGGTTTTGCTTCCCCTTGACGTGCCAGGTCGGAAACAGGGAAAATCCATTCCGCGTCAATCCAGTGAATGATTGTCCGGTCGGAGCGACGTTGCCAATCCTTGATTGTCGGAGCCATGGCCGTCACGGTGGTCGTTCCTTCAATGGCCGACTGGACGGCGACCCAGGATTGACCGGCAAGCACGGGAATCCTGCCGTTTTGGTCCGAGGCACCACGGTCGATGATCCCCTCATAGAGGGTGGTCGAGGCAACGGCGTAACGGTCGCTGACTTTTTGATCTTTGGTAAAATTCCCGAAAAAATAGCTGCCGCATTCGTTCTTGTTGGTTGTCATCAAATGTCCGACACCGTCAAGCGACCAATCCACCCTTTCGCCGGTCCGCAAATATTGGTCGTCTCCGAGATAACTCCCGAAAACCACGATTTCCGACCCGACCAGGGCGATCTGTTCCTGGGGAGAAACGATCATGATTGGTCCGGAACCTGGTATCGCCAAAGTGCTTCGGTCGGCAGGAATGGGGGTCGGTGAAACATTCAAAGCGGGAACAACGGAGGCATTGGGAACTCCGGGGATGACGTTCACTCCGGGGATTGCCGTCATTCCGGTCGGAGGAAGGGTGGCACGCGGGTCGGTCACCACGGGGACCGAAGGTTGTGCCGCCGGAACATTTTGCGACACGAAGGGACTCGTGTCCGCCGGAAGCTCGGAACGGTCATTTTTTGTGAAAAGGCAGTCTCCCGAAGGGTCGATTTTGTAAGGAAAACTGCGGCACCCCAAGAAATGAACAAACACAAAGAGGAGTAGCACGATTCCTCTTCTGTTACTCTTTTTCATGGGTACAAAAAACATTGTCGTGAACAGGTCGTGAACAGGAAAACAATTATATTTCGATCATTTACTAAATTGATATACGATACGATCTCGTGTCGATTACTGGGAATCCCTCTTTTTCAAAATCCCAAGACGCTTTAGTTTTGCATATTTTACTCTTTTGATAAAGATCATTTTATCGAAAAAAACACTGTTTTTTACATATATTTCCAAAGAAAAGCGCCTTGTTTATTGAAAATATATCAAAAATATCAAATAAGATAAATGAGTCAAATGGGGAAATTTGTGAAACCGCCTTAAAAATGAATGACGATCTAAATTTCAATGATTCCACAGAAATGGTTGAGAACAGAATCATTGATAAAGTTTTTTACCGATTACGCATGTTTTTTGCTCTGATCCATTCCAAAACAATCCAGTCACTTTTAGAAAGGAAGGTATCGTGCGTCTAAAAACATTTTTTTCAGCAGGTATTACTCTTATGTTAATGATGATTTTTTCATGTCCGGTGTTTGCCGACATGGCATCATTGACCAATTATGTCAATTCCATCAATTCACAAAATGGTGGCAATGGACTTTCCTACACTTATCAGTATTCCGCGGGTGTCGAATTTCGCGTGACGGTAGGGGCGGGACAAACCCTTGATTTGAGTGCTTATGACTCCAAAACAAGGGGGACCAACACGTTTCAATCTTTTTGCGCCGAATCCAATGCCGGCGTCTACACCAACACAGCCTCATATGGAAAGTTGAGTCTTAGGGGGAATTATTCCTATAATTCGTCGAATAAGGCGTTATCCGTCGGGGCGGCCTATCTTTACAAGATGTTTGCCGTCGGTGATTTGACGAATTACAACTATGCCACAGGCAGTAATGCGACGGCATTCCGGACCTCACTCTGGGCGGCCATGGGAAGCACGACCGTTTCCAATTGGGCAAACGACGCTTTTCTTTCCCAATTGCTGGCCATCAACAGTGACCAGAATTTTTGGTTGGGGGCTTATGATGTTTCCCAATATTACAGTTTTATTGGTGATTACACGGTTCTCATCATGGACTGCTGGACAACGACCGGCTACAACACGCAAGACGTCTTTTACTTGGTCAATGGTTCAGGCGGAAGTACGTCAACTCCTGAACCGACCACTCTGGCGATGTGGTTTCTTGGCACAGGGTTGTTGCCTTTAAGCTACAGAGTTCGCAAGAATTTGTGGCCAAATCGCAACATCAGACATGGCGCGTAAATTTTGAAAATCATCACGTCATTTCTCAGGATGGCAAGCGGTGAAAGGTGGAAGGCAGAAGATTTCCACCTTTTACCTCTTACCTTCTCTCATTAGATATACTTCTCTCATCAGACAGCTTCTCTAATCCGACGTGGAAGATTCCGGAGAAACTGTCGGCAAAGGAATCGGCTCGAAAGATGCCGAAGTTTCTGGCGGCGCGGACATGGGAACAGCAAGATTGGGGCCACCACCTGTGACGGGTGAACTGGGCGGAATATAGTACGAAGTCTCTTTCGTGTTGCTTCGCGTTTCCATGGTTTTTGAGGCAAACGGCTGACTTTTTTGGATCTCAAACCGTTCCGCTGCCGAAAGAACAGGTTGCGTCCCAGGTGAACCAGACGGTGAACCGGATTCAGGAATCGTTGATTCCCCGGAATAATGACTGGCGTAACTCGGGGTCACTTCCCCGGATTCGTACTTTTTTTCAAGAGACATAAAGTCATCCATTTCTTTACTTCCACTGGCCTTGAAAGAACTTCCTGAATTGTTTCTGTCGTTCGAACCACTGTTTTTGTCGTTTGAACCTGAACTATTTGAACCCGAACCATAACTGGAACGATAGGGGGGAAGGCTCTCACTTGTCGTCGATTTTTCCGTGTTTATCTTTTCCGCATTCGTCTTTTCTGTGTTCATCCCCGATGAACCGCTGCGATAGGACGGCATTTGGGAAGACGAAGTCGAACCGGAAAAATCTGTTTTTCTCTCCTCTTTATCCTTATCCCTTTCTGTTGATTTCAAGGAGGAATCCGAACCACGGTAAGACGGAGTTGGAGAATTGGAAAACGAAGAGCTGCTGACCGGTTTGTTGCCGATTCCTGAGGTTTTCTCCGAATCTTTTGGGGAATAATTCCGGTATGATGTTGTCGAGGAGCCGGAAGAATCAACGGGAGAGGCGTTACTTGCGGAGTTCTGATTTTTGTATCCCGGTTTGCTGTCCGAGGCCTTGTTTTTTTCGTCTTTTTCGGAGAATTTCTTTTCCGACGATAAATCGGAAGTTGTCTTTAAATCGGAGGCTGTCTTTTGTTCCGGGGATTTGCCGGAAATCATCGCCGAAACCGCTGGGTACCGAATCATATTGATTCCAACGCAGGTTGCCACAAGACAAAGAAAAGCAAGAACGCCGGAGTACCGAGGCATAAGACACCTCACTGAACAATCCGTCACAAAGCCCTTTTTGCGTCGGAAATTTGTGCAAGTCAAAAAATGATCCGTCTCGGGAGGGGGCCGGTGCAACGAGACGGATCAACCAGGGGAAAAACAGTCGTCATTCAACATTCATTACGTAGAAAAATACACCCTATGCGGCAAAAAGGCGAAAAAAGTTGACAAAAAACTCGACTTTTTTTCTTTCCGACATGGGATTGCAAGGAAAATCCGTCTTGGGAAAGAAAGAGAAAAGAAAAGAAAAGCTATAGAAGGCTATAGACTTTAGACTGTAGGTTTTTCGGGAAACTCCAGTCTAAAGCCTACAGTCTAGCCTATTAGCCTATTTCATTGCGCCTGCCGCTTCCGGCTCCGGTATAACACCAATAAAAAAACGGTCCTTTCGGAAAAAAGGACCGTTTTTTGTGATTCTCAAGTAAAAATACTGTGGGAACCTAGAAGACGTAGGTCACGCCAAGCCCGCCGGAAAGCAGGTCAGTGGTTCTGCCGCCGGCATTGAACCAGTCGTAACGCAGTTCAGGACGGACCGCCAAGTGACGTGAGGCACCCGGTTTCCAAGTCACACCCCAAGTGAGCGAGTAAAGGTTGCTCGGGGGGACAGAGAAACCTCCGAACATGAACGGATTGAACGAGTAGAATAAGTTGTCCATGTCGACATACTCAAACCGAAGGGCGGTTGACCAGCAACGGTTCAGGTCGTAGGACAAGTAATTCGCAAGAGTCCACCATTTCGCGTTTCCTAGGTTGGCACTGTAGAAGGCATTGTTCGTATCGAAATTGGCGTAAGTCGTTTCCAAACCGAGACGGAGTCGGTGAGTCACTTTCCAATCCGCCAGGATCGAGTGGAAGTAACCATGAGGTTTCAGGCCACCGAAAACGTTGTCATTCTGATTAAACACATCGCCGGCGGAGAACATATAGCTCAATTCAAAGCACTTGTTCGGACGATACTGGAATCCGCCATTAACCATGGATCCTCCACGGCTGTTGAATGACGGGCCACAATTCCAACCGTTGGTCCATCCGAGCAACAAGGAGAGTTGACGATTCGCAGCAAACTCGCCCATGACGCCTGTCATCGTGTGCGGAGAGAAATAATTGAAGCTATAGGAGTGGCTATAGAAATAGTTCCGGTCCGCAGGTGCCATTATGGATTCATATCCCATGGGACTCAGAAAACGACCGATTTTCGCGCTCAAACGGTTGTATTTCAACGTCGCGTAGAGCTGTGGCATGGCCGCACCATACATGACGGAAGTGCCGCCACCGCCGGTGAGCCAACCATAATCAAACGACTGCGTGTTGTGATGGTTGGACGGAACCAAATCGCCAATGTCGTTATAAGTCTGCCAACCGGGCATGTCGGAACCATAACCGAAGTCAACCCGCCATCCCCAATCCCAACCACAAGAGTATTTGTTGATACTCTTTTCACCGAAAATCCATGCCTGATTCAGGACGATATCCGTGTTTCCGGTTGTCCCTTGAAGGATGTTGCCCGGAGTAGGATTTTGGCCTGTCCAACCACGAGTGTTCCCCATCCAACCAGCTTGAACCCAACCTCCGAAGGTTGTGTTACTGCATGAATTCCTACAGCAAGACATGTCTTGAAAACCGCAACAGTCAGCTGGTGCACAAGTGTTATTGTACACACTCATTTCATTTTGAGAGCTCACTTGCTGATAATCCCCCCCTGCAGTGGGGTACTGATACTGTGCGTGAGCTAACTGGGAAGCAATCACAAGTGTGAGGCACCCCATTAAACTTTGTACAATCCGTTTCATTACTTTAACTCCCTTGATATTGCCTAATGTGGAGAAATCTTATCTCCGAAGTTATCATCCCTTCTTGTGCAAAATGCATAATGAGGAACCAAACTTGTCCGCAAAAGCTGATTACTCCCAGTCGGGACCTGTTCACGTGTCATTTATCAGCTTTCCGACCGAAATATCTTCAAAGGTTACGACAAAATGATAGTCAGATCAGTTGCGACTAAAATGATGGTTGTAACGGTCAAGCCAGAAACAAGGAATGTTTAAAGAAATATTTATAGGGACAACATAATTTAAGACAGTTTTTTGGAATATTTGGTCGTCGCATAAGGGCTTGTGTAGGAATAACTTATTCAAAGTGTAATAAAAATGGTTTTTAGCCATGGAATACATGGAAAAGCACGGAATAGTGGTGAGTGAGTAATGGGAAATTGTGAGTAGGGAATTGGGAGTTAAAAACAATTTCGCATTCCCTATTTCTAATTCACAATGATTCACCCGCCCGCCACCAAATGAAACACAAATGTTTTTTCCGTGCTTTCCGTGCTTTCCGTGTTTTCTGTGGCAAAAAAATCTGCGGTGTTCGGAATCAAAAAACTTGAAAAAAGTGCCAATTTTTTATAACACAGGCAATAAAAACCCTGATATACAAAAAATCAATCAATAATCTTTCTTGAAAAAAACTTTTCGGCAAAGAATCATGTTTGGCCCTCTTGTCAAAGAAGTGATTTCAGCTAAAATAGTGCTGTTTTATACTCAAGTTTGTTTAGAAATTCCCGAAGCTGAATACGGAAAGTCCTGCAAGGCAGGGCATTTGCGTCATGTCGAAGGCTGGTCAAAAGTCACTGCCTGTCGACAGGCAAGTTATTGCCCATATCAGCTCCGATGTATTTATGAGTGGTTTCAAACAATACCCAGGAGCATTCCTCGATAGCTCAGTTGGTAGAGCAAGCGGCTGTTAACCGCTGGGTCGTAGGTTCGAGTCCTACTCGGGGAGCTTTGATTTTTGCACACGTTCGCCGTGAATTGCAAAACACTGCAATTTACGGCCTTTTTGTTTGTTGTTACGATTGCTGGCAAGCCATTTCCGA
>Ga0123353_10002024_pt1 | contig 25012 bp, 22 predicted proteins | sample TergutLab28metaG_3_FD_92763 | JGI IMG/M metagenome (GOLD analysis project Ga0123353, IMG submission 92763) | Labiotermes labralis P3 segment gut microbial communities from Petit-Saut dam, French Guiana - Lab288 P3 | ecosystem: Host-associated > Arthropoda: Insects > Digestive system > Gut ...
GGGCAACAACACCTCCGGCAGCCACAAGCTCAACTCCGCCATCGCCCAGGCCTATTACGCCAAGGAGCAGGGCCTGAAGGGCATCACCACCGAGACCGGCGCCGGGCAGTGGGGCACGGCCCTTGCCATGGCCTGCGCGCACTTCAACCTGCCGCTGATCGTCTACATGGTCAAGGGCAGCTATGAGCAAAAGCCCTATCGCCGGGGCGTCATCCAGACCTTCGGCGCGGAGATCATCCCCAGCCCCAGCAACACCACCAATGCCGGCCGCGGCATTCTCGAGAAAATGCCCGAGACCTCCGGTTCGCTCGGCTGCGCGATTTCAGAGGCCGTGGAAAAAGCAGTGACAACTGAAGGCTACAAATACGTGCTGGGCAGCGTGCTGAATCAAGTGCTGCTGCACCAGAGCGTCATCGGCCTGGAGGCCATGCAGGCCATGCTGTCCGTGGACGAGTACCCCGATATCGTCGTGGGCTGCGCGGGCGGCGGCTCGAACCTCGGCGGGCTGATCGCGCCCTTCATGCAGGATAAATTGCTGGGCCGTGCCGACCCCCGCATTTTGGCCGTGGAACCCGCCTCTTGCCCGAGCTTCACCCGGGGGCGCTTCGCCTACGACTTCTGCGACACCGCGAAAATCACCCCCATGGCCAAGATGTATACCCTGGGCAGCCAATTCATCCCCGGGGCCAACCACGCAGGCGGCCTGCGCTACCACGGCATGTCGCCCATCCTCAGCCAGCTCTACCACGACGGCCTGATGGAAGCGATATCTTACGAGCAGACCAAGGTCTTCGAGGCGGCGGCGCTGTTCAGCAAAGCCGAGGGCATCCTCCCCGCCCCCGAGAGCGCCCACGCGATCCGGGGAGCTATAGACGAGGCCCTGCTGTGCAAAGAGAGCGGAGAGATCAAAACGATTCTCTTCGGCCTGACGGGCACCGGCTACTTCGATATGAGCGCCTACGAGCAGTATCTCAACGGCACGATGACGGACATCATCCCCACGGACGAGGAGCTTAAGGCGTTCGCGGGGTAGGGATATCTTTTCCTTGACAAGCATTTTCCCCCTGTGATACAATAGAAAAGGCAAGCCCGGCGTCACAACGGAAGTTGCTGCGCCGGGCATATTTTTTAGGGAGACATCAATGAAAAACAACATCATCATAGCGGGCGTGCCCCGCGCTGGCAAAAGCACGGTTTCGCATATCATATCCAAAAAATTCGGCTATCAGCATGTCAGTATGGACGCGATCAATGCCGGGTTCGAGCGCGTCTTCCCGGAATTGGGGATCAACACCTACGCCGATATGTCGTCGCTTGAAATTCTACATAGCATCAGCGGGAAGGTTGCGCCTTTCATCCGGGCCATGATGGACAGCGGCGAATACGATGAATTCGGGCGCGGCATGGTGCTGGACATCTACCAGCTGCTGCCGGACGACTATATGAAGCACCTGGCCGGCGGGAACTGCGAGATATACTACTTAATCACCTCAAATGTCACACCCGAAGAGCGTTACGCCATCCAGAAAAAATATGATACAGAAAAAGATTATACATTCTATAAGCCGGACGAGGAAATCCGCGAGGGCTGCGAATATATTGTGGAACAGAGCAGGCTCATGAAGGAGCAGTGCATAAAGCACGGGCTGCCCTATTTTGAAACAGCAAAAGACAGGGAAAAAGCATTCGAACAGTTCATGCAATTACTCACCGATAAACATAATAAAAAGCAATAAGATATGGAGGAACCAACCATGCAACAACCCGTAGGCTACAACAAGCAGCGCGCCGCCGCGCTCATGGAAGAACACAACCTGGACTTCATGCTCGTCTCTTCGCCGCTGAATGTCTGGTACACCACCGGCCTGCCCACGCTCCACGGCGCGGCCAATCCCATCCTCGAGGCGTTGAGCAACAAGTTCCCCAGCTTCGGCATCATCCGGCGCGACGGCAGCGTGATGCTGCTGTGCTGGGTGGGCTTCATGAGCGTGGACGAGTTCTGCTGGGCGGACGACAGCGTGGCCATCTTCTCGAAGGACATGCTGGACCTGCCCTCCACCCTGGAGGAGATGGGCTTCGCCGGCGGGCGCGTCGGAATTGAGTCCGACATACCCAAATACGCCGCGGACAACCTGGCCGAAGGCGAAGGCGTAGAGCTCGTGGCGTGCGACGAAATTCTGAACGAGCTGCGCCTGGTGAAATCCGAGGAGGAGATCGCCCGCCTCACCCGTGCCATGGAGATCACGCACATCGTCACCGAGAAATGCCTTGGCATCCTAAAAGAGGGCCTCACCGACAACGAGCTCATCGATTTTGCCCGGCAGGAGATGCTGCGCCAGGGCGCCGAGGACTGGAACCACTTCACGATTCGTTTTGGCGATTCCGACCCGGAGGCTCCCGGCACGGGCCGCGCGCTGCAAGCCGGCGAGATCGTCCGCCTTGACCTGGGCGCTGTGTACAAAGGCTATGTGGCCGACCTGAACAAGCACGCCATCATCGGGAAAGCGGACGACGAGGCCAAGGGCATCCTGGAAAATCTGGTCAAGTTGCAAAGCTTTTGCGCACAGCGCATCAAACCCGGGGTGAACATGAACGAACTGAGCGAGGCGGCCATCGATTGGTACGACGCGCAGGTGCCCGACGGCATGGCCTACCTGATGGGCCACAGCATCGGGCTGCATGTGGAGGACGCGCACCTGTTCGGCACCCTGGGCGGGCCGGACAGGGAGTTCGAGGAGAACATGGTGCTTGAGATCGAGGCCTGGGAGGCCTACGGTGATATCCAGCTGGGCGTGGAGGACCTCTACGTCGTCACGAAGGACGGCTGCAAGAAGCTGTCGTCCCTCACGCCGGATATCTACGAGATCGCCGCCGAATAGACGCTCAGGGCGAGGATCAGCGCCATGAGTCCTACGAGCAGCCTGCCAGCAATTTTGCCACTGATTCTCTTGTGTATCCAGCGGCCCGCCATGCCCCCGGCGATACCGCCCAACACCATCAATGCCAGCGCTGCCGGGAGGAATTCCGGCACGCTGCGCGTAAGCAATGTGTATAGCAGGCTGGCGCCCTGGCTGAAGAAAATAATATAGAGGCTGGCCCGGGCCGCCGGTTTCGTGTCCATCCCGAAGAAGAAAAACAGCACGATGAGATTCACCGGGCCGCCCCCTATGCCGAGAAAGCCCGAGAGCGCCCCCATCGCGAAGCCCGCGAGCAGGCACAGCGCCCGGCTCTCCAGGCTGCGCGGCTTGATTCTGCCGCGCAGCAGCGTGCAGGCCAGCGTGAGCACTGCCATGAGCGCCACGCACAGGGCCTGCGCCCGCCCCGCCAACGCCGGATCGGCGGCGCGCGCAATCAGGATGCCGAACAGCAGTTTCCCCGCCACGCCCCCAAACGCCGCACCGATGGCCAACGGCGTCATACCCGGTACGGTCTGTTTTTCACCGCGCTTCTTTTGAGCAAGCATACCGGCGGCCACGGAGTAAGCGCTCATGGCCAGCACCGCGCAGCCGGAGAGGAAACTGATGGTTTCAACATCGGCCAGCCGTAGCGTGTCCAGCACGGGCCGCATCACAATGCCCCCGCCTATGCCGCACAGCGCGCCCAGCGCCGAGGCAAACAGGCTGACTAAAAAAAACACGAGCATCGTCATTTAATATTTCTTTCTCTTGCCGGAGAGCTTTTCCCCCAGGCGCTCGAGCCTGCCCATGAACTGCGAGGGCGTCATCCCGCTGAGCTTGACACAAAGCCCCAACAGGTCTCCCGCGAAAGCGGGCAGCTTCGCCGCGCGGACGATGTTTTTTACGAAAGCCATGGGCATGCGGGAATCCTGCCGCAGGGGCACGGTGTCACAGGTCTCCATGTACCAACCGAGCATTTGCATTTGCATCTCTTTTATTTTATCACTGTAGGCCGGGTCGCCGATGAGATTGAAGCGCTCGCCGCGGCTCAAGTCATAAAATTCATCCGATTCCTGCTGGCGTTTGATATACTTATATTGTTCGGTGCGCAGCATCGCGGCTTTTGTGTGCGTACCGTCCTCCCGTGCCTGCAGCTCCATGCGCGGGGCATAGATACTGTCCGGGTTGTGCGTGGCGGGATCATACTCCATGCAGTGGACCTCCCCCGGGTTGCGCCCGCCCTCGCAAGTGACGTATTCCCGGTGTGGCTTGTTTTTATCAGCCACAGTTGGCAGCATGCTCTTCGAAAAATGCGCGCGTTTGATCTCCGCACCGGACATCCCCGCCACAGTGGCGCACAGATCCGTGAGCTCCACCAGCGTATCATTCACGCCCGGATCCACGGGCACGCCCTTGGGCGGCTTGATCAGGAAGGGCACGTTGGTGATGCAATCCGGAAAGCAATTTTGCGATTTTTCCACGATGCCGTAGTCGCCGGTGTAATCCCCGTGGTCGGAGATCACCAGCACGGCCGTATTTTCATAAATACCCTCGCTTTTTAGAACCTCCAGCAGGCGGCCTATCTGGTCGTCCATCTTTGCCACCATGGCGAGATAGACGATTCGAATTCCGTCAAGGCGATCTTCGTCCCAGTCGCCCACGCGTAGAGCGTTCCGCAGGCCGCGCTCCATCAGCGGTTTGCCGTCGGCGTCGCGTATCGTTGGCACGCGGGGAGGGAGCTTGCTCTTATCAATCAGATCATAATATTTTTTCTCAATATTGTAGGGCGGATGGGGGGCGTTGAGCCCCAGGTGCATGAAGAAGGGCTTGTCCTTCGGCCTGCGTTTGATGAATCGAAGCGCGCCGTTGAAGACCATGTCGTCCATGTTCGTGAAATTCCCGTCCGGCGCAACTGTAGGAATCACTCCGCCCATGAAGGAAAAATACGTGTCGCTGTCGGTTGCGCCCCGGTCGGGGGTGAACATCGTGGGCCTGCGTTTTCCGGGCAGCACGGGCAGGTACTCGTCTATCAGCGCTTTGTGGTATTTCGAATATTGACCCGCCATCAAATCCCCGCGCACGGAGCTTGCCGTGTAGTAGCCGGCCTGTTTCATGTCGCTGAACAGGTTCTCCTCCCATGGCTGCTGCAGATGGCCCATGGTGCGGTGCCCCAGGGTGTGGGGATACAGCCCCGTCATGAACGAGCAGCGGCTGGGCACGCACACGGTGTTCTGGCAGAACGCGTTGGAGAACGACACCCCCTCCCCCGCCAGGGCGTCGAGATTGGGCGTATAGGCAGCGGGGTTACCCATGTGGCGCATGCTGTCGGCGCGCATCTGGTCCGGGTTGATGATGAGTATGTTTGGTTTCATTGGTTAGGTCTCCTTCGGGATTACTATTATAGCATGGTTTTGTGTGTTTAGAAAGGATTTTTTCTTTTGCTCCCCCCGGCCCTGCGGGCCACCCCCCTCGCAAGCGAGGGAGGCCAATTCTGCTCTTTGCAAAAGTAATGGATAGCCCCCACTAAAAGCCCCCTTCGCTTGCGAGGGGGGTGGCCCGCAGGGCCGGGGGGAGCAAAAATAGAATAGGAGCCTATCATGAACATCCCCAACATCCTCTTCCTCTTCTCCGACCAGCAGCGCTGGGACACCCTGGGCTGCTACAACCCGACCATGGATTTCACCCCAAACCTCGACCGGTTGGCGGCGGAGGGCGCGCGCTTCGAGCACGCATTCACCTGCCAGCCGGTCTGCGGTCCCGCCAGGGCCTGCCTGCAAACGGGCCTCTACGCCACACAGACGGGCTGTTACCGCAACGGCATCGCGCTGCCGCAAAATGTGACCACTCTGGCGGACCTGTTCCACGAGAAGGGCTGCGAGACGGCCTACATCGGCAAGTGGCACCTCTCCTGCGCGGACACCAAGCCCGTCCCTGCGGAGCTGCGCGGCGGCTATCGGGACCACTGGCTGGCGGCCGACACCCTCGAGTTCACCTCGGACTGCAACGGTGGCTACATGTTCGATACGCAGAATCGGCGTGTCGAGTTCGGCGGCTACCGGGCAGACCGCCAAACAGACTTCGTACTGGACTATCTGAACAATCGCCGGTCAGATAAGCCCTTCTTCCTGTTCGTCTCCTGGATCGAGCCCCACCACCAGAACGCCGCGGGGCACTATCAGGGGCCGCCCGGCTCGAAGGAGAAATATAAGAATCACCCCATCCCCGAGGACCTGCGGGCGCTTGGCGGCGGCGACTGGGCGCGGGAATACCCGGATTACCTGGGTTGCTGCGCGAGCCTGGACGTCAATGTGGGCAGGATCGTGCAGACGCTGAAAGAACTGGGCGAATACGAGAACACACTCATCGTCTATACCAGCGACCACGGTTCGCACTTCAAAACGCGCAACGGGGAATACAAGCGCAGCTGCCACGAAAGCTGCGTGCGTGTACCGATGATTATACACGGCCCGGGCTTCACGGGAGGGCAGGTATTTGACGAGCCCGTCAGCCTGATCGACCTGCCGGTGACACTGCTACGCGCGGCTGGCGTGGCAATCCCATCAGGGTGGCAGGGCAATCCACTACAAAAACTCTCAATAGAGGGCTGCGCTGATTGGCCGGAAGAGGCCTTCATCCAAATCAGCGAAACCCAGGTGGGCCGTGCGCTGCGCACCCGCAAATGGAAGTACGCCGTGCGCGCGCCGGGCCGGAATGGCTGGCTGCACTCCAACGCGAAGGTCTACCGGGAGGATTTCCTCTACAACCTGGAAAACGATCCCCTCGAGCTGCGCAACCTGGTGAAGGACGGCGCATACGAGGAAGTGCGTGCGCAGCTGCGCGGGAGGCTCATCGAACGAATGGTGGAGGCGGGCGAAAGCGCCCCGGTCATCCTGGGCAGGAGGATGCGCGCGCGCCGCCGCTGAGCACCAAAAAAATCCGGTCATCCAATTTCAGGCATGATGTTGCGTTCCCGCCCCCCAAAACGTATTACTGGTGAAAGCTTTCAGACATATGAGGACAGCTAAGTGAATCGAACGGAATTCTCTGCCGCGCTGGAAACCCACTGGGACACGGTGTATCGTGTGGCGCTCAACTGCTGCGGCAGCCCCCACGACGCGGAGGACGCGGTGCAGGAGGTCATGCTCAAATTCTATACGGCAGCCTGCGTGAAGGGCAAGCGCTTCGAGAACCCCGCGCATGTCAAGCACTGGCTGGTCCGCGTAACCATCAACGTTTGCAGGAGCGGCCTGCGCTCCTTCTGGCGAAAAAACCGGGTCTCCCTCGACGAGCTGGGCGAGGCGCAGTTCTTCGACAAACCGGAGCAGGGCGAACTGTTCGCGGCCGTCATGTCCCTGCCCGAGCAGCACCGCGTTGTGCTGTACCTGCACTACTACGAGGATTACAGTACGAAGGAAATCGCCGGGCTGCTGGGCCTGAGCGAGGCGCATGTCCGAACGCGGCTGTCCCGCGCGCGCAACAAACTAAAGGAGGTGTGGCAGAGTGAATAAAAATGACTACAGAGCAATGTTCGCGCAGGTTCAGTCTGTTCACTCCGAAACCCAAGAAAGAATGGAGGTCATTATGAACAAGAAATCTAAGCATACATTCAAACGCAAGCCCATCCTGGTCGCTGCCGCGATTGTGCTTGCGGTGCTGCTGTCCGTCTCGGCCTACGCCCTGGCGACGCTGCTCAGCCCGGCCGAGGTGGCGCGGGAACTGGGCGACGACGCCCTGGCAGCGGCCTTCGAAGGCGGCGCGCTGATCAATGAATCGGTCAAATCAGAGGGCTATATCTTCACCCTGCACGGCATGGCCAGCGGCAAAAACCTGTCAGATTTCTACCCGAACGCGGATGCGGATATCGAGCAGACCTTCCTGGTACTCTCCGCGCGCCGGGAGGACGGCAAGCTCATAAGCTCAACAGATCTAAGAGGCGGCTTCCCCTTCATGGCCGGCGCGTTCTTCACCGGCTACAAGCCCTGGATGTTCAGCTCTTTCATGCTGGGTTCCGGCGCAAGCGCGTTCGAGAAGGATGGCGTGTACTACATAGTCTTCAATATTGACGAGAACATCGAAATGTTTGCCGACAGGACAGTTTCTTTCGCCATCTGGGATGGCAGCCTCGGTATCGCCCCCAGCGCCGCGCTGCTCGCGATGAAGGACGACGGAACCATCGCCTTCGCAGAGGGCTTGCAAAGACCCCGCGCCATGTTCACCCTGCCCCTTGACCCCGAAAGGGCAGACCCCGCAAGGGTGGAGCGGGTTCTGGAGGAGTTGGGCCTGGCGAAAGAGGATGTGTGCGTGTAAGGGAAAAACCCCAAGATAAAGCCCCCGCCGATCGAGAGAAAGGCGGGGGTTTGTTATGCGCAGCGTATCAATACAAACTCGGCTGCGCGGGCGCGTGAAACTCCGGCGCGCTGGCGGATTTGCTCAGCGTGGTCTGCAGGCGCTTTTGCGTGTTGCGTATGTCCGTCAGGGAGGCCGCGAGAATCTCCTCCGATTCGCCCACGATCTCCTCCACCACGGTGCGCACGCCGGCGGTGTATTGCATGCCCCACTCCTGCGTGCAGCGCATCATCTCGTCATGGTAGTCCTGCGCCTCGGCGATGCGCTGCTCGGCCTGCTGGCGGCTGTCGTTCTCCACCTGCTCGGCGGTTTCGCGGGCCTGGCGCAGCATGTTCTCGGCCTGCTCCTGCGCAATCACGGTGATGCTGTGCTCGCTCACCAGGCGCACGGCCTCCTCGCGGGCCTCGGCCACGATCTGCTCGCCCTCGGTGCGCCTTTGCAGCACGCTCTGCTTGGCGCGCTGCACCGCGTCCTGTATCCGGGCGTTGGCGCTGGCCTCGCTCTCGTCGGCCCTCTGCTGCGCCCCCGCGATGATGGCGGCGGCGGCGGCCTCGCTCTCGGCCAGGCTTTGCCGCGCCTGCTCGGCGATAGCGGCGGCCTTCTGCTGCGCCTGGTCGAGTATCTCCGCGCGTCTAGCAACGATCTCCTTCGCGCGCTCGATGGTGTTGGGCATGGAGGCCCGCACCGATTCCAGCAGGTCCTGCATCACGGCGGGATCCACCAGGCGCAGGCGGCCGAATTTCTTGCCGTTTTCCACCTCGTTGTGCAGCTGTGTGAGCAGGGAATCGACGTTATCCGATGACATGTTTGGAACCCCCATTTATTATTACTTGCTTGGCTGTATTCTTTCCACGATGAGAGGCAGGGCCTCCCTCGGCACGAATTCGCTTATGTCGCCCCCAAGGGCGCACACCTGCTTGACCATACCGGACGACAGGTACATGCTCGTGCCGCTGGCCGGCAGAAAAACCGTCTCAGCCCCCGGGTTGAGCTGACGGTTGATCAGGGCCTGCTGAAACTCGAACTCGAAGTCCGTCATGGCGCGCAGCCCCTTCACGATGACGTCGGCGGCGATATCCCGCGCGTAATGCGCTACAAGGCCCTCTGTGAAATCGACACACACATTGGGTATCTGCGCCACGCAGAGTTCCAGCAGTTCAACGCGCTCCTGCTTGCTGAAGAATCCGGCCTTCATCGCGTTGACCGCCACGAGCACCACCACGCGGTCGAACAGCGCGGCGGCGCGGCGTATAATCTCCATATGCCCGTTTGTCACGGGGTCAAAGCTGCCGGGGTAGACGGCGGTTCTCATAGGGTTCTCCTTATGCTTTATGCTTATGCCACGGCGGGCCAATGACTCGCCCTACAGGGATTCCGCCCGTGGCGGGGTTGAGTGCTTTCGTTGATTCGCCATTGGCGAAACCCTTGTAGGGCGCGGCATTGCCACGCCGTGCACGCTCATTACCCATATAGCCTCACCCCTTTATTGGCAATCGTGCGTTGCAGCGTAGGCCCTTGGCGGCGGCGTTCAAAAATACTTGCGCGATTCACCATGAGATCAACAGGCATTTGAATTTTTTTGTAAAGGTTATCTAAGATTTCGGCATTCAGCTCCACGGGGTGCCCTTCCAAGTCGTCCGGCACAACCACATAGATATCCAAATCGCTGTCCTTTTGTGGCGTACCATAGGCATAGGAACCAAAGAGGTAAATTGCTTCCGCTGGAACGGTCTGCAATATCCCTTCCTTAATTATCTCTAATTCCCGTTGAATTGCCTCATCCATGTGGAGGCCTCCCTCTGTATTTATTTCAAAGCCTTGCGCATCACGATAAAATCTTTTCGTTTCGCGTATTGGCTGAACCCGCATTTCTCATACATCGCCGTGGAGCCCGTGAAATCAGTCGCGCCTTTCTTAGGTTTCTTTGCGACACAGGCCTCGACGAAGTCAAAGCCCTCTTCGGCGGCGTCGCGGCACACGCGTTCGATCAACCCAGTGGCTATGCCTTTTCTTTGCATCTCCGGCGCGATCAAGAAGCAAAAGATCGACTTGATCTTGACTTCCTCACGGGTTTCCTCTATCGGCCAATACGTGCGCAGATAATCATGGCACTCCTTGCAATTTGTATTTGCGTTGCACCAGCCGACGATTTCACCTTCAGAGTAGGCAAGATAGCCCTGGATATAGCCATCTTTGACAAATTCGATGGCTTTCGCCCGTCTTTCCTCCCGCGCCCCGAACCAATGGCCGTTTTCGTCGCTCCAACCGCCGCTGCGCCAACTCACGCAATAGCAATGAATCACGCCTTCCGGCCCGCGATATGGCGTCGCGTCATGAAAGCGCGCATAATCTTCCGCGAGCTCTGGAGTCAGTTTGCGAATCTCGATGTCCATCTATTCTTCCCTCTGGTACACGCAGATTTTCGTCCTGCCATGCCTGTATTCTTTTCGCAAAGCCGTCTCCCCGCACTGCTCGGGCAGGGACTCACGCGCGCCCGCCTCGCACACCAGCAGCCCGCCGGGCTCAAGGCGCTGCGCCGCGATGGGGATGGCCTGGCCCAGCAGGTCCTGGCCGTAGGGCGGGTCAAGGAAGATCAGCCCGAACTTGTCTATGGTGCGCCGCAGGTATTGCAGGGCTTCGGCCGGCATGAGCCTGGCCTTATCGGTCATTTTGCTGCGCTCGAGATTCTTGGCGATGATCTTCAGCGCTTTGGCGTCCTGCTCCAAAAACAGGCAGCTCGCCGCGCCCCGGCTGAGGGCTTCGATGCCCAGCTGCCCGCAGCCCGCGAAGGCATCCAGGGCCGCGCGGCCCGCGATTTCGAACTGAATCGCGCTGAACATTGCCTCCTTCACCCGCTGGGAGGTTGGCCGCACGACCTCCTCCCCCGGCAGGGTGGCCAGCGGCACGCCGCGCGCGGAACCGGTGATGACACGCATGGTAAAATACCCCTCTATACTTGCTTAATATTATGTCATATTAAAGCGTTGTTTGTCAAGTGTTTTCTTCACGAACACGGAGACTGTCACCTCTTGTATCCGTTCCAGGTCAGTTTTGAAAACGTGCTTTTCTGATAATCCCAGGCCATACCCGGCGCACTGGTCAATCAGCCCCTGCGTATCGCTGAACAGCCGCGCTGTTTTCATGACTTCGATCATTTCGTCTCTCGTAAACCCGAAGGGCTCGAACAGATCAAACGACCTGGATACGGCACTGCTCCGGCTCACATTGATAAAGCGTCCGCCGAGTTTCAAAATCCGGGCAACCTCAGAAATAGTTCGGTTGATCTCCCTGGATTCGTCAAGACCGAAGTGGGAGCAGGCGACATCCACGCTTTCGTCCGCGAAGGGCATATTCCAGAAGTTCGCACAGACGGGCAGCAGGGTGTCCTTCATATCCAGGTATTTCGCGATGGAAACGGTATTCCCGTGGCAGCTAAAGCTAATGTCCATGGAGTACATGGCGCAGTCCCGGGCTTTTTTGTCGGCAACCGCCGCCGTGCCGGTGCCCGCGCCGGTGGAAAGCTCCGCGATGACCGAGGGCCTTGAGGCGTGGACTTGTTCGATATACTTGGGTAAATATATCTTGCCGCCGATGCCCCTGACGGACGCAAACCTTGCCGCCGCGTGTTTTTCGGTATTCCGCTCCCTGAACATCTTGATGTCCTCCCGGAGCACAGGGGTCGAATTCTTCTTGGGGATGATCCACTTGGCCGTGTCATCGCGTGAATAACTGCGCACCGCCGATAAAATCCCTTCCTTGTCCTTCAACAGGGCCGAGATGTATTCAATGTAGATTGGCGATATATTGGGGCGCGACCAATCGATTTTTGCGTACAGCTCCTCAATTTTCTCGGGGAATTGCCACAGGAGCACCTCGATGATCTCGCGGTGCCAGTCGGCCGCTTCACCGCCGGTTAGCAGAACCGGTACGCTGTGTATGATCGGGTAGGATTCTGCGCCGTCTTCGGTGTATAGCTCTTTCCCTTTTTGGTATAGCGCCTTTTGCGTGATTGGTGAAACCAGCATGATGGCTCCTTTCTTGTGTGAAAATATCTTCTCATAGTATAGAGCCATTTTTTCCGCATTACAAGTCTTGAATTACAAATTTATCTATGGTATAATAGATATAGAGGAAAATCCTGCTTCGCGTTGAAGCGGGGTTTGTGTTAGTGTGCCTCATCCCAGTTCTCCGCGATATGCACCTGGACCTCCAGCGGCACGGAAAGCGCCGCCGCGCCCTCCATCTCCTCTTTCAATATCGCTGCCACGGTTTCGGCTTCCTCCAATGGCACCTCAGCGACAAGTTCGTCGTGCACCTGGAGAATCAAGTGCGCCTGTAAGCCCTCGCGCTCCAGGCGGTCCGCCGCGCGCACCATTGCGATCTTAATGATATCCGCCGCGGTGCCCTGCACGGGCATGTTCATGGCCACGCGCTCGCCGAACTCCCGCAGCTGCCGCTGTGAGCTGCCCAACTCCGGCAAAGGCCGCCGCCGTCCGAAGAGGGTTTCGGCGTAGCTGCGCTCCTTTGCCTGCTCCACCAGCCGGGCCCGGCATTTTCGCACGCTGGGATAGTGGTCCAGGTAGCCCTCGATGTAGTCCCGGGCTTCCTGAAAGCCCACACCTATATCTTTTGCCAAAGAAAAGGCCCCTATGCCGTAGATGATGCCGAAATTCACGGCCTTGGCCCGGGTGCGCAGGGCGGAGGTGATGAACTCCGGCGGCAGGCCGAACACCTGGGAGGCCGTGAGGGTGTGGATGTCCTCCCCGGCCCGGAAGGCGCGCAGCATGGCCTCCTCGCCGGCCATGGCAGCCATCACCCGCAGCTCGATCTGGGAGTAGTCGGCGTCTGCCAGCACCCAGCCGGGGCGGGCCACGAAGCAGCGCCGCAACTCGCGGCCAAGCTCGGTACGAATCGGGATGTTCTGCAGGTTCGGCTCGGAGGAGGAGATGCGTCCGGTGCGGGTCTCGGTCTGGTTCAAGGTGGAGCGGATGCGTCCGTCGGCTCCGACTACTTTCAAGAGGCCGTCGCAGTAGGTGGACTTGAGCTTCGAAACTGTCCTGTATTCCAGTATTCCCTCGATGATCGGATGCTCCCCGCGCAGGCTCTCGAGGACCTCCGCGTTTGTGGAATACCCGGTCTTGGTCTTTTTCGGCGGGCGCAGCTGCAGCTTTTCAAATAAGATTTCTCCCAGCTGCTTGGGCGAATTCAGATTGAAGCTCTGCCCGGCGTATTCCGTAACTTCATCGATCAGCTCCTGCATGCGCCTGTCCAGTTCCCGGCCGAAGCGCTCGATGCGCGCCGCGTCCACCGCCACGCCCGCGCGCTCCATACGCGCCAGCACCCGGGCAAGGGGCAGCTCGATCTCGCACAGCAGCGCGTACTGCCCGTTCTCGCGCAGTTCCTGTTCGAGTTTTTTGCACAGCGAGGCGAAGTCCGCGCAGACGTACTCCCGCATCAGGCGCGCCGCGTCGTAGCCCGAAGCCCCGGGGCTGCGCAGGTAGGCCGCCAGCGCAGCGTCGAACACGAGATTTTGCGCGTATATATCGTTCTGAAAACAGAAATGCCACAACTGCTTGGTGTCGCCGCTGTATTTCGCGATGGCGGCGTCCTCCAGCAACGCCTTGCAGAAGATGAAAAATTGCAGGTTGCCGCTGGGGGCGAAGGTGTCCTGCTCCGGCTCGGCAAAGATGAGGCCCTCAAGGAGTTCCCCCGCAAATTGCGGCATGAAATACACTTTTTGTTGGCTTTTCAGGCGGGTCAGCAGGGCGTCCAGGTCGTGCTCTTCTATCATGTCGCGCTGCTTTTCAGCAATAGAAGCCTCCCCTTGTTCGGCAGGCGGCAGGTCCAGGCGCTCCAGCAACTTGAACATCTCCAGTTCGGCCATGATGCGCGTGACCCTGGCGCTGTCGGGCGGCCCCAGTCGATACGACGCCAATTCGAGGGGCACGGGGGCATTGCAGTCGATCGTGCCCAGCTTGCGGCTGAGGAAGGCGTTTTCCCTGTCTTTTTCCAGCTTTTCGCGCAGATTAGGCCGGATGGAGGGATCTTCCAGGCTGGCGTAGAGGGCATCTAGATTGCCGAACTTCGCGATGAGGGTCTGTGCTGTCTTGGGGCCCACGCCCGCCACGCCGGGGATGTTGTCGGAGCTGTCGCCCTGGAGGGCCTTCACGTCGATCAATTGCGATGGCGTGACGCCATACTCCTCCAGCACTGCTGCGGGATCATATTTGCGGGTCTCGGGGCGGCCCATCTTCGTGGCGGCAAGCCACACCTGCACGCCCTCGCGCACCAACTGCAGAGAATCGCGATCTCCGGTGGCAAGTATGCATTCAGTCTGATCGTCGCAGGCGGCGGCCAGGGTACCCAGGATGTCGTCGGCCTCCCAGCCGGGGGCCTCGAGAATAGACAGCCCCATGGCCTGAAGCAGTTCCTTCAATACGGGCAGCTGCTCGGCAAGCTCGCTGGGCATACCTTTGCGCTGGGCCTTGTAGCCCTCATAGAGCCCATGGCGGAAGGTGGGGGCCTTCACGTCGAAGGCCACGGCCACGGCGTCGGGCTTGACCTGGTCTTTCAGCGAAAGATAGATCGCCAGAAAGCCGTAGATGGCGTTGGTGTAGCGGCCGTCCCGCGTGGTGAGCAGCTTGATGCCGTAGAACGCCCGGTTCAATATGCTGTTGCCGTCAAGGACGAGTAGCTTCATTTGATTATCTCCTGTGTAAATGCGTAGGGGCGGCTAGCAAGCCGCCCGCATCATTTAATTTCGTTCGCGGTTACAGATCCCAGGCCCCCTTCGCTTGCGAGGGGGGTGGCCGCCTTGGGCGGTCGGGGGGAGCCCCTCATTCCAGCCCGCCATCTCTTCTTTTTCCGCGCTCGCGCTGGAATTTATCCACCAGCATGCCTATGACCGTATCGTGGTCCTTGTCCACGTCCATGGGGCCGGCGGCCTCGTAGGTGAACACGTCGGTGAAAGGGTCCTCGGGCAGGTCCACGGCCGGTTCGGCCGCCGTTTCGGCCTTGGGGGGCCGGGGGGGGCGCGTGGAATCAAACACCGGGAGGTCCCAGTCGATCCCCCTGAATTCCCGCTTCTTCTTCTTTTCTTCGTCTGCTGGGCCAGGCTGCGCGGCGACGGGCTTGAAGCCCGTGGCGATCACCGTGATGGCGAGTTCGTCGTCCATGTTTTCGTCCATGAGGATGCCCCAGATTACGCGGGCGGCGGGGTCGGCGGTCTCGGTGATCATGTCCACCGCCTGCTCCACCTCGTCCAGGTCGATGTCGTCGCTGGCGCGTATGTTGATGATCAGCCCGCTGGCGCCGTCGATGGTGGTCTCCAGCAGCGGGCTGGAAATCGCCTGCTGGGCGGCCTGCTTGGCCTTATCCGCGCCCCTGCCGTGCCCCACACCCAGGTGGGCGTAGCCCGCGCCGCGCATCACGGCGCTCACGTCCGCGAAATCCAGGTTGATATACGCCGGCACCTTGATGAGCTCCGATATGTTGCGCACGCCCTCCACGAGCACCTGGTCGGCCATGGCGAAGGCCTCCTTCATGGGGAGCCTGCCGTCGGCCTTCAGGCGCTTGAGGTGCTCGTTGGGGATGACGATGAGACTGTCCACGCAGGAACTCAGGCGGCTGATGCCCGCCGCGGCTTGCTCCATGCGCAGCTTGCCCTCGAATTTGAAGGGCTTGGTGACCACGCCCACGGTCAGGATGCCCATTTCCTTGGAAATTTCGGCGATGATGGGCGCTGCGCCCGTCCCGGTGCCACCGCCCATGCCCGCGGTGATGAACACCATGTCCGCCCCGCGCAGGATATCTGTGATGGCCTCGCGGCTCTCCTCGGCGGCCTTCATGCCCACGCCGGGGTCCCCCCCGCAGCCCAGGCCCCGGGTGGTGCGTTCACCGATTTGGATCTTATGCGTGGCCACGGATTCCCCCAGTATCTGCTTGTCCGTATTTACCACGATAAATTCCGCGCCCTGCACGGCCCCCTGCACCATGCGGTTCACGGCGTTGCCGCCGCCGCCGCCCACGCCGATGACCTTGATCTGCACGGTGGAGGCCACGTCGTTGGCCAGTTCAAAAGAAGGCAATATGATTCCCCCCAGCACTCAAATATCATTTAGTTTATTTTAACATAGTTTGACGGGATTGACAAGCAAAAAAATAAATTAATCCCAATCCGCCGTGAAATACGCCTTGCCGTACGTGCTCAAATCCATGATGCCGCGCCACAGCGGGTTCTCCCGGTCCTTTTCGGCAATGGATGCCTCGGCTATGCGCAGCTTCTCGCGCAGCGCGCCCTCCTGGGAGGTGCCGGCCACGGTGGGCGCGGCGGTGCCGAAGCGTATGCGTATGCGGTCCTGGTAGATGGCGTCCGGCAGGGCGGCGGTGGAGATGCGCAGCGCCGTGATTCCGGGCGACAGGCTGCTTTCGCGCAGGCAGGCCAGCAGCGCGTCTATATCTCCCGGGCTGGTGAATGCGTTCGCCCACTTCGCGCGCCGGCCCGCCACTGGCTCCAGCAACGGTGCGCCGGTGAGGGGCATAAGACCCTCCGGCATTTCCTCCGCCGTGCCCAGCAGGCGTGCGTCCTGGGTGAACAGCCACCAGAGCCCATCCTGCTCCTGGGCAAACGCCGGCACGCGTTCCTCAACTGTAAGGTGCAGCGTACCGGGCAGGCGGCGGGCGATTTTCACGATATGGGCATAGGGCAGTGCGGCATGCGCCTTGCGGGCCAGCGCCGCCTTGTCGGCGGTAAAGAGGTTCATCTTTTCTTCGCCTATCCCCATGGCCTCGGCGAACTGCTCCGCCGTGTAGCTTGTCCGGCCCTCGGCCACGCATTGCCGCACAGGGAACAGCACCGTCAGGAACAGCAGCGCGATGAACCCCAGGACCCCCACCGCCAGCACGAACTTCACGAACTTGCGGAACAGCCTGGGGGGCATGGGCTTTTTTTTATTGGCTTGTCTCGCCGTTTGCTTGGCCAAGGTGATCTTCCTCCCGAATAATGTCCGCGCCCAGCAAGCGCAGGTCCTTCTCGAATCGCTCGCAGCCGCGGTCCACGTGGTGTATTTGACGCACACGCGACTCCCCTTCGGCAGCCAGCGCGGCCAGCACCAGGGCGGCCCCGGCGCGCAGGTCGCAGGCATCCACCTCCGCGCCCTGCAGGAATCGCCTGCCCTCCACCACGGCTACGCGCCCTTCCACACGGATAAACGCGCCCATACGCCGCAGCTGCGCCACGTGGCGAAATCGGTTCTCGAAAATCGTCTCGGTGATGATGCTCGTGCCGTCGGCCAGCGCCGAGAGGGTCATGAACGCGGCCTGGGCGTCGGTGGGGAAGCCCGGGTAGGGCATAGTGCGCACGGTGGGCAGGCGGCGCGGGCGGCCGGGCATGCGTAAATATAGCTCTTCTTTTTCTACATAGCGCAGGCGGCAGCCCGCCTGCTCCAGCACGGAGAGCATGGCATCCATGTGGCTTGGCTGCGCGCCCCGCAGGAGAATCTCCCCGCCGGTGACGGCCGCGGCGCACAGGAAATTTACGGCTGTGATCCGGTCGGGTATTACACTGTGTTCCGTCCCGTGCAGGCGTTCCACGCCCTCTATGACCAGCGTCCCCTCCCCCGCCCCGTGGATTTTCGCCCCGCAGGCGTTGAGGAAGCGCGCCAGGTCCGCGATCTCGGGCTCCCGGGCAGCGTTGGTGAGCACGGTGATGCCCTTTGCGGTGCTCGCGGCGATCATGAGGTTCTCCGTGGCGCCCACGCTGGGGAAATACAGCGAGCAGCGCGCGCCTTTGAGGCCGTCCCGCACGTCGCAGCGCAGCTTGCCGCCCTCTTCGACGATGCGCACGCCCAGGGCGCGCATGGCCTCCAGGTGCATGTCGATGGGCCGCTCGCCGATCTCGCAGCCGCCGGGTGCGCTGAGATGCGCGCATCCCATGGCCGATAGCAGCGGTCCCAGAAACACGATCGACGAGCGCATCTCGCGCATCAGGCGCTCGGGGATCCCGCAGCCGCACAGGTTGGAGGAATCTACGACAATCGTGCCGCTCTCACGCCTCACCGCGCAGCCCAGGTGCTCCAAAATGGCCAATGTGGCCCGCACGTCGGAGAGATCGGGGCAACCATGGATGACGCATTCACCCTTTGCCGCCACCGTGGCCGCCAGGATGGGCAGGGCGCTGTTTTTCGCCCCCTGCACAGTATGTTCGCCCGCCAGGCGCCGCCCGCCATGAATCAAAAATGATGCCATCTTGGCGTCCTCCCGCATACAATTTTACATGTCATTGTATGCAAGGAAGGCCTGCTCGGTTACAATGGCTTGTTCGAGCGCACGAGGAACGTCGCTCCGCGATGCTCCCTCACCGCCTGCGGGCGGAGCTCCCTCACGAGGGGGCCAAGGGTTTTGTCGCCAAAAATTATGTGATGCCGAAGGAGAAATTCCCTGGCTCCCTCGTGAGGGAGCTGTCATCTCGGATGACTGAGGGAGCATCTCGGAGCGACGCAACCTAAATTAGGCCACACAGCACCTCGTAGATGCGCTCATTGGCGTCTGTTACAGCCATTTCCCTCGCCGCCTCGCCCATTGCCTTGAGCCGCGCGGGATCGGCGATGAGCTCCTTCACAGTTTTGGTCAGCAGCTCCGGCGTGAGGTCTTTCTCGAGGATCAGCACCAGAGCGCCCTTGTCAGCTAGGCCTTTCGCGTTGTGATAGTGGTGATTTTCAGCTACGTTGGGGGAAGGAATAATAATCGCCGGCTTGCCCAGGGCCTGGATTTCATTGATCGTGCTGGCCCCGCCCCGGCCTATCACCAGGTCGGCGGCGGCAAGGCAGCGGTCCATGTCGTCGATGTATTCCCGCAGGGTGATCTCCGGGGCGTCGACGTTCACTTTGGCTTTTTTGAGCTGATCGGGCATCCATGTGCCGTATTGCCCGTAGGCATGGTGGAAGCAGCAGGAGGCGTCCGCACACAGCAGGCCTATCATGCCGCTGACAGCCTCGTTGATCGCCTGCGCCCCCAGCGACCCCCCTGTAGAGAGCACCATGGGGCGATCATCCAGGCACAGCTCTCGGCGGCTCTGTGCCCGGTTGGCACGCAGCAGTTCGGGGCGAATCGGCAGGCCTGTGTGGATAGGCTCGTTTTTGCATTTCATGCGTCCGGCCGCGGCCATGTCGGTGAGCATCACGGCGTCCACCCGGGGGGCCAGGGCCTTATTGGCCATGCCGGGCCAGGCGTTGGCCTCATGAATAGCCGTGGGTATGCCCGCCTTCGCCGCCGCGCGCAGCACCGGCCCGCTGACGTAGCCACCGAAGCCGACGACCAGGTCCGGTTTGATCTCGTTCAGCAGCTTGTTGACTTGCCCCGTCACAGTCAGCAGCTTTTTCAGCGTACCCAGGTTGCGTTTGATGCCCGTGGGGCTGAGGCTGCGCTGGAAGCCGCTGATCTCTATCGTGTGGAAGGCGTAGCCGGCCTGAGGCACGAGGCGGGCCTCCATGTGGTCCGCCGTGCCGACAAAATGGATGTCGCAGCCGGGGTGGAGATAGCGCAGCAGCCCGGCCACGGAGAGCGCCGGGTTGATATGCCCCGCCGTGCCCCCGGCGGCGAAGAGGACGGTTTTGGTATCAAACATAGGTCACCTCGAATAAGCTGGCCCGTTGGCGCTTGCCTGGAGATGCGCCAGCACAGGCGCCTCATTTAGGTCATGAATCTCAAATATCATTTCGCAGCTTGGCAATTGAAACTCCATAAAGTGCGTATTTTCCGGTCCCCCATCGGCGCCGTCGTATTCTGGCTCGCCCAGCAGATTAATCAGTCCCGCCCGGTTCCTGTCCAGCGCCGCACCATCGATTTCCAACAGAGCCAGGTTATGGATCTCTGCCCTGACAAGGATGCCGTCGTCAAACCAGAAGCATATGCCGTCATAGTCAATGCGCGCGGGAGGGATGTCCCCGCTGTCTCCCAAAGGCTCGCCCATAAGCTCGGCAATTTCATCCGCCGAACCGCCAAGATATTTTACTATCGGCTTGCCGTCATACAGCACAGCTTCAGGCTGCGCGCTCTTTGTGGTAAGAGCTTCAGTTGTGCTGCTCTCGTCGTCGTCCGTGGGCGGAGGCGAAGTGGTTTTGCACGCCGCAAGGGAGAACAGCAAAAAGGCCGCCAGCGCCAGTGCGAGAAAACGAGTTTTCATTCCTATGTTCCTCCGTCATAAAAATCATACCTGCGCGTCAGCGCTTGATTTCCCTCGATACCCGGCTCACAGCCAAGACGATCCCCATCTCCGCCATGAGCATCAGCAGCGCCGTGCCCCCGTAGCTGAAAAACGGCAGCGGTATCCCCGTGTTGGGCAATACAGCCGTCACAACGCCAATATTGAGCGCCGTCTGCAATCCCACTTGCAGCACGATGCCGATCACCAGCAGGCAGCCGAATTTCTCTTTTGTATGCAGGGCGATCATGAAGCCGCGCCATACCAGGGCGACGAACAGCAACAGGATCAAAAACGCGCCCACGAAGCCCAGCTCCTCGCACACGATGGCGAACACGAAGTCGTTCTGCGGCTCGGGGAGGTAGAGGTGCTTCTGGATGGAATTGCCGAAGCCCTGGCCGAACCATCCCCCCGAGCCCACCGCCAGCAAGGACTGGTAGGTCTGCCAGCCGTCGCCCTGCAGGTCCGCCATGGGGTCCTTGAAGGATACGATGCGCCGGGCGGCGTTTTCGCCCAGGATATCGGGGTTGTTCAGCACGAGCAATACGGCCAGCACGGCCAGGGCCACACCCCCGACGTATATCCAGAGCGGGATACGCTGCTCGCCGATGAAGATCATCAGCGCGCCGATGGCCGCGGTGATAAGCATGCCGGATACGTGGTTTTCCAGAGCGATGAGCGCCACCATGGCCAGCAGTATGAACATGTAGAGTCCCGTACTCCACCAGCGCAGCAGGAAGCGCCGCGCCCGCGTGCCCCGGCCCGAAACCAGGCCGGCGTCCCGGGAGATGGAATAGCCCGGCCGCTGGAACTTCTCCATGGCGTAGGCAAAGAATAGTATCAGCGCCATTTTCGCCAGCTCCGAGGGCTGCAGCGTCATACCGCCGGGCAGGGGGATCCAGCGCTTGAAATCATAGAAATCCGTGTGGTAGAACAGCACCACCACCAGCAGCAAAAAGGCGATGCCCAGGGCGGGTATGGCGAGTTTGCGCAGCACATTGAGGTTGATCTTCGAGATGCTCAGCATGGCCGCCATGCCAAGTACCGCGAAAATCGCCTGCCGCTTGATGTAGTAGTACGCGTCGCCCTCGCGGTGCTTCACGGCGTTGACGTAGCTGGCGGAGAACATCATCACCAGGCCCACGCACAGCAGCACTGTCACAATGAGCATGAAGGGGAAATCGAAGCCGCCGTAGGCGAAGAGCCTTTGCGCCAACGGCTGCTTTGCGGGGACGCGGGGGCGCGCCGAGCCCCATTGCAGTGTTTCGTCGCGAGGCAAAGCATTCTCTCCTTCTATGGACCCCCCCTGCGTGCTCCGCACGCTTCCCCCCTATAGGGGGGATTCTGACGAAAGGGATAGTTTCTCTTTCACGTATTGGTCTATCGTTTCTCTGACATGTGCAAACCGGTTGTCGATATCATTGTTTGTGAATCTCATAACGGTCAAGTCCAGTTGGTTCAGCGTAACAGTGCGAATGCGGTCATATTCCATGGCGTCCGGATCCAAGTGCTGCGCGCCGTCTACCTCAAGGAGCGAAGCGGCTCCCGCAGGAGTCGCTAGCGACAGGGGGGTTCTTAAAGGACGTTCCTCCCTAATATACCAAAAACGCCTTCAGCCCGAACCACACCACCGCCAGGCCCGCGAGCACGCCCGCCAGGTTCACCAGCGAGAACACCACGCCGATCTTCTTTTCGTTCCAGCCGCTCATCTCGAAGTGGTGGTGGATGGGCGCCATCTTGAAGATGCGCTTGCCGCCGGAGAGCTTGTAGTAGCCGATCTGCAGAACGTCCGACATGCCCTCGATCACGTATATGAGGCACATGAGCAGCAATATGACCGGCGTATCCAGGGCGAAGGCGATGGCCAGCATCAGCCCGCCCAGGAAGTTCGATCCCGTGTCGCCCATGATGACTTTCGCTGGATTTTTGTTCCATACCAAAAAACCCGCCAGGCCCCCAATGGTGGCCGCGGCCAGCACGCCCGCGCCGAACATCCCGCGCAGCACGGCGAACACCAGAAGCCCCGCCGCCGCCGTCATGGTCACGCCCGAACACAGGCCGTCCACGCCGTCTGTAAAATTCGCGGAATTTACTGTTGAATAGATCACCGCGAAGCCGAAGATCCAGAAGAACCAGCCCAGCCGCACCTGCCCCACGAAGGGCACCAGGGTGTAGGGGTCACGGCCCATGGAAAGCCACAGGCTCGTGAGATATCCCACGCTGATGAGTATCTGCGCCACGGTTTTCTGCCAGGCGGCAAGGCCCATGTTGCGCTTTTTCACGACCTTCACGTAGTCGTCCGCGAAGCCCATCAGTGCAAAAAACAGCGCCATGAGCAGCCCGGAAAACAGCTTGGCGTTCACGCCCTGGAGGGTGAAGCCCGCCAGAGAACCCGCCAGCAGCCTGCCCTGCATAACGGCATCGGCCCCGAAGGCCGCCGCCGCCGAGGCCGTGATACCGATGATAAACATGAACCCGCCCATGGTGGGCGTGCCCTGTTTGTGCTTGTGCCAGCTCGGGCCGATATCGAGAATGATCTGCCCGAAGCGCAGCTTGTGCAGCCAGGGGATGAACACATAGCCCAGCAGGGCCGTGGTCCCCATGGCCGCCCCCGCGGCCAGAAACATCACCAGGAATTGATTCATACCCCAAACCATCCTTGTTTATTGCTGAATACGGCCCCTATGGCCTTTTGGGCCGCTACTTAATTCATAATGCTGAATTATTTTTTACATAGGTTATTTCTCTCCGCGATCCGTTTCCTGCACTTCAAGATCGAAAAAACGATTTCCCGCTCGTCCAAGTGAATTTTGCCCCCGGCCAGGACCTGGTAGTCCTCGTGGCCCTTGCCCGCCAGCAGCACGATGTCGCCCTCCCGGGCCTTCTTCAGCGCCAGCACCACGGCTCTCGCCCGGTCCGGCTCGGTAAGGACCTGCGAACGGCCCCGCACCCCCTTGAGCACATCCGCGATGATGGCCTCCGGGTCCTCGCTGCGCGGGTTGTCGGAGGATACGATGGCGATATCGGCCAGCTCCGAGGCAATACGCCCCATGATGGGCCGTTTTTCCGCGTCGCGGTCCCCCGCGCAGCCGAACACGCAGATGATCCGGGCCGCCGAAATCTGCCGCAGGGTTTTCAGGACCTTTTCAAGGCCGTCGGGGGAGTGGGCGTAGTCAATGATGATCGTGTAGGGCGCCTCGGCCTGCAGCACCTCCATGCGGCCTTTTACGCCCATGTTTTCGGCCAGGCCACGCTGCACCTGCTCCAGGGGCAGGCCCAACTCCAGCGCCGCGCAGGCCGCCGCCATGGAATTGTATACGGAGAACTCGCCGGGCGTACCGTATCTGATACGGCCGATCTGCCCGCGGCTGACCAGCTCGTAGCTCACGCCCTCGGGCAGCAACTGCACGTTTTTAGCGGTGTAGCTCGCGTGGTTGTCCAGCAGGGAATAGCTCACGGGCCTTGCGGGCACGCCCTCCAGCATGCCCGGGCCGTATTCGTCGTCGATGTTCACCACGGCGATATCACTCTGGCGGAAGAGCAGCTTTTTGGCCTCGAAGTAGTCTTCGAAGGTGCCATGGTAGTCCAGATGGTCCTGTGTCAGGTTCGTGAAGATGCCCGCCGCGAATTGAAGGCCCGCGCACCTGCTCTGCACCAGCGCCATGGAGGAGGCCTCCATGAAGCAATGGGTGCATCCCGCTGCAACCATCCTGGCGAACAGCGCGTGGAGCGTGCAGGTATCCGGCGTGGTGGGGATATCTGGGTCGGTGGGCAGCTCCTCCCGGTCAATCAGAATCTTCACCGTGCTTATGAGTCCGGTTTTGAAGCCCGCCGCTTCGAAGATCTCCTTCAAAAGCCAGGCGATGGTGGTCTTCCCGTTGGTGCCGGTGACGCCCACGAGGGTGAGCTTTTTCGCCGGGTTGCCATGGAAATTCCCGCACAGCAGCCCATAGGTCATACGCGTGTCGCCGACGATAATCTGCGGCGATACCCCGGTGTCGCGCTGCGCGACAACACACGCAGCGCCCTGTTCGATTGCCTGCTGAGCAAACGAATGGCCATCGAAATTTTTACCCCGCACGCAGACGAACACGCACCCGGGGATGACCTTGCGGCTGTCCTCGGTCACCAGGGTGACGCCGCAATCGGCAGGCAAAACGCCCGAATATTCTATTCCTACAAACAAATCATGTAAATGCATAGGTACCTCTATATTAATTGTCAATTGTTATTTAGTCCTCTCCCCCCACCGCCGCGCTGTCAATCACCCCGATATTCGACACAAAGTGCACCGTGACGGTCTCGCCCAGCTGCACCTGCGCCCCCGGGGCGATGGACTGGCGGTAGGTGATCAGGCCCGTGGAATCGAAGTTGCCGGTGAGCTTGATGTTCAGGCCGGCATCAGCCGCCTCTTTGGCTGCCTGGGTGATGGTCATGCCGGTGAGCTTTGGCACGGTGACGCTGCGGTTGGCCTGGCTGCCGTCGGAATAGAGGATCACCAGCCCCCCACTGGCGATGCTCTGGCCCGGCTCGGGTATCTGATGCAGCACGTCGGCACCGCCGCCGATCA
>Ga0123353_10002025_pt1 | contig 25002 bp, 6 predicted proteins | sample TergutLab28metaG_3_FD_92763 | JGI IMG/M metagenome (GOLD analysis project Ga0123353, IMG submission 92763) | Labiotermes labralis P3 segment gut microbial communities from Petit-Saut dam, French Guiana - Lab288 P3 | ecosystem: Host-associated > Arthropoda: Insects > Digestive system > Gut ...
CTGCTTGCGCTCCACTTCCGTCAATTTTACCCTGTGTTTCTTGTTCATGTTTATACCCCTTTGGTTTGATGAATATAGTATAACATGAATATTTAATTGTGTCAAGCAACTAGGGTGTGTTCACCCTAAATCGACCTTTACCTGATACCTGAATACTGTTTTTATTTCCCCTTCCCCGCTTGACTTATCCGCGTTTATCTGTTAAAATATAACCATGGCGTCGGATAACTATTACAATCAACGCGACAAGCAAAACATAGAACACCTAAGGCGGGTTTTGGGTGAGCTTCCACGGTTTGCGGGGGAGTTTTTTGTGGGCGTGCAGTTGCGGACGTCCTCGCTTACGCGCCTTAACTACGCGTACGATTTACGGATTTTTTTCGATTACCTGTCCCGCTTTATGCTTAACAAGCCCGTCAAAAGCATTAACTTGGCCGATCTTAAGACCATATCCGCATTTGACCTTGAAAGCTATCTTGATTACCTGACAAGCTATGAATTTATGGGTGAAAAATACGCCTGTACCGAACGCGGCAAGGAACGCAAATTGTCCTCTCTGCGTTCTTTTTTTAAGTATTATTTTAAGAAAGATAAGCTTGACAGTAATATAGCGTCTAAGGTGGATATGCCGAAAATCCACGAAAAACCTATCATAAGGTTAGAGCCTAATGAGGTGGCGCGATTACTTGACCAAATCGAGGACGAGAATATTGCAGGGCTAAGCAACCATCAAAACCAATATTTGCGCAGTACAAGGGTACGGGATTTGGCGATAATCACGCTGTTTTTGGGTACGGGCATCCGAGTCAGCGAGCTTGTGGGGCTTAATATCGAGGACATAGATTTCTCGTCAAACAGCTTTAGGGTGACGCGCAAGGGCGGCGGGCAGGCGATTTTGTATTTTTCGGACGAGATTGCGGCGCCGCTAAAAGCGTATTTGGATTTTTTGCAGGACGAAACAGACAACAACACCAAGTTAGGACGAAAAATTCAAAACCAGTCCGCGCTGTTTTTTTCATTGCAAGGGGGGCGCATTTCTGTGCGGGCGGTGCAGGACTTGGTCAAAAAATACGCCCGCCTTATATCGCCGCTTAAAAAAATTACGCCGCATAAGCTGCGTAGCACCTTTGGGACGGAATTATACCGTAACACGCAGGATATTTACGTTGTGGCGGACGTGTTGGGGCACAAGGACATCAATACGACAAAGAGGCACTACGCCGCCATCAGCGAGGAAATTCGCCGCGCCGCCGCAAAGGCAGTGGTTTTGCGCGACAATGATGGGAATTAAGGGGAAGGGACAGGGATCTGGGATCAGGTATTAGGAATCAGAGATTGGGGGTCGAGGGGCATAGGGTGTGACGCCCAGGCGCCACAGTGTGGAGTTTGGAGTTAAACATTTCTGTCGTAGGGCATTACGCGGCGGCACGCCGCTTTAAGGAAGAGAATAGAGAAGCGGTTGCAATCTATTAATAACGACAACAAAAGGGCGGGTTGGCAAACAATCTGCGGCGCTATGGAGGTTTACATACATGAAAAGCAAGATTTATTCGCTACTGATTGTACTTGGCGTTTACGCTGTCGCGGCGGCGGGGGCAATAGTGTTTGCGTGGTTGCTTAAGCCGTACTTTTATGACCCAAACCATATACAAAGCTTGAATTATAAAGGATTGTCGCCCTTTTTCGGCGGACTGCTGCTGATTTTGGCGGCGGACATAGTCGCCACCCTTATCGTCTTTTTTTTCAGCCTGATTTTTAAAAACGCCAGCGTGTACGACCCCTACTGGAGTGTAGCGCCCCCGCTTATCGTCGCCGGTTTCTATCTTGTAACGGGCGCGATTTTTAACCCACTACACCTTTTTATCCTGATTCCCCTCGCGTTTTGGGCAGTGCGGCTGACCTACAACTGGTGCCGCGAATTCAAAAACCTAAAATGGCAGGACTGGCGATATACGCGCTATAAAGAAAGTTTCCCAAAAATATATATCCTTATCAATCTGACCGGCATTATGCTCATGCCCACGCTACTGGTTTTTGCCGGCACAATTCCGCTGTATTACCTGCTTTTGGGGAAGCCTGACGCCGCCGCGCTGATTGTGGGAAGCGCGGTTGTGCTGTTTGCCGCTGTTTATCAAGCCGTCGCGGATTGTCAGATGCGCAAATTCCGAAAACATCCGGACAATGCGGGCAAATGTATAGACAACGGGTTGTGGAGATACTCGCGCCATCCCAATTACTTTGGCGAAATAGCGATTTGGTTCGGCGTTTTTATCGCGGCTCTCCCTAACTTCGGCTGGCTGTCGCCGATTGGGTGCCTCACGATTTTGTTGTTGTTTGTATTTATAAGCGTGCCACTTATGGAGGGCAAAATGCTAAAAAAACACCCTCGGTATAGGGAATATCAAAAGAAGGTACGTAGCGCGTTAATACCGTTTTGGCGCGCCAAAACGGACGGCAAATAGCGTTACCTTATTATCAAAAATTATGGTGTATTAACGTAAAACCGGCGATATTACCGCTTTCTGTACGGCCTCGTTTGTATCGCGCCTTTATACTAACGGATATTTGTGCTAAAAGACCCCGTATAAAGCGCCGGCTTTAACTGAATATACCCACATTTTTATCAAGGTCTTACCCCGATATTTGACACAAGCCTTATTTTTTAATCCAAAAACAAACATCCCCTGCACATAAAAATACAGGGGATGTTAATTGCTTTGTTTAATAGCGCGGATATTCCGTCGGCTTACATGGCATCGTCGCTTTTTAAGCGTACCGCCAAACCGCCGGTAAGAGCGATCATTTTTACCGCAGCGGCGGCAAAGCTGTTGGCAACCACCGTCAACACCTTGTTAAGCGACCCGTCCGAGCCGATCTTGATGTAATTGGTGCCCACAGGAACAAGCTTTTTCCTAAGCAACTGCTTAAGGTCCACGGTCTCGCCGCTCTTGAAGTTGTCGTTGATGACACCCAGTTCCACAACCTGCTTGACGGGTTCTGCGTTTGGCGCGGCATTTTCGACAAGCACGCATTTACCAGCGGAGGAGTCGCCAAGCACCTCGGTTTGTCCGGCGGTGACCTCGTCAACAATCAGGTGGCCCAGTCCCTGCCTTCCTAAGGGCGTAAGCTCCTTGTTGCGGTACATCATGACGTAATCTGTCTCGTCAAACTTGCGGCGTTTTGTAAGTTCCTTGCCGATCATTATGTCGGTGATAAGCGATAAGGCGCGCCCCAACGTCCTTTCGGACTTGATTTTAAGCAAAAAAGGTGTTTCTTCATACTTGCGCTTGTCGCTGACGTCTTTGTGGCGGTAAATTTTCACCTCGTAAGAAGCGGGATTAAGCGCGAGATACAGCCTCAACGTTTTTCCCACCAAGCTTATCCTGGCGATGACCTCGCGGCCGATAGTGAACTTTTCCAAAGACTTTGTCATGCGGCATTTGACGTTGCGATAGCTGAGTAATTCGTTTTTAAGGGCGCTGTAGATAAATTTTTGGCTTGTAAGCGTCTCGAAAAGCCTTTCAGTCATGGGCTTGCGCGGTCCTCTTGCGGCGGCGGCGACGGCGGCGATTTCGAATGCCTCAAGGTGATGAGACTCGGTCGTCTCTGCGGCATCTTCAGGCTCGTCGTCTTCCTCCTCTTCTTCCTCTTGCTCCTCTTCGGCCTCTTCCTCGGGCTCTTCCTCTGTGATTTCCGCCTCAATAGCAAAGTCCTGAGCCGGGGTTACCGGCTCAGAAACTTTTTCAGTGTTTTGAGTGTTGTCGATTTCTTCGAAACGCTTTTTTTCGAGCTCATCTTTGCCCGAAGTGTCGTCGTCATCTCCACCACCCTTTTTTCTAAGGACTATGATAAGGATTACTATCGCAAGGGCAAACAACACGATAAGCAGACCGATAGTGACCCATACAAGGATCTTGAGGTTGCTGGGCTCGTCAAGGAGGTACGCGTTGGTGATACGGTTTTGCAACCTTATGCTCAGGGCTTTGAATTCATTGCGGGCTGCCTCTAAGTCTTCCTTCTTAGGACGAGGTCCAAGGCTTGCTATAAGTTCTATCATGCGGGCAACGGTACGCGCGTCTTCCTCATCTTGCGTCGCACGAGTGATGGCAAGCGCGGCTATCAAACCGTTTTTCGCGTTTTCTAAGTCGCTGTCAAACGCGTCCGCACCCTTTGAATAGTCAAGCCTTTCAATGGCTGCGACATACGTGTCTACCGCGACCATTATGTCTTCCTTGCTCTTGTCGGATATGTCGTACTTTTCAAGCTCCGCTTTGATAGCGTTTCTGTCTGTTGCCAACAGCGCGGTTATCACCCCTGCACCGTCTTGCGGCTCGATAAATTCTCTCAGAGTAGGCTTAAGGATGTCGAATATCGCGTCAAATGTCAGCGCCTCGTCGATTCTCCCTTTGTTTCTGGTGATAAGGTCTGCCAAATCGTCAATCGCACCAAGAGCCTCGATAAGGAGCGCATCAACTGCGGCTATTGCCGTCGCGGCATTGATCCTATCTGTATAGTCCCTAAGCAACTTCGCAAAATCGCTTTCGCTGTGGGTACCTGCGCTTACAAAGCTCTCTATTTCGTCTTTGATGCTGATTATCGCTGCTTCCTTGGCGTTGTCTAAGTCTATCGCCAACTGTACCTTCGCCAAGCCTTCCTCAAGCAACCTCAAAATCGTTTCGATGTCCGGAGCTTGGTTAATTTGGTTGTTGTAGTCGTCGATAATTCCACCGTACTTGCCTTCTTCGTCAAGCGCTTTCAGTTCGGCAAAGGCAATTAATCTTTGCATTTGCGCGTCGATACGGTCTTTGGCAGCCTGCAAGCTTTCGTCTACAAGATCGGCATTCGCCGCGTTATTTATTTCATAGGTGTGATTCTTGACGATGTCAGAGAACTGGCTGGCTTCAAACTCGTAGTCTTCATATTCTTTAACCTGTTCGTCCACATAATCATTCACTTCTTTAACGGCAGCTTTTTTGTACTCGATAAGGTCTATTTTGTCTTGCAAATCCTCGATGGCGTCAACTCCGAATTGCGCTGCCAGCCAAGCCTCGCTCACGCTGGTTGCGGCGTCAATCAAGTCCTCATACTTGCCTATCACCCTGGTAAAGTCGTCCTCATAGTCGGCATACTTAAACTCGTCATACGTCAACGTAGCTTTGGCGTCCCTCTTAGCGTCCGCAAGGTCTTTCTGGGCGTCAAGTTCCTTCTCGAGGTTCTGTTTAGCGACAAGCCACTCCGAGTACCGAAGGTCAACCTGTGCAATGGTGGTCGCGGCGTTAATCAGACCCGTGTGGGTAGTGATCAGCGCGCCAAACTTTGCGGGAGCGTCATAGGCAGGGGTATCGAAAGGCGCGGCGTCATACTTCGCGGTGTTATAAGTAAGAGGTAAGACTTCGTCCTTGGCGTCTTGAAGGGCTTTTTGGTCGTCAAGCTGTTTTTCAAGGTTCTTTTTGGCGATAAGCCACAGTTCGTACCTAAGCTCAACCTCGGCGGGGGTAGTCGCGGCGTTGATATAGTCCGTGTGGGTAGTAATCAGCGCGCCAAACTTTGCGGGAGCGTCATAGGCAGGGGTGTTGAAAGGCACGGCGTTATACTTAGCGGTATTGTAAGTAAGAGGTAAGACTTCGTCCTTGGCGTCCTGAAGATCCTTTTCAGCTTCGATCTCGGCAATAAGCGCGGCTATCGCGTCAATTCCCTGCTGCCCGTATGTGTTGACGGCGTCCATGCTCGTCGCCTCTTTCAAAAGGTCAGTGTATTTGCCTATCACAATGCCCAGTCTTGCAGTAGCGTTGTACGGCGCGACGCTGTACGGCGGGGCGTCATACTTAAGCTTGTCATACGTCAAGGCTTTGGCCGCAAGGTCTGCCGCCGCTATAATACCCTTCATTTCTTCAATGGCTTGCAAGGCTTGGCCCTTAAGGTTGTTGACCACGTCTATGTTTCCGGCAGCGTTGATTAAGTCGATATAGTGTTGTGCTACGGCTTCAAGACGCGGGTCGGTGCCCTCAGGGAAAACTATAGGCGCGGGGGCGGGTGAGAGCGCGGGGGCGGGTGCAAGTGCGAAAAGCAATGCGTCCAAAATATCGTCTATAGCTTCGAACTTACTGCTTTGAAGCGCGACAATCCACTTCACGACTTCAAGGAATGCCTCCACCTTCTCGGGGGTATCAAGCGTCTCAATATGTGCCTCGTAATCCCCGAACATATCTTCGATCAATCCCAAGTATACATCCAACCTGTCCTCATCGTCAGCGCCGTAAACGTCTTTCCAAAAACCGTCTTCGTTCTCGACGTCCAAGTAATCTAAGGCGTATTCCTTAGCCTTCTCAAGGTCATGGGCACGGTCGATAGCGTTTATAAGGTTGTTTATGGCTGTGACCGCGTCGATATAAGCAAGCGTTATTCCGGGCTCGGTAAACTGGGCGCGGATCGCAGCTTTGCCCTGTGCGATTAACTCATCGAATTCGTCCTCAAAGTCTGCGTACTTCTCATCGGTAGGTTTCAATAGCTCAAGCTGCTTAATCAGATTATCCTGAATATCCACTATGATCTTGTCAAGCCTCTTCGTGTAGTCTTCAAAGATCTCCTTGGCTTTCGCAAAGGTCGCGGCGGTTTGGATTTCAACCACGGCGGTCTTAAGCATCAAAGTGATAAGCTCTTTGGTTTCGTTAGAGTACTTGTTCTCCAACAACAACTCTTTGACAAAGTCGCTCAAAATGTCCGCATAGCTGTCCTTAAGCCACTGATAGAATCTGTCAAGCACGTCTTCGTCAAGATAATCCTCAAAGTATTCGACGGAAGGTAAAAGCTCTGCAATGATTTCATTGATTTTCTCCAAATCGGCAAGATCGCCCGCGACAAGCCCCTCAAGGTAGTTTTCAAGCGCCTTGTAATAGGTAGCCGTTACACGGAACTCAAACCTTTCGGCGGCAAAAGGAACGCCGCTTGCGTCATACCAAATTATCAACACTTCATAGCTGTACTCGCCGTCCGTGCCGACAATAGGAATGTATCTGTCTCCGGCTGCCTCGTGCTGCGTCACCGGCAATCCTATGGTAAGAGTGCCGTTTGCAATCTCGGTTTTCACCTTGTCGCCGTCGATGTATACCGTACGGCTCTGCGAGGTCGGCATAGGAGTAACATTCAGGGCGTACAACAAGATATCAAGAAGGTCGCCCGTGATGAAAGGAGGGACTTTGTGAGCGTTGGTATACAGTCCGTCGGCCTTGGTGGGAGCCCCAAACTCAAGGTCGCAGGCATAATCGCCCATCGAGTCAGCCTTCAATTCTGTTATGTCGACAAATCTCGCATATAGAGTGTAAGTGCCGCTTGTGACAGCCGTCAGCCTATCTATGGACCAGCCGTTTTCAAAGATAACTTCCTCGTCCCATTCGCCGACGGCTTTTGTCCACCAGCCGACAAAGACTTTGAGGTCGCTGTTGTCGTCAAACCAATCACTAGGCTTAGCGGGCTGCTCGATATATGTGTCATAGTACACGTTCTGCGACTCTTGCATGACCGCGTCATTCATAAACACGACGAGTATGGTGTTGGGCAGATAGTAGGCGTACAAGGTGACCTCTGCAAATTCGTTGGAGTCCTCAATCAGTATAGGGTCATGCAAAAAGTCAAACTCGGCGGGAGGCGTCCAATCTTCGTCGGTAGGATCGCCCCAGTCTTCTGGCGCTACCAGTGTCCAGTAAACCTCGTCCTTTCCGGTTTCGGGGGTAAATACATAGGCGGGCTTTTTGGCAAAGTCGTTATGCGCTACCTTTTGACGCTGATCCGGATCGACAATCTCGTCCCCCTTGTCCACGAACACCACGGTAAGCCTGTACACGGCGGCAAGGAAGGTATGGTCTGCGGTAAACACGGCGACGGGGGCGGCGTTGCCGTTTTCGTCAATGCCGTCAATATAAATATAAATGGGGTTAAGGTTGTTTTCGGTGCCTGCCGTCGCCCAGCCGATAAATCCTTTACCGTACTCAAGGTTGAACGGATAGACCTTGTCGCCGCTAAAGTCGATACTGCGGCCGTAAATCACATCCATCGTGTATGTGCCGTAGTCGCTTTCGCCCCAAGGCGCGGTAGGATACTTGAAGTGCACCTTGACCGTCTGATAGTCCATCAGCGCAATCGCGAAGTACCACACGCCGACGATAAGGCCGTTTTCTTCGTCAACAACGTCCGCCCTGACTACCAACAGATATTCATAGCCGTTTGCGCGGTTTCCGTCGCCTTTCGCTACCCAAGGTGTCCCTGTGGCAATCGTGAAGTCAATAACAAACCCCGTTGCATCGTAAAACTCGTCATGGATACCGTAGTTTGCAAGCTCTTCGGTCATCGTCAAGCAGTTTACATTCTCTAAGTATGCCTGCACGCTTAATACAAGGCCGGTATAGCCCGCGCCCGGATCCCAACCAAGGGCCGTTTTGTAGTCTATAGCGTAAATGGGGACATTTAAAACTCCCGTATCGATACCGAAATCGTCAAAGGCATAGAACTCGCCGGTATTTAAAAGTTCGACATTATTTTCGGGCACATCGTCTAACGCGATACCTCTGTACTCCGTACGCCAATCAATGTCGTCATAAGCAAGGTAGTCGTACGTCGCAAACCACGCGTATACTTTCCAGTCTTTCGTGATGTTCTCACCGTCAAAGAGAGTAGGGATGTCGTTATTGTCCGCGTCGTCGAAGACCCACCAAATAAAGATTTCGCTCTGCGCGAAGGTCAAATCCAAGTAGTCGGGCGCAAGAGTAAAATCAACGTCAAAGCCCCAATAAACCGTCAGCGTGCCGATAAGGTCGGTCAGCGTCTCGTCTTGATAGAATTCGATTGTGTGCGGCGCCCTTCTCCACACCGCGTACAAGGCTTCGGAGTTCGCCTCCAAATACTCTTGTGTTATCGCGGGAACGGGAGTACCGAACACCCAAAAGAGGTCGCTATCGTCGATGGTACCGTCGTAAGTATCAAAATCACCGGGGTCACCCACAATCCAGCCACGGAATATCCAGCCCTGCGCCGCGGTATTTTCGAACAGCTCTGAATCAAAGCCAAGCTTGTTTGCCGCGGAGCCGTTCTTTATCACGTAGTCGGGGCCGACCGTGCCGCCGATGTCGGGATTGTTGACGTTATACTCTATCTTGTAGTCGACATAAGGTCCCACTTCGATGCTGAAGTTGTATATGTCAATTTTGAAACCGTCCTCATCCCAAACCTCGACGTAGAAGAAGAACTCGGTTGTCGCCGCGTTGCCCCATCTTCCGCCGGCCTCGGTGGCAATCAGAACCATGATATTATAGCGGTAGTCGATATAAGTTCCCGGTCCTGCTCCGTTTATCCACACCAGCACCTCTCCGCCTGCCTCGCTCTCCTCATAGACGGCAAGGATATTGTGCAAGATGCTCGCAAACATATCGGGGGCGTTAAAGTTGTTGCCGAAGTTATAGTTTTCACTCAAAGAGTCGATAAACGTGATAAGCGCGGTGTGCGTGTCTGACTTTTCAAGCTTGATAAAGCCGTTCATCGCCGGTATGCCGCCGTACGTTTCGATCTCTATATCGTCAAAGGTAAGGTCTCTGATTTCTACCCAACGCAGCTTAAGGTACAGGTCACGGCGAACAGGTGTGGTGTCCCACACAAATTCGCGCAGATTACCGCCAAAATAGAACGTACCGTTTATGTTGTCATATTCAAACCAGTTGTCCTGAAGTTCATGGTTAGGTATTATTGCGACAAGCCCGCGGGGGTCCGCTCCAAACATACTGCCAAGTATTGTGTCATAATCAAGCTGCGGGAAGAACCAAGTGTTGCCGTCGCCAAAGTCGACTGTTACGTCAAATTTCTTCCAATCCCACAAAGCGTAAATCGTAGTGTCCTCTTCGATTTGGGTGACGGTGAACTTGAACAAAACCGTGCAGGCAGCGTCTTCATACCAGTTCTGGAATACGCCGCTTGTGCAGGTGGGATCTTCGGCGGGTCTCGAAACGGTGTCGCCTTCATTGGTAACATAGGCCTGCGGCATCGGCACGTGATCGTCGGGATCGTCCGGGTCGATAAGCGGATTCACCCAGTTGGAATCAAAGCTGACAACCCACTGCAACTCTCTGTGGCGGAAAATAATCTTGTTGTTGTCATCAAAGTCAAACGTCCACGTGACATTCCATGTATCAAGGTTTTGATAGGTCGTCACAAGAGGGTCGTTAAAGAGCGGTATTTCGTTGTCGCCGTCGTCAAAAAGCTGGACCTCGCTCAGTCTGCGCCTCGATGCGTCTTGGTCGGTAATATTGACGATAAAGCTGAATGTGGGGGTGCCGTCAAAGTAGAACTGATAAATGCCAAGGGCTTCGTCGGCGGCGGTGTCGGCTCCGGTAAGGAACGTCGCGCCCTGCGCTACAAGCTTGGTCAGAATATCGGTGTCGATAACGGCGCCGTCAAAATCAAGCTCGATAACAAAGATGTGCAGAACGTATTGGTACATCTCCCAAAGCCTGTCTTTTACCGCTTTGCTGAAGTACTGTTCATAGTTCGCCGCATTGTCGCCTTCGCCCATCCATTCCACAAAGAGATATACAAAGACCGCTTTGTCGGCAAATCTCAGATCCTCGTTTGCCAAACCCAGGTAGTAATCGGCGATCCACTGTACGTCGGCGGGCGCGGGTGCGGGCAGGTCAGTATCAAGCGCGACCATAGCGGGCGCGGGTGCGGGCACAAAGTCCTCTATTTCGGTCAAAAGATTCGCGGCGTCGTTTTTATTTTCAAGAAGTATAAAGCCGGGGCGAGAATCGAGCAGGTCGTTCACAAAGCCGGTATCGAAAGCAAATTCAATCGCGCCAAGCAGGTAATCCCACATTCCCTCCATAGTACTTATGCCCGGAGGAAACGCTCCCGCCGCAAGCAGCCATTCGTTGTAAACATCCCTCATGACCAAGGGGTCGTATTCGCCATATTCGGGATCGGTGTCATCGTAGAAGTTGTTGACGTCAAGCAATTCGTTATAGAACGCAACCTGCTTGTTAAATTCGGCCAAGTAAGCAAGAAGGTTTTCGACGTTAGGCATACCCGCCGCTTTGACAAAGTCAATGTATTCGTCAACCTTGCCGTAGTCTTCAAATATGTCTATAATGTCCTGCAACAGCTTCCTTATCGGAGCAAACTTAGCCTGCGCCACGACGATGCCGGGTTGTCCTTTTTGTACTGTCGTCAGGTCGTCCTCAAGCACCATTGCCGCTATGATATCAACACGGTCCTGCGGCGTCATATTTGCCTTGGTGATGGGGACATCCCTATCGGCAAGGGCGTTGACCGCCTTAATGAACAAATCCACTATGGTGTCGCTGTATTCCTTGACGGCTGCCTGCGCACGGCCAAGGATTGCGTCGATAGGATCGAGATACTTGGCTTTGATTTCGCCGGGGTTAAGCCACAATGCCTCGTTTTCCTCGGTCATTTGCCTGGCGATGTCCCACATATCCTCAAGAGCTTTTACATAAATAGACAGGTCAAGGTCGTATCCATAGCTGTACACCGAGGTCCTCAGATTACCTATCGCCGTGCGTAAATAGGTATAAACTTCGATAAAGTTCCTGGCGCGGTCAGCTACTGCGTTAACCAGCAGTTTCTTGGCGGCAAGGTCGTTGTCGCCCGCATAATTCCAAGGAGTCACAGTTGTAGAAGGCGAATAAGGCACATCGTCAGGATTGTCAAGAATTATCTTCCAAAGTTTAGCAATGTAATTTTTAAGCTCGGCGAAGACTTCGGGGTCGGCGGAATAGAAAGCGGCAATCGCGGCGTATTCGCTTCTAAGGCCGCCCACTCTCACTCCGGCAGGGTTTTTCGCGCCGTATTCGACATCGTACTTATAGTTATAAAGTTCATCCCAAAGGGTGGGTACCGCTTGCAAGTTCTTGACAATTCGTTCGGCTTCTCCCATAGGATTTAATTTTTCTGCCAACACAGAGTTTTTGCCGGCAAGGTAGATATCCCTAAGCCCGCCTGTTCCCATGTAATTCTGATGAGAATAGGTATAAGGCAGAAGCTTTGCATACTCCTCTTCAAGATATTCCAAAGCCTTGATCGTCGCGGCGGAAAGGCTGTTTACAATGTCGACAAGGCCGTTGTAATACGCTATCATATCCGCGTGGGTGGCGCCGGCAATAGGGTTGAGCAAGCTGACGCCGTACGCATCATAATAGTCGCCGATCGCTGACCATACCATCATCGAACTTAGACCCAGCACGTCGGCGTTTTGGAACACAAAACTCCGCCAATACAGCACCATGCTCTTGATATAGCCGTTCCAAGAATTAGCGAACACACTCTTAAGGTGCTCTAAGTAGTCCGTCACGATTATCGAGAGGTCATGGGCGGAGTATAAGAAGTCTCCGTCCTCGTTGCCGACAAACATCCAAACAGGGTCAAGACCTGTGACTTCAAAATCATACACGCCGGGAGCGGTGATTTCGCCGATTTTCACTCTGATGGTTGTCGAGCCGGTGGATTCTTTCGCACCGATACCCGCAGTTTTCCACTCATCCAACATTAGTCCGTAATTGGCATAGGTGCCGTCTGTATCAAGCATGTACCAGCTGTCCAGAGGAATGCTGACGGTGATTACGGCAAATAAGTCGGCGCCGACAATCTCCACCCTCTTGTCAATGGTTGTGATAAGCTTTGCGGCGAAATCGCCTTCGGCAATATCGTCAAAGTCTTCTAAGAAGCCCCTAAGCGCGCCCGTGGTATAGTTCACGGTAATCGCTGTCGTGCTGCTTGTCACATTAAACGGATCGTCATAGCCCAACATAAGCGCCTGGAACGAAACCCAATGGGCATATATACGGATATTGCCTTTGATTGTTTCGACGTCTGCTCTTGTTCCCCACTCCGCAAGCTCTCCGATAGGAAGCATATCGTCGTCTAATTCAACATACCACCAGCCGTCAAAGATGTACTTGGTTGTTCCGACGGTTTGGATTTCATAAGGAGCATACGGGTCAAGCGCGCTGCCGGGGTTCATCGGATCCCAGTCGTACCAGTCTTCAAGCTCAGTGTCAAAAACCACGTCGTTTATCGTTGTTTTTCCGTTAGTCCAAATATTGCCCTGCGCGTCCGCGCCCGCAGCATGGACGACGTTTTCGATGATCACGATATATGTGTTAGGCACAAAGAAAGCGTAAAGCGTAATCGGCGATTGTGCTGTAAAGTACTGAAGATGCGTCGTTAAATTATCGACAAAGGAGTCGGGATCCGGCTCGTCGTTATTCAGACCAAAGGTCCACTGGGTCGGGTCGCCTTCCGTAGTCCAGCCGACAAACCTATAACCCAACCAATAAGGGGTACCCACAAGCAGATAATCGTCATAGAACCTTTGTACCGGCCCTATCTGCGCTCCCGCAAAGGTCTCCGCAGGGACGGCGGGCAGGGCGCGGGTAAACGGATCAATGGACATGAGGTTGACCGTGAACTCGTCGTTGGTAAACACGGCGTAAAGCGTGGTCGTCATGGTTATGGCGGCGGGACCGACGTCAAAGAAGTCGTCTCCCGTGCCTCTCCTGTACGAAATCTCCCAATGATCGACGGTGTATCCGTCTTTTTCAATCTTGTTTGAAGGGGGATTGATAAGGTCGTCAATCTTGCCCTCAAGCTGCGTCGCGCTGTTGCCGTGCAGCATCCTGACGGGTTCCTCACGCCACGCCACAGGGTCTGAATAAAGGTCGGCGGGATTGGTCTTGACGTCTGTCTTATAGGTATACCTAAGCGTGACGTTGACCTCCTGATAATCCATAAAGCGGATTTCGCCGCGCTCGGCTTCCAAAAGGTCATAATCCGTTCCGTTGAACTCGTACCAATAAATGGCGCGTTCTACGCCCGCAAGCGGGTTCCTGGTGGCGCGGTATCCGTCGCCGACCGCCACCCACTGCGTGCCGTCCCATGTCGCGAAAGGAACGTAAATCAAGACGTAATGGGTACCCGCCTCTTCATACGTGTCCACTCCCTTTTCAAAGAGGTGCCCGCCATAGGTCAAGCTGTAACCGTCGGCAACATTTATATCCGCCGCCCTTATCCTTAGGTAAAGCGTGGTAAGGTCGTCGTACGCCTCGGTATAGCCCCACCAATCAAAGAAATGGGTGTCGGCGTCCTGCACATTGTCATAATAATCTTGGAAATCAACAACGTCGTTATAGTCGATAATCGCCACGGTCTTAGGATATGCGGCGGTAACGTCGGCATAACTGCCAAGACCCGTCCAAAGGTCTACGGGGTCAAGTTCGTCCGCGCCCGCCTTGTCCAAAAGAATATCCACCCATAAATCGCCGTAAAGTTTGATCCACGCGTAGATTTCTACCGTCGGGTTGATGTCGGCGGTGTCGAATGTGTCGTTTCCGTCGTGGACTCTGGAGGCTGGGGCAAACCCGTAGGTGTTAGCCATCCATCTCCAGCCGTCAAAGGCATAGCCCTGTTCCGCAATCCAAAGCTCAAGCTCGGGGTTTTCGGGGATTTTATAGTCGTCGGCGGCATTCCATGCTACGTAAACCGTATCCTCGATCGCACCGTCCACATAATAATCGATCTTGAGTTCGCTGACTTCCCACTTGGCGTACAAGTCATAGTCCTTATACACGCGGTGGGTGGCAAGGATAAACTCTTCCTCGTTGCCGTATTCGTCCACAAAGAACCAGCCCTTAAACTCATAATGCGAAAGCGTGGGGTCGGCGGCCGGAGTGTAAATGGGCGCGGTGTACGTGTCGCCATAGGCAACAACATCGCTGAACAAGGCGTCGCCGTTGTCGGGGTCAAAGCTAAGCGTGTATTCGTTATAAATCTTCACCAACAGATTGAATTGATACGCGTTGCCATAGATGTCGGCGTCGGTAAAGACGACAATGTAGTGCAGAACGAAGTACTCGTCGCCGCCGACTTCTTCTTTGCCGACCAACGGGTTCGTATTATCCAACGCCGCCTGCATAAGGTCGTCATAGTTGAATATCCAATCGCTGCCGTCAAAGGTCGCGAACGGTATGGCTAAGAAGTATCCGTTTTCGCCGCCGTAACTGCCCGCGGTTAACAGGCCGTTGGCAAACATACCGTTAGTGTTGTTGGTATCGATGCCGTATCCAATTACCGCAAGCAAGGCGCGGTCGGCGGGATTGCCGTCAACATCGGGAGTGTTTATAAACGCGCCGTAATACAGTGCGTCGATATTCGCGTCGTTGTAAGGGTGTCCCGCACCGGCAAGCGCGCCGTAATTGATGCCGTTTTGGATGTCATCCAAGATAAGGTCAAGACCGGTATAAAGCCCGGTATGTTGTATCCTCAAGTAAGACGAAAAACCGCTGCCCGAGCCGGCGCTGTGACCGCCGTAAGGGCTGAGAAGGTCAAAATCACCCGATCCCAAAGACTCAAGCTCGAACCACCTTGCCTCATAACGCGAGTTGCCCGCGATATAGGTAAGGGCCGCGTTTTCTTCATAATACAAGAAGTTGCCCGTAAAGGCGCCGCCGACTACCTCGACCCACGCGCCGAAGATATGCCCGGCGACGAGCGACGTGTTGCCGACCTCGACGTTAAGCTTGGGATCGCTGTCCTTAAACAGCGTTTGGACAGACAGAGGTACCGTCGCCAACACTTCAAAGGTTTCGTCTATGCCGCGCCAATCGTCATAGAAAGTGACGTTGTACGTTTCATACTTCTCTACGTCGATTATTATGGTGCTGACCGCCACGAGGTTGCCCGCGTTGTCATACCAATAGAAGGTGTACTCATAGTGGTCGTCGTCCAAGCGGTTTTCAAGCGCGATGTCCGCTACCAAAGCGGTTTCGCCGAAATTGATACCGTAGTTGGCGACAAAAGGATCGCCGTAGTACAGGCCGCTGCTGGTCGCAAAGCCGACGCCGGCCGCGTGGTCAAAGTCGTTTACGCTAAACCTTGCGGCGTTGTTGTTCGGCCGTCTGATAAAGGCTTCAAGGGTACTGGGATGAGCGTCTGCCATTACGTCGGAGTATCTGATGTCTACGCCGCCGACATATCTGTCGGACGTATCCACGCCATAGACGTCTTCAAAGTACATTTCGGCCGGCTTTACGCCGTTAATGGCGACAAACCTTGCGACGATGTACACCTTATTGTCCGCGTCGATAAGCCCGCCCTCGCTGAACAGGGTCGCCTCGGTGATTCTGGGGCCGCTTAAGGTGTCAAGGCGGTAACCGTCAAACACATAGTCGTCCGTCCAGTTCACGCCAAGGTCAATTTCCGCGTCATAACCGCCTTCATAAGTGGGCAGGAAGAACGCGCCGCCGGCGGCTTTCTTATACTCAAAGGCGATGGGAGGCTGCGCAGCATAGGCAGTACCGTCAACAACAACGGTCTGTACTATGAAGTAGTAGATTTCGGGGTCGGTAAGTACGTCGATTTCCGCCCAATTCACGGCGATTCCATCTAACGTAAAGTTAAATTCTTTGTCGGCTCCGTCGGTATAATCGTCGTCATAGTCCCAATCGTTGCCGTACTTGTCATAAACTTCGACACTATTAAAGTTGTAGCCGACATTTATTGTGACCTTAAAGGTGAAATTGTGATCCTCAAGATAGTATTCGCGGTATTCTGCGTCGGCGATATGCGGGGTCGGAAGGTAAACGTGCGTGGCGTCGGTCACGATTTCAACTTCGCAGTAGTCCTCGTCCCAAAGCGCCCAAATAACGTAGATGCGTTCCGCCCTGTAAACATACCCGTCCGGAATGTCATAAAGTTTGTCATATTCGTCGGGGTATTCGTCCTTCAACGAAAGCCCGAACGTATTCTCAAGCAAATCCTCAAGGTCGGCAAGGTCGAATATTTCGTCCCTGTCCTCATACCTGACGTCGTCAAGGTCGGGAAGGTCGTTGATGCGGTCGACAAGCCACTTAAGCAGCGCGTCGCCGTTTTTGTTGATGAAGTTTTCAATTACGGCGTCGGCATCATTCATGATCAGCCAAATGTCGTATTCCCTTTCGGCAAGGTTAAGAAGCCTTATAAGGTTGTTCATTCGCGTGACAAACCCGGGCGTTGCCGAGTTGGGGAAGCCCGCGAACAAATCGACAATCCGCTGAAGTTTTTCGATCGCGATGTCCTTTTCAATCTCTAAGTTCTCTATCCTGTCGACCAGCGCCTGCACGGCAAGGTCAAGCTGCTCTTCAATTTTGTCAAGCGCGGTAAGATTGGTCGCCGCCCAAACAAGGCCGGTATAAGTGCCTTTCATGGTATCAAACCAGCTCTCGTACATCGTGCCGGTATAATCTATCGTAGCCGAATGGATTTCGGCGATTTTGGCAAGAAGCACATCCCTGCGTCCCGCCACAAAAATGGAAGCGAGAGCGGGGTCGTTGATAAAGTCGCCCAGCGTGGTGCCTATAGTGTCAAAGCCAAGGTTGAACATCGCAAGGCCCATAAACGCGTCGAACACGTCTGGGTCAAAGTCAACAAGGCCGCCGATTTCCAAGTTCCCCAAAAGGGTCAAAATTTCGTACACGTCGCCGGTAAAGCCCTTGAAGTTACCGTCGCCGTTACGGAGCCAATTTTCAAATGCGGTTTTGTCGAGATTGAAAAGATCCTCAAAGGTTTCCGTAATTGCAGGCGGAGGCGGTCCGAAATGTTCGTCTAAGGCGTCGAGTATGGTTTGTTCGCCGTACTTGGCCTTCGCCATTTCATAGAACATATTGACGACGTCGTCGAAATACTCCAAGAACAAATCGATCGCGGCTTCGATAACCTGCAATTCCACTCCGTCCATATTGGCTTCGTACAGCGATTGAATGATCGAAGCGTTGACTTCGCTCATAAGCACGCCGCCCGCTCCAAAGTAAGCTTCAATGTACTTTGCTAATTCGACGGGGTCAAGCGCGGGCGCGGGCGCCACAAATCCCCAAAAACTGTTGTCTTCGGGCGCAAGGAAACCTAATTCCTTGAAGTAATACATAAGCTCATAGGTCACAAACTCGCCCAGTCTGAGCTGCCCCTCATAGAACACGGCAAAGTCGTCAAAGAATTGAAGCATCTTGTCGTATGAGTCTTTCAGTTCGATAACGGCGGCGATCAAATCGTCTATTTCGTCGTAGAAGCCGTTAATTATCTCATTATAGCCGTTGCCGCCCACGGCGCTGTTGGCAAGCGAGCCCGCCGTCGCGTTATAATTCGTCCAATACGCGGCAAAGTCGGTGGCAAACGTACCTATTTTTCCCACAATGGCGTCGTAATCTTCCGAGAACAATATGTCCTTGAATTCGTTGGTCAATCTTGTCTTAAACGTGTTTTCAAACCGTGTCAGGAAAGCCGTGATCCAACCGATATAATACTGCTGGAAGTGATCCTCGTCAAAGTACGTGTCGTCAATCAAAAGATCGTCCCAATCGGAGGCAAGCCAATCATAAGCGTAGTCTTCTAACCAATACAGGTCGCTTTCTATATAACCGAGAATTTGCTCGTACAGCTCTACCATCGCCCTGACGGCGGCGATAAGCTCGTCAATCATTTCCTCGTGCTCGCCAACGACAACACCAAGCATATAATCAAAGTCGCGGTCGTCCCCGTCAAAGAAATATTCCCCAAAGAACATATCAAGGATATCGGCGGGCAGGGCGGCGGGAATCCGGAAGATACCGGCGGCACCATAGAAACACTCATAAAAGTCGTCTAAGATTACGTTTTCCAAAACATTCGTGAAATAGCCCTGGAAATCGGCCAAAAGCGTGTCCCAATATTCCCACTCGTCCGTGTCGACTATATCCTTATAGTAGTCGCCGAGATAATTGTTGGCCTTTGCGTATTCGTCCAAAACGTAGACGGTCAGGAAGTAGTCGATTTCGGACAAAATCGCGCGAATGGTAAACAGCGCGCCGCCGGTCAAATCGCCCGCGGTATACTTCGCATAATTCTCGAAAATGGCGTCCGCAAGCGCCGGGTTAAATATTGCTATGGCAAGCAGATCTGTCCGAAGTTCCTCTAAGGCGGCGGGCTGAATGGCGGTACTCTCGTACCATGCCCTTGCAAGGGCGTGATAGCCCGTATAAGCGGGAGTACCGCGGAAAAAGAGTTCCTCCGCGATAGCGCGGCTTATTAAGCTGTCGGTCGTATCGCCGATATAGCTCATAAACGCGCGCAAATCGGCCAAATCGCCCGTATCATCGGGCGTTCCCGCCTTCCAGTAAGCGTCGATAAGGTCCTGCGGGTCGTCCGTGCCGTATATGCACGCCAAAAGCGCGGCCCTAAGGGCGTCCTTAAGGTCGTCCCTGTGGCTTTCGTACGCGGCCGCCACGTCCGCATAAAGCGTTGTGACATAATCGGGGTCGTCGGTCAGGGTATCCAAAGCCCCGCCGTACACGCCGTCGTAAAGCGTATTTACATTATTATAGTAGCCGCGGATTGCGTCGCGCTCCGTGTTATAAGCGGCAATAAGCAGGCCAAGATTGGCGTAAGCGGTCCCCATAAAGGTTTTCGGGAACGTGGGAAACGCCGTAAGGTCTTCGGTGACATTGTTGTAGCTGAGAAGCGTCCAAATCGCCGAAATCATGGGGGTCGCCATGCTTGTATAGTAATTGTTCTTTATCGGCGTGTGCCACGTTAAGCCGGCTCTGTATGTTTTCTCCTCCGCGGTGCCGGAGAAGCCCGGGTTGATGCCATTGACAAAAGCCAATACATCCAAAATAAATCCGTGGTCGGAAACCAACGCAGCGCGTATTTCTTCAAGCAAGGTATTATATTCGCCCACAAGCGTCGCAAGGTTCGCCGCCGTGGCGCCCTCGATCTGCCCCAAATAATCTTCGTCCCACCAAAGCGTTATAGCAGCCTTATATCTGCCCTCGGCAAGCCAGTGATAATAATCGTCCCCGTTGCTATCCAAAAGCGTGGGATTGCCCCAAGTATCGGCATCGTCCCACTCGGTACGGAAGTATTCTTCCTCGTCCTCGATTGCTTTGATCGCCGCTTCTATGGCGGCCGCAAGCTCTATCGTGGCGCGCAGGTCAAACAAGGTGCCGCCGATCAAAGTATCGTCGGGATAATAGAAGTCAAACTCCGCGTAAACGTCCAAAATAGTGAGTATTTCGGTTGACGTAGTTACGTTTGTGGCGACTATTTCGTCATAAAGGTCGTCCTCGCTGACCCAGCCTAAATCGTCCCAAAGCTTATACCACAAATCGTCGCGTCCGCCGGTGCCGTCCCAAATCGCCTTGCCTGCGGCGTCCAACGTACCGTAAAAAGCGGCCTCGAACTCCGAAATCTGTTGTAAACGGTAATAGAAGAAACTAAGCAGTATCGGTACTTGGCGCTGGACTTCCAGCCATCCGCCGACCAAATCCCCCGCGCTGTCGTATACGGCGTAATTAGTCTCTAAAAGGGTTTTCGCTGCCGCATAAGTAGCGGCGCCGGGTAAAGTCGTCGTCTTGAAAGTTGCCCACGCGGCCGCTTGGGTTACGTTTGTGGTATACCAGGCATCCGCGGTGCCGTGTAAGCCACCGCGAAAAGCGATTTCCTCGTCCTCGACAAACTGGATAAGGCTGGCAATGGCCGCGTCAAATTCGGCGGCGTCCATCATGCCGTCAACCGTGCTGTTAAAAGCGACAAAACCGGCGGTGGTGGCAGGAATGTTGGTATCCGAGAAATAGGCTATCACGTCGTCGATGTCCGATTCGAATGACGTCACAATCCCGCCAGTATAGCCCTGGTTGAACGGCGCGCCTATTTTCGTCTCGATATTGCCCGCGCGGGTCTTTATCGCTACAAGTTGAGCGTCAGCGAAAAGCATAACCTCTTGCAATACGTCCAGCGTACCGGTCGTGCCGTTATAATAAGCGGTGACAAGCGCGGTGGGAGCGGTGGGAGAAGTCAAGTTGATAATCGCGTCGCGAAGGGCAAGCTTGATAACGCCCATACGGGTCGTGTATACGCTGTTTAATTCGAACATACTAAGGTCGCCCAAAAACACGTCGTCGACGACGTTATTCGTATACCACGTGTTCCATGTTGTGGGACCCGTCATGTCGTAAATATTCTTATAATATGTACGCACATTGCCGATATTGATTTCATAAGTTTCAAGCAAGCCTTTTATGGCCGCCAAATCCGCCAAATCGCTCGGAAGGGTGCCGATAGACCCCGTGCCGTTTCCGCTCCATGTAATAGTGTTTGCACCCTGTGCCGTAAGAGCCGAATTAAGGGGAGTGCGAAGCCCTGTTATATGGTCGGTATCATAATGCGCCTTTATCGGCGCATACTCGTCCGCCCACAAAACATAGTAGTCGACGTCCGACCAAAATGCTCCTTCCGCAAGGTCGATAGTCGAAAACAGGATGTCAATCTCATCCTTGGCGTCCTGTACCTCTTGAACAAGGTCGGCTATTTCGTTATCAAGGTTGATAAACTCCGTGACGTAATAGTCGAAAGCGTCGGACAGACTCGCCGGCGATGCGGGAGCCGCAGTCGTCACGTAAGTACCGATTGCCAGTTGAATAGCGTCATCCAACCCGCCCGCCGGTACTGCCGGATCTAATCCCAACGCGTCAATTTTGGCGGCAGCAACAATTTTGTCGCCAAGACCCGTCTTCCAAGCGGCCAATTTCGCTTGAAACGCACCTAAATTGCCAGCCCACCAAGCAACACTATCGACGTCGGTTACAATAAAATTATAATACGTCTCTATCGCTGTTTTTAGGTTGACCTCGCTGCCAGCGGAAGCAATATTAGCCACGACGGAAGCGTTGTACTGAGTCGTGGTGTTTATCACGATCGTCGCGTTCATGGTACTGTTGATCCAACCGTCGTTATTTTCGCAGTCGTCCAAAAGAGCCCAAAAACTGGTGTTAATTACCTGGACAAGGTCGCCGGTTCTTGCTTTAAGCGCAGCCTCGTCCTCTGCCCAATCAGCCGCCCTCGCCGTCATGTTGGTAAGGCCCACGCCCGAAAACATAAACACGCTTAGCAAAAGCCCGATGATGATAGAAAGCGCGCTTCTTTTTCTTGTCTTAGTCATAATTTTTTTCTCCTTATATCAATAAAGATTTTGTCCTATTTTGAAATAGTATGCGTAACCGTCCCGCCTTTTTATGTGCTTTTTGCCGCGTTTGTGCGTTTTTTATACCGCGTTTGACGGCACAAAAACGGGCACAAAAGGGCAGGCGTATGGAATTACACCCTATAATCCTTCTCATGATACCACTTTTGTAAATGTACGTCAACAATAAATCGCCTAAAACTGCATATTTTTTAAAAAAATTTTCGGCTTACCCTTTCAAAACCGCGCAAATCCGCGTGTTTCACGATTTTTTCACCTTTTTAGGGCATTATTTGGGCGTTTTTTTGTGATTTTTTGTGGTGTTTTTTATAACTTTTTTTGTGGCAGGCGCGGTTTGCATGGCGTTTGGGCAGGGTTTGGGCGGAAATTTCGTGAGCGGTTTCCGAGTGTGGGGTGTGGAATTAAAGTGGCTTTGGTAGTTTTTGATGTCGTAACGACGGTAGGGCGGGGGCTTGCTCCCGCCGCACATCGTTCACGCGCAAACCGTAGGGGCGGCCACCGGCCGTCCGCGCCGGGCGTTCATGCGCAAACCGTAGGGACAAACAGTGTTCGCGTCCGCCGTAGGGCACTGTTCGCCCGCCACAATCAACATGCCATACCACAAAACGGACGGCCGGTGACCGCCCTTACGGTACACAAAAAATTTCCTCCGCCCTGCGTGGGCGCAAGATGCGGGGCATAGCGTTTAAAACGCGTCAATATGTAGTGATGCCGGTGACCACTTATTATTAGATCCCCGTCTTCCACAGTCCGTGCAGGTTGCAGTACGCGTACACGGCAAGGGGCGTATCGTCCGCCAACGCGAAAACCGCCGACGGCTCCTCCCCCGCGCGTAACGCCTTGCGCTGGCCGCCCTTTTTTGTCTCTAAGTAAATAAAGGCGATGTGGTGCTCGGGCGTCTGCGGGTGGTCGATACTGCCTACGTTGACGTTGATAAGGTTGCCCTCGACGGTGACGGTGGGCAGGTGCTTTTCCGCGCTTGCCTCGACAGTATTGGGGATAAGCTCCCTCATGCTCTCGCCGCAGCACTTAAGCGGGACGCCCTTGTCGTTGATGAGCCCGACCATGTTGCCGCAGTGGCGGCAGATAAAAAACTTGTGCATTGTTTTACTCCTTCTTTTTGGAAAAGTCATACTTCTCCACGCCGCAAATCGGGCAGGTGAAGTCGGGCATCTCCTCCCATTTTGTGCCGGGGACGATGCCGTTGTCCTCGTCCCCCTCGGCCTCGTCATAGATATAGCCGCAGACGGTGCAAACGTACCTCATATAGTTTGTCTCCTTTTTTTAGAGTTTTTTTCGTTATAATGCTCAATGCGCAATGCTCAATGCGCAATGGCGGTCGAGTTTTTTTGAGCGTTTCAGTGCTTACCGTTCAAGGCACATTACTTAAATTTATCCTTCATTGCGCATTGAGCATTGTCTCCGCAATCGTGTCCGCAAGCTTATGGATTTGGTCAAGCTGTTCACATTTGACGGCAGACTTTATGCCTATGGTGTCAAAAAACGCGATGTCCTTGCACTTACCCAAAAGCTCCTGCATAAGCCCCCCGCTTGCGCACGCCCACGAGCCGTTTTCGATAATCGCTACATGGCGGTTCTGAATGTTGTGCGCGGTCAAATCATGAAGCAGCGCGTCCATCGACACGAATATCCCGTTGTTGTAGGTGGTGGAGGCAAAAACAAGGTGGCTCCATTTGAAGGCGGCCGCAACAATCTCGCTGGCGGGGGTGACCGAAACGTCGAACATCTCCGTCCTCACTCCCCTGTCGCGCAAATTACTTGCCAAAAGCTCCGCCGCGTTCTCCGTGCCGCCATAGACGGAGGCGTAGGCAATCATCACTCCCCTTTCTTCGGGCTTATACCCGCTCCACAATATGTATTTTTCTAAGATGTCGCACAGGTTTTTGCGCCAGACAAAGCCGTGCAAAGGGCAAATCATGTCGATTGTGAGGGCGCCCGCCTTTTTTAATAAAGCCGAGACTTGCGCGCCATACTTGCCCACTATGTTGGAATAATACCGCCGCGCCTCGTCCATGTAATCACGGTCAAAATCCACCTCGTCGGCAAAAACCGCGCCGTTAAGCGCCCCGAAGCAGCCGAACGCGTCCGCTGAGAAAAGAATTTTGTCCGTGGAATCATAAGTGACCATGACCTCCGGCCAGTGTACCATGGGCGCCATTATGAATTGTAATGTGTGGCGGCCGGTGCACAGCGTGTCGCCCTCCTTGACAATGATTGCGCGGCCGTCCGTGCCGACGTCGTAAAACTGCTTTATAAAAGTCAAGGTTTTGGCGTTGCATACTATCTGCATGTCGGGGTAAGCTTGCGTCAAGTGCAAAATCGCGGCGGAGTGGTCGGGCTCCATGTGCTGGACAATCAAATAATCAAGCTTGCGGCCGTTTAGCGCAAACGCCAAATTCTCCAAAAACCTTTGCGTAACCGCCTTGTCCACCGTGTCGAACAATACGGTTTTTTCGTCGCTTAAGAGATAAGAGTTGTATGACACCCCTTTGGGCACCGAGTACACCCCCTCGAACATCGCTATGCGGCGGTCGTTCGCCCCCACCCATGTCAGGTCGTCCGTTATTTTTTTTGTACAGTACATATATGTTCTCCATCGTGTATTTTTATTGTAACAAAAACGCGGGCTAAAAGTAAAGGAAAAATCAGCTACATACTAAATTGCGGCTAAAATAAGACATGAATTAGGATGTATTTTTGCGATAAATTCCGGCTTGTCGAGCCTTTAAACGTATCAACGCCGCGTAAAAAGGCGAGGAAGGCGGAATTTAACCAAAAAAACGAAGAACGTCTGATTTTAGACGTCGGTTTAATACACACTAGTTGCTTGACACAATTAAATATTCATGTTATACTATATTCATCAAACCAAAGGGGTATAAACATGAACAAGAAACACAGGGTAAAATTGACGGAAGTGGAGCGCAAGCAGGCTCAAG
>Ga0123353_10002026_pt1 | contig 25001 bp, 19 predicted proteins | sample TergutLab28metaG_3_FD_92763 | JGI IMG/M metagenome (GOLD analysis project Ga0123353, IMG submission 92763) | Labiotermes labralis P3 segment gut microbial communities from Petit-Saut dam, French Guiana - Lab288 P3 | ecosystem: Host-associated > Arthropoda: Insects > Digestive system > Gut ...
ACGCTCTGGAAAAAGTTGGGAGAACTCTGCGATCGGTTTCCGCCGAAGGAGTGCCAAAATTATTTCAGACACGCAGGATACAAAATAAACAACGTCCAGATCAATTCCTGATACGCTCTAGGGAGGTTGCTCTTGAAAAAGACGATGCGGGCATCAGTACCTTCGTCAAAGTCAATCCGATTGTTTTCACACTGTCAGAAGATGCTCACAGTGTACTGATTGATTTCCAACGTCGAAATGCAAGACGCGCTCACTATGAAGATGCTGCAAAAGCCGCCGCCATGCACAAAGCAGGACGTATTGCCGCCCGATTATGCTTGATATTGCATTGTGTCCGTTCGATTGAAGAGGCGGGATACTTGTTATGGGGACTCGACGAAGTGTCCAAGGAGACCGCCGAAAATGCTGTTGTACTAGCGGACTGGTTCATTCACGAATCGGAGCGAGTGTACGCAATGCTTCATGGCGAACCTGTTGCCGACGAATTGACCTATGAGCAACGGAAGGTAATGCTGGTGTTAGAAAGGAAACGCAAACCGATGACGAGCAATGAAATTCGCAATGGAAGCAATCCGACGAAGAAATTCATCGCGGAACAGATTGACGCTACGTTGATGGAATTGAAGAAGTTAGGAAAGGTTGACAGCAGAGAACGGCAACACGAAGGAGGCAAAGGTCGTCCAACGACAGAGTGGTTCATTCCTGAAATTTTTTGACAAAATTATCGTATGCGTAAGTGTATATGCGAAAAATTCCGGGAATTTTTGCATATTCATATACGGGGCTACTGTTAGCCTCCGCATGGTCAAGAAATGCGGTCGCAAGTTCTTTGACAGTAATTCTTGTTTCTTTCCCTGTCAAAATGAAGGTGGGATTGGCTTGATTTTCCGCCACAAAGCGGGAATAAGCAACCTGGGACTCCGGTGAACCGTAATCTCCGAGGTAAATTCTCTTGCCATTGTGATAGACAACGGCATACTTTCCAGACCGCTGATATTTGGGCGGTCGATTTTTCAAAATGGGCATAATGTGTACCTTTCTCGTTAATAACCGCTTTTACAGCGGTTATCCGGCAATCACAATAACCAATTTTGAAAATCTACAAACGCCGCAAGTGCTTGTATTTCTAGGCTCAAAGCCTAATGGAGGATAACGGACTTGAACCGATGACCTTCTGGCTGCCAGCCAGACGCTCTCCCAACTGAGCTAATCCCCCAACTACACACAAGAGAAACGTCCATTGTATCGAAAATCGACACCCTGTCAACCGCCATCGCTTCGCTATTTCAAGCGATCTGCAAGTTTTTTTGGGATTTTTCCAAACTGTGCAATAACGGACACCCATTCACGGCGATGTCGAAAAACGGTATAATACTTCTAGGCGAAATCCTAACAGGAAAACAAAAATGCGATACATCGGTTTGGACGTAGGCACATCGGGATGCAAAGCAACCGTGGCGGATAAAAATGGAAACATCTTTTCAAGTGCTTACAGGGAATATGCCCCCTCGTCGCCTCAACCGGGCTCCATGGAAATTGATGCCCGTATCGTCATGGATGCCGTCATGCAAGTGTTACAAGAAGTCGCAAGTCCCGAAATCACCGCACTCTCCATCGCCTCCTTCGGAGAAGCAGCGGTGTTGCTGGATAACCAGGATCGGGTTCTCGGACCCAGTATCTATTACTCGGACATCCGCGGCAGTGAAGAAGTTGCCGACATCCTCGCCGCAATGGATCAAAAACGCTGTCGGCAAATCACGGGAATGCCGGCGAATCCTATGTTCACTGCCAATAAGTTGCTGTGGATCAAAAAACATCAACCGGATGTCTTTGCCGCTACGAAACGCATCCTGCTCTTTGGTGATTATGTTGCCTATATGCTCACCGGAGAACGGATGATTGATTATTCGCTTGCTTCCCGCACCATGCTATTGGATATACACAACAACTGCTGGTCAGAAGAGGTGGCGGATGCCCTCGGATTGCCCACCGATGGCTTTTCCAAGCCGGTAAGGATGGGAACTCCCATCGGAAAACTGTTCCGGCGGGTGGCGAATGAAACGGGACTGAATGAAAATGTGTTGGTGGTTGCTGGCGGACATGATCAGGCTCTGGCGGCATTGGGAAGCGGAGCAACGAAAATCGGAGACTCCGTCGATGGCATGGGTTCGAGCGAATGTATTACACTTGTCTTGGGCAAGGACAATATCGTGGATCGAATGGCGGATTACAGTTTCTGTGCGGAACCCTATGTGTTTGAGGATACTTATATCACTTTGGCGTTCAATGCGTCAGCGGGTACGGCAATACGTTGGTTCCGCGATTGCTTCAGTGCAGAACTCGATAAGCAGGCACAAGCAAGCGGAGAAAGTGTCTATCAAATCATGGATCGTGAATGTTCGCCGGAACCCTCGGAAGTTCTGTTTTTACCTTACGTGGCGGGTTCTGGCACACCTTATTTGGATTCGGAAATCGGCGGATCATTCATCGGCTTACGGATGGCAACGACGCGACCGGAACTCTACCGGTCGGTATTGCAAGGAATCTGCTATGACATGCAGATGAATGTGGAACTCCTCGCAGAATGTGGTATTTCGCTCAATGCGATTACGGCGGCTGGCGGCGGTACACGTTCGGAACTTCTGATGCAGATTAAGGCGGATGTCATGAATCGGGAGATTGCCGTATTGGAAACATCCGAAGCGGGTGCGCTGGCTCTGGCATTGCTGTGTGCCAAGGCAATGGGGGAGATTGACGACCTTGCGGCTGCCGCCCGAAGTGCAGCGAAACGGTCGAAAGTATTTGTTCCTGATCCGAACCGAGCCGCCGCTTATGCGTCGCTGATGAAACGTTACCGACGGGTCTATCCTGCTTTACGGACAGTTTACGAGAAATAAGGAAACAAGTATGCACCCAACGGCTCTCTGGCTCTTGACGTAGCCCTTTACACTTGTCCGTCTTCGGATAAAATGATGGAAGAGAGCAGGAGCGATTTTCTCTGTACCAAACTATGTCGAAACCGCAGCACACGAAGAAAAAGGCGAACCACGGAAAACGTCCCGCCAGTTCCAAATTACGCAAAGCCAAACGACAACAGGTCAAGACCTGATCGTAAGTTTTTTGAGTGAAAGAGCATTGAGGTTTGCCATGACCATTGCTAATCCGCTCGCTTGGGGACTTCTGCTACTGGCAATTCCCATTGTTCTGTTCTTTCTTCTCAGGGTACGATTCCGAAAGGAATTGGTTACAACGACGATTTTTTGGCAACAAGTTTTTGAGGAGCGACGCAGCCGAAGACTGAGCCGCCGATTCCGGCATTTCCTTTCGCTATTCCTTGCCCTGCTTTTTTTGACATTTCTGACCGCCGCCGTCCTTGATCCTGTGTTCTCCGTGCCCCAAAATAGCCGGTGCGTCATCGTCATCGACAATTCCGCACGCATGAACGCTTTGCTTCCGTCATCGAACACGCCCCGGTTCGACTCCGCCAAGCGGGAAGTCAAAAAACGGCTGGACAAAATCACTGCCGGTCAACAAGTTGCGATATTGACCGCCAGTGCCAATCCGCAAATCGTTTCGGGCTTTACCGACCACATCGGTACATTGCAAAAAAAACTGGCGGCAGTGTCCGCCACTGATTCCCCCGGCAACTTAACCGCCGCTCTCCACCTTGCCGGGCAACTGATTGCCGATCACCCCGATTCGCCGATTTACGTTTACACTGGAAACTCACCGGGGGGCTTACGCCCCCCGCTCTTGGACTCCGTTCAGGTCGTTCAATTCGGAGAGCCAATCGACAACGTGGCAATCACCCGATTCCAACCGCGACGTTTGCCGGAACATGCCGTCGACTATGAAATTTTCATCGAAGTCATCAATTTTGGTACGGAAACCGTTCAAACACGGCTCGAAATCGACTGCGATGGAGAAATCGTTGACGTGATTCCGCTTTCATTGGAACCGAACAAAACCGTAACGAAAATTGTCCGAGGCATTTCCGACGGCGGATTGTTTCGGGCAACCTTGGCGAGTACCGATTTGTTTCCGACGGATGACACTGCCATTGCATTTCTTTCCAAACAAGTTACGCAACGTATTTTTCTGTATGGAACGGAAAATTTCTTTTTGCACCACGTTTTGCAAGCCCAGCCGCAAATGGAACTCCTTGTTACCGAAAGTATTCCTGATTCCATTCCGCCGGACAGCATTTTGATCTGTCATCAGACGGTTCCTCCAACGTTGCCGCCGGACAACGTCTTGGTGATTGATCCACAAAACGACTGCGATCTTTTTCGGATGGGACAGCATTTGGAACGACCGATTGCCGCCCATGTTGATACCGAAAATCCGTTGGTGCAGTTCGCTCAATTTACCGGACTGATGTTTTCCGGTGCCAGACAGATGATCCCTCAAAAAAATAATTTTAAGGTATTGGCGGCAACGGCGGACGACTTTCCCCTTTATTTGCAGTTCACTTCGGAAAATCAGAAAACGCTTGTCTTATCAGCAGACTTGAACCAAGGGGATTTTGCGTTGCGGACGACGTTTCCAATTTTGGTTTCACAGGCTTTGACCTATTTTCGCAACAGTGAGGATTTGCAAAAGGCGTATTCAACTGCTGAACCTGTATCATTGACACTACAAACAGAAGGCACACAGGTCATCCTCCGCAGTCCTTCGGGACGAGAAGAAGTGTTCCCATGTCAAGGCGGATCGGTCTCACTGGGCAGATTGGGAGAGTGTGGAGTATGGACGGTTTTAGAATCGGAGTCGAGGCGTGAACTGGCTGGAATCGCTTGTAATTTGTTTAATGCAGCAGAGAGCAATTTGCGTTCAGCAGCCGAAGTGCCAATGCAATCGGAGGCTTCGGAGGTTGCCGCCTTGTTTGTCCGACCCATTTGGTGTTATCTGGCACTATTAGCCCTCCTTTTGACGGTAGCAGAATGGTATCTTTATCAACGTCGCTGGATCGAGTGAGGACGTTGGAATCCAAAAATGCGAAAAAAGCCAAGCATTCACAATTTGGTGGACGATTGAAGGGCGAAAATGTTATCCTTCCGTTTTTCGGAGTTGTGCCATTAGGTCTTGGAGTTTGCGGATTTCAGCGGTCAACTGTTGCGCAATATCTGCGGTCGTTGAAGCGAGATCGATATTTTGGTGCGTGATTTGATCGACTGTTTGGAGTGTATCAGTCATCCGATTGACTCCGCTGGTCTGCTTCTTGGAAGCACCGGCAATGTGCTGGATCAACGTCGAAACTTCGGCGACATATCCGGCAATCGAATTCAATGCTTCGGCAGTTTGATCGACTGCGGCAACGCCGCCGTCAATCTGTTGGTTGCTCTTGACAATCAGTTCCTCGGTCTCCTTTGCCGCTTTGGCACTACGAGCGGCAAGGTTACGAACCTCCTCGGCAACGACCGCAAAGCCTTTGCCATGTTGACCGGCGCGGGCGGCTTCAACGGCGGCGTTCAATGCAAGCAGGTTCGTCTGGAATGCAATGTCGTCAATCGTTTTGATGACTGTCCGCATGTTTCTGGCATTGTCCCTAATCTGATTCATCGACGCAATCATTTCCTCCATTCGCCCCCGACACAGAGTCGTTGCATGTCCTGCTTCGCCGGAAAGCCGATTGGCTTGTTCGGCACCGTCGGCATTCTGATGCGATTGTTCATTGGCGGCTTTCATGTCGGTGGTCATTGACTCCACACTTTCGGCTTGTCGGGTTGCTCCTTGGGAAAGGTCCGAAGATGCCTTCGCAATACTCTCCGTTTGTTCTGCCGTCGATTGAATGACTGCTTCGACCTGCTCGACCATCTGAAAAATGTTTTCCCGGTCGGAAACATCCTTGAAAATCTCGATCATGCCGCTTTTCTTGTTGTGAACGTCAAGGATGAAGTCCGACGTTACATCCCAACTTGCCCCGTTGAATGCGACCTGGCTGAGCGTTTTTCCTTGGGATAGCAACAAACGGAGTCCGCTGGTAGCATAATCGTTTCCGGTAACCGGCTTCCAAATGTCGTCCACGCCTTTTCCAACGCACTGGTCGAGCGACTTGTGAAGCAGATTAAGTCCCGCCTTGTTCACGAACGTGATTTTCGAGTTCATGTCAACGACTGATATGGAATCAGTCGAAGCGTCAAGAATCTGACGATACCAAAATGCTTCAGCCTTGATCGAACGGTTGACCCAAGCAGCAAAATAACTTCCAAAGGCAATGGAAACGATCAACACGATCAGACCGATGGTGAATGATTGCCAAAGCGAATTGGACTCCAACGTTTTCGAATGCTGGACGGCATTGTGGATTTGAGAGTCGAGTTGTTCGACGAATTCTTTGTTTTGTATTCCGATTCCGGCGACCATGTCATCCATTCCTTGTTTTGCCCTGTTGCGATTTTCCATCACTTTGTCCACGGGTGCTGCCACGGCAATGATCCATTGAGCCGGATGGTCGCCGAACTGGACGGGAATATGGACGATCAGCATCTCCGTCCCTTCCCGACCGGGCAGTGTTGTGCATGTGTAAATCTCGGTTTGTTCCTCTTCCATTCGTTTCGCCATCTCCGCCAGTTCTGGGACATCGACAATGTTTCGATAGACTTGTTCCATTTCGTCGTCGTCGTTTTTAACCATTTCATAGTTAATTTTCTCATTAGGATAGTACACAACGGAACCTTCCGGGCTGAAAAACATGGCAAAACCGGTTTCAAACGGTTTTTGTTTTTCGACAATGTCTTGGAGTCTTTGGAGAACAATATCCAGTCCTGCTACGCCGAGAACGTTGTCCTCTTGCATGATCGGTACGCAAAAAGACGTGATCGGAACACCGTCTTCCACGTAAGGCTCGGTAATGAATTCCTGTTTCGTGTCGCGAGTTTCGACATAGTATCGGGCATCGCTGGTCAGATAGTCGTCGAGGAAAGCACGGACAACTCGCTCGTTTCCGTCTTTGTCTGCAATTTTGTAGAACCACGGCAGAAAGGCTCCTTCCGAAACGTAGTCGGGATTGGAGAAGATCATTTCTGCGTCGGGATTTTCCTTGCCGACGAACTCGGCATCTTTGCCGTCAAAGGCATCCTTTTCCCAAGCGCAAAAGACAGCCCGAATGTCATCGTGAGAACCCAGGAACGCTACGAAATGGTGTTCGACCCATTCTCGACTGGGCGTTTCACCGAGTGCTTCCGCTTCTGTTTTGACGAAGAGCAGCGTTTCGGCAATCATCTGTACCAGAGCGAAGGGGGCATCCATCACGGCTTTGATTTCTTGGGCAATGCCATTGCCGACGTTGCGAAGTTGCTCAAAAGCCGCTTGTTCGGTAATGCCATCAATGTTCGCACCGACATCCGAAGCCTGAAGATTCAAATTGCCCACCATCGTTTCGTTTTGTTCCTTAACACTGTTGAGCACACTATGTAATGCGTCAAGATTGGCTTGAGATACGGAGAGCATGTCCCGGGTCAGTAGGGTTGCCATTACTAAAACGATCAGGACAGCGAGTGTTACGATTCCAAGTAAAAGCAGACGATCAATGCGCATGGGACGGTTTTTGAAGGAAGAGAGAAGATTGCCCGGATGAAAATCTTCCAGAGTAAACAATATAGCATGTATTTTGCCCGTTTGCGATAGAGCGTGCAAGTCCGATTACAGGTTTCAAAATGGGGTGCCATTTCGAGTGGAAGATAAACGACTTTGCAACCCTCGTGCCCCTATTGTAATGAATCGGGAAGTAATCTACACTGAATAGAGTCGAATTTTCAAACCCTTAGGAGTTTCTCAATGTCCCGATTTCTTTCCCGCCGCCGTTTTCTGGAAGACTCATTGATTGGGATCACCGCCGTTGCCGGTGCTGCTTACGCAGCATCTTCGGCTGCTACCGTCGCACAGGAATCTGCTGGTCTGACCGCCGCAAATGATAAGATGGGAGTCGCCGTCATCGGTTCCGGCGGTCGTGCCAAGAATCACATGGACTACTTCAAAGGAGATCCCCGATGCATTATCCTCTACATTGTCGATCCCGATACGTCGCAAATGTCTGACAAACTCATTGATGACATCGCCGCAACACAAGGAGGGATCAAGCCCCAACGGGTTGCCGATATGCGAACGGCATTCGACGACAAATCGGTGGACATCGTTGCCTGTGCCACGTCGAATCACTGGCATACCTTGACGGGTGTTTGGGCGGTACAAGCGGGCAAACACGTTTATGTGGAGAAACCGGGCAACCATAATGTCCACGAGGGACTGGCACTCGTTGCTGCCGCCAAAAAATACAATCGTGTCGTTCAAATCGGAACACAGTGCCGATCAATGCCCGCAAATGCCGGTCTCGTCAAGTTTGTGCATGAGGGTGGTATCGGCGAAGTAAACTTTGCACGGGGACTGTGCTACAAACGCCGCAAGGCCATCGGAGCCTCGGGTAATTTCCCGATTCCCTTAAATGTTGATTACGACCTTTGGAGCGGACCGGCTCCAATTAGACCGATCACCCGGCAACGGTTCCATTACGACTGGCACTGGCAACGTCTCTATGGAAACGGCGACTTGGGAAATCAAGGGGCACACCAAACGGACATTGCCCGGTGGCTCCTCGGAGTAGAACTGTTGCCACAAGCGGTGATTTCGTATGGCGGACGACTCGGTTACGATATTGAAAAGGATGATCCGAACTACGTCGATGCCGGCGATGTGGCAAACACAGAAGTCTCAATCTACGATTACGGCGATAAATGTATGGTTTTCGAGACCCGCGGTTTGGAGACGGGACCGATGACTATTCCCGCCGGTCAGAACCCCGGTACGGTGGTCGGTGTCATTGCTTACGGTAAAAACGGTTATGCGATTCAAGGGCAGAACAACAAAGCCCAGACTTATGGTTACTCTGCGGCTTTCGATCTTGATGGAAAACTACTCAAGGAATTCACAGGCGGGAACGATGGAGACCATTTCAGGAATTTTATCGATGCCGTAGTTAAGGGGGATCCCTCGGCGGTCAATGCGGACGCAAAATGTGGAATGTTGTCGTCAGGATTGAGCCATTTGGGGAACATCTCCTACTATCTCGGTGAGAAGAACAGGGTTTCCGTGCCAGAATTGAAATCGGCACTGAAAGGGATCAAGAGCCTTGACAACAACGACGAAACGGTAGATCGTACCGTTGAGCATTTGAAGGCGAACGGAATTGATCTGAACCGTACTCCCATGTCTGTGGGACCGCTTCTCAAGTTCAACACTGAAACGAATCGGTTTGTCGGCAATGAAGCGGCAAACGCCATGCTGACCCGGGAGTACCGAGTACCGTACATCGTACCAAAGCCGGAAGACGTTTGATTGTTCCCTCCAAGAGCGGCGGGTGCGAGTCCGCCGGTAAAACTCATGACGTTGTTTGCTGATAACCGATATGATTGGCGCGAGACCTATTTCGTTTATTTCGAGTCTTCCCATCGACCGAGATTGCCGGAAATTCGCCGTGCCTTGCATGCCTTCGCCCCCCTCCTTAACGTTCTTGACAGCAAGGCAGAAGCCAACGGGAATCTTGTCGCAATGACCATTGCCTCTTACGAAAATCATGCCGCTCTGGAAATCGTTTATCGGGAAGGGAACGATGTATTGACTGAAGCCCAGCATTTGGTACGCTCCTTAAAGAAAGAGGCGACAGCGGAGGAACGTTCACGACTGCAAAAGATTGTTCAGTGTAAAGCGAGGTTCGATGTTCACCATTTTGAACAAACGGCGGGAACTGCTGTATTCAATGTGATGAAATTGCCCGAATTAAAATTTGCACGACAAAGTACGTTTCTCGTCGATCATGGAGATGTCTTCTTAAAAGCACTGGGACAGGATGCAGCAAGCAAAGGAGAATTCTATTTTGATCCCAACTCTTACGATCAATGCCGCAATGACCATTCCGGCGAAGAAATAGACATTGCCGACACAAACTCGATAGACAGCGGCGAACTTGAACGGATCAATCCCGAAATGCTGGTTACGGTTTTGGAAATTCTTTGCCGATTCAGTCGCGGGGTTGCTCTCGATCCGGCAAGCGGAATCGTTTTGGAATAGTTTGTGCCCCTCCGCATCGGAAAAGGGAGATCGAAAACAAATACACCCAGCCGTTCTCATTGTACCCATGCCAAAGCAAAAATGGTACCCGGCGTTGATTGCGTTGTTTTTCGTCGGAGACGCGTTATACTGGTGCGTTCGGGCTTTTGACCGACGAAAACGGCACCCCAAACTCCTCCCAGAACATGTCAAAACATTTTACGCTCATGATTTTTTTGACTCTGTTTTGGACCGTTACCACTTGGGCACAGTTCGATTTTGTGCAGAATGAACCGGATGGTTCGAGATACATCGGCGGTCCTCGGCTCGGGGAAAGTCAAATCCAAACCTATCGGGCAGGAATCGTCATTGAACCGGGAGTGGCGATGACAAACGTGCAGATTACTGTTCCGGTGCCGATGGATTGGAAAGAGCAAAGGATTATCAGTATCAATGAGGAAAAAATGGATGCTGGTTTGGCAAGTCAAATCGAGTACCGAACAATCAACAACGGCGCACAAGAAATGCGTCTTCAACTCGGAACAGTACAACCGACGAAGCCGCTGGAAATTGTCGTGGCGTTTGAAGTGCAGAATTATGAACTTTTGCCGCCGGACAATCCCAACCAATACGTGATCCCGAAACGTGCTGTGCCGGAAATCAGGCAGTATCTTCAAGAGAGTCCTTGTATTGAGTCGAACGATCCGAAGTTTGCAAAGATGTACTCCGAAATTACCAAGGAGCGACGTACTGACTGGAATAAAGTCGAGGCTCTTTATTCTTTTGTGCAGAACAACGTCAAGTATGACGATGAGGGCTGGAAACGTTCGGCAAAGGGAGCATTGGCAGTGATAAAAATGCCGAAGGGAGAGTGGAGTGCCGATTGCAAGGATATGAGTTGCTTGTTCGTGGCACTATGCCGGGCGGGAAAAATCCCGGCACGAATTGTCCGCGTGCCGGAACACTGTTATGCGGAATTTTATTTGGAATTGAAGCAAGACAAACAGGCTCGCAATCATGTACCGGTTGGTTTTTGGTTTCCATGTCAGGTATCGGGAACGTATTCGTTCGGAGGAATTCCCGAAAAGCGGGTTATCCTGCAAAGAGGGGACTCTTTTCCCGATTATGAGAGCGAGAGTGCCAGAGCGAAAACTCTGTTTTTGACGGAGTGCTTTCAGGGAACATTGGTGCTAGGATCGCCCCAGCCTCGATTCCGATGGGTTCACGAAGCAGTTGTAAAATAAATCAACAACATGATCCGTAAGACAATTCATTTTTTTGGTGATGTCCAAGGCGTTGGATTTCGCTATACCACTTGTTCCGTGGCAGGCAAATTTGCCGTAACCGGATATGTTCGCAATCTCCGCAATGGAAGTGTTGAACTGGTCGTCGAAGGAAACGTTAGGGAAATCGACTGGTTTCTCGAAGCACTTCGTGATCGAATGGGCGGACATATTGACCGGGAACAAATTGCCGAGGCACCGGCAACGGGAGAGTTTGCCGGATTCGGAATTCGATGATCTCACGTTGAATAAAAGGTTCGCACTTCGAGCCCGGTCAGTTGTCGCACCCTATCGGCAATGTCGTCCAGTTGGCGGCTGTCGAGCGGCGTTGCCCAGTTTTCCGGCGTGTTTCGTGCCACTGTGTAAATCTGCACGTGCAATACTTTACCCAGTTTTTGTAAATACTCCGCATAGTGTCGGACTTCGTCGGTACTGGGTCCCTGTCCGTGCAATGCCAGAAAGCAAGTTTGAATCACCACCGGAAAATCTTGCGTCAAGTTGATTAAATTGGTCTGAATCGTTTGAAAAGAGATGTTCGACCGTGAAACCGTACTAAAAAATTCCGGCGTACCGGCATCGAGTTTTGCCCAGATTTCGCCATTGTTTTGCAACATTGCTTCAAGTGCCGAGCGAACCGGCACACGATGGAGCGCCGATGCGTTGGTAATCAACACAATTTTGACGGAATCGGCACAGAGTTCTTTGCGGATGTCTGTAACGAGCCGAACGGCTTCCGAAAACTGCGGCGATAGTGTCGGTTCGCCGTCACCGCTAAATGCCATATCTTTCAAAATACGTTTTTCCGGCGGTGTTGTGGCAAGCCAAGAGTGTTCAAAGAGTGTCTCATCATGAACCGAACCGACGAGTTGCCGGAGTTCCGTTTCGAGACGATCCATCGGAACGAGAGGAGTGTTGGTTTGTGATTGGTTGACCTCTGCCAGAATTTGGCAATAGACACAGGAAAAATTGCAGAGTCCCGACGGACTCAGATTGATTCCCAGCGACAATCCGCCGGAACGTCGGCTGATGACGGGATAAACATACCGTAATGTTTCAAATCGGCGAGGATGATATTGTGTCAGCGACATAACCCTCGCCAATCTAACGGAAAGATTGATAGAGTCAAGCATACACTCCGAGAGGAGCATGTTGTCAAAGCGGTACTCCGTTTATTGTACGATCCGTTTATGGTATGATCCATGCGTCGAATTCCTGTTGGCAATTCACCATGTAATTTTTTACGTGCATTATCAACCCCTTATCAAGACCCTTTATGACCAAAACACGACGTGATTTTTTGAAGACGAGTGCTACCGCAACACTTGGCGGACTGACTCTGTCAACCCTTGCCGGAACTCAATCGACGACGGCACAGGAACTCCAAACCATCGCCGGATTCGACGAAACCAGAACCGAAATTGATCCCGATTTGCCGTGGCAACCTGTTTCCGACCGAAAAATCAAAATGGGACTCGTCGGTTACGGTGTCTGCAAGTTTGCGACACAGTTCGGATTACAGAATCATCCAAACGTTGAGATTGTCGCTGTCAGCGATCTGTTTCCTGACCGCTGTGCCGCACTTGCCCAGGCAGCAAAGTGCGAGAAGACGTACCCGTCGCTGGAAGAGATGGTCAAGGACAAGACCATCGAAGCCATTTTTGTTGCGACCGACGCACCGAGTCACGCCCAACATTGTCTCGAAGTCCTGCGGCATGGCAAGCACGTTGCGACCGCTGTTCCCGCTGTTTTTGGGATGGATCAGTTGGATGTTGTCGAAGAACTGTTGGAAACCGTCAACAAGAGCGGTCTCATTTACACGATGTTCGAGACTTCCGCTTATCGCGACAACTGTTTTGCGATGCGGAAAATCTATAACGCCGGCGGATTCGGCGAAATCATCTACTCGGAAGGAGAGTACGTGCATCACAGTGTCGGAACCATCGATTCGTACAAAGGTTGGCGCATCGGGCTGCCGCCGCAGTATTATCCGACCCATTCCACCGCCTATTATTGTGCTGTAACGGATGAAAGTTTTACGGATGTTTCCTGCATGGGCTATCGATCCGATGTTTCTCCCCGACCAGCGGACAACGCTTATGGGAACAAATTTACGTCGGAAATTGCCTTGTTACGAACGAGCAGGGGCGGAACGGCTCGAATGTCGGTCGCTTGGGACATCCAAGGTTACTCAGCGGAGGACGGTCGAAACTTCGGCGAAAAAGGGTCGTACCTCAACAACCAATTCAACGGCTCGAACGAAGCGAAGGAGATCGTGTCGAAATTGAAATTGAAGAAGCCGCACCTTCCGCCAGGTGTTGCGGCAGGCGGACATGGCGGTTCGCACGGTTATCTCGGCAACGATTTCGTCGAAGCGATTCTTTTGAATCGTCGTCCGCCGGTCGATATTGTCATGGCACTGAATATGACGGTTCCCGGCATCATTGCCCACCGTTCGGCTCTGAAAGGGGGGGAATTGATGAAAATTCCTCAATTCGTGCGAAAATCATAGTCAGTACGCCTACCTTGTGTGCCAGTCCGATTGCAAAGTTACAATAGGCAGGATAGGGATTGCGATTTTGGGCGGTTCAAAATTCCCGATTTTTGCATACCGCCATCCCCGTTTTCAGTATAATTTGCGCTATGCTTCTTTATTCTGCGCCAATGGCGGGTTACACCAATTACGCTCACCGGGAACTCTTGCGGTTGTTCGGCGGTGTCGATTTAATCTATACAGAAATGGTCTCCGCCCGATCATTTGCCGAACTGGAAACACGCGGACTGGAACCCCCCTCCCGACTCTGGGGAATCCGGGAAGAACCTCGCCCCCTTGCCGTGCAAATCTGGGATAACGATCCCGATACCCTCGCAAACTTCGCTCACAAACTTGCTTTCGATTTCAAAGTCAGCACGATTGACCTGAACTTTGGCTGCCCAGCGAAACAGATTGCAGGTAAAAGTGCAAGCGGTTCCTATTTGCTACAATTTCCCGAACGCATCGGCGACATCGTCCGAAAAGTTGCCGACGTGGCAAAACCTGTTCCCGTTACTGCGAAAATCCGGCTCGGTCGCACTCGGGATACCATCAATGCGATTGATGTTGCCCAAGCCGTTGAATCGGCAGGGGCAGCAGGACTCACCATTCATGGTCGAACCGCCGCCGATATGTATCGTGGTAAAGCCGATTGGGAAGAGATCGTCAAAGTCAAGCCGAAATTGCGATCCATTCCACTCATCGGCAACGGCGATATTAAGACGGTGGAAGATGCGCTGTTTCGTATCCGTAACTATCCGGTGGACGGCATCATGATTGGTCGAGGCGGCATTGCGAAACCCTGGTTGTTTCGGCAGATTGCCCAAACACTGCGGGGAGAGCCAGCGGATGCCGAACCCTCAGGACAACAAATCAGTGAAATAATTTGTCAGCACTTTGCCGTTTTACAACGTCAATTCAACGAACAAGCGGCACTGATGCTGATCCGCAAAACGGTGTGCCATTATGTTACCTCTAAATCGGGAGCGAGAAAATTCAGAAACGATGTTTGTACGGCAAAGGACACGGCAACTTTTTTCAGGACAATTCATGACTTTTTCAGGTAAGGAGGGTTTCGACTGCCAAGAAACATTCATTGCTCGTCATTGCAAAAGACATACTGCTGTGTTACAATACGTTCTTTCCTTCATTGTCCTAACTTTCATTCCCCATGCCGAAAAAAGTTGCAAAATCCGAGAGTAAAGCCGCCGGGATTTTTAATAAGAATCCTGACCTGAAAAACGCCCTGACACAGATCGAAAAACAGTTCGGCGAAGGAGCGATTATGCCGCTCGGATTGGATCGCACCCCAAGTCTTACCGGCATTTCGACGGGAGCCTTGTCCCTTGACCTCGCACTCGGCGGCTTTGGTGTGCCGCACGGTCGGGTTATCGAAATTTTCGGTCCTGAATCCAGCGGCAAAACGACACTCACGCTGCACATCGTTGCCAATGCCCAGAAGAAGGGGGGGGTGGCGGCATTTATCGATGCCGAACATGCTCTTGATCCCAGTTGGGCAAAACGGCTCGGCGTTGATCTCGAAAGTTTGCTCGTGTCCCAGCCGAGTAGCGGCGAAGAGGCGTTGCAAATCACGGAAATGCTCGTCAAGTCGAATGCGGTGGACATTATCGTGATTGACTCCGTGGCGGCACTCACGCCCGAAAAGGAACTCAAAGGGGAAATCGGCGACTCGTTCGTCGGGTTGCAAGCCAGACTGATGAGTCAGGCACTCCGAAAACTGACGGGGGTTATTGCGAAGAGCAAAACCTGTGTGATTTTCATCAATCAGATTCGGGAGAAGATCGGCGTGATGTTTGGCAGTCCCGAAACGACACCCGGCGGTAAGGCGTTGAAATTTTATTGTTCCTGCCGGATTGATGTCCGCCGCATCGGGCAAGTCAAAGAAGGAGAAACCGTGATCGGTAGCCGTGTTCGGGCAAAGGTTGTGAAGAACAAGGTTGCCCCGCCGTTCCGAGCGGCAGAGTTCGACTTGATGTACGTCGGCGGGATCAGTTACGAAGGGGATATTTTGGACTTGGCGGTGGCACAAAAGGTCATTACCAAGTCGGGAGCGTGGTTCAAGTACGGCGATGAACAACTCGGACAGGGGCGTGAGAAAACGAAACAGTATCTCAAAGAGAATCCGAAGTTCGTGGAGAAACTCCGGGAGGACATCATCAAGGCGGTTCACGAAGGCGGAGCGGATATATTTGCCGGGGGTGGCGGTAACGAAGAATAATAGGAGCCGGGAACTGCGTCCCCAGAACGGATTGCCTTGCCTTATCCTTTCAAAAGGTTACAATGAGGCAGATATAAAAGGGCGGGGTGAGTTTACACAATGAAAAACGACGATCTTTTTGCCGAAACTTCAATGAGTTTTGGGGAACACTTGGAGGAACTCCGCCTCTGTTTCATCAGATCGATCATCAGTATCGTTCTCGGAACTCTGCTCGGCTTTGCTGTCGGTGCGCCCGTTGTCCGGTACATTCAAATTCCCGTCCAGCGTGCTGTCGGTGCCTACCAGGATCAACAGGCGATACGGAAAATAGATGCCGAAGCCGAAACTTTGCTGGAAGAGGGATATTCCAGTGAAATCAAATCCAGTATGCACAAGCATCATATTATTCCCTATGAACTTTGGATTTTTCCCGGCGAATTGGAACGAGTGCTAAATCGGCAAAGCATGTTATCGGATGAAACTGTCGCAAAGTCTGATCTCGACAGCGTGGACAATCTGTTCTTGCGGAAACTCGAACGAAGAGAAAAGCGAAGAGAAGTAGGACTCATTTACGAAAACGTCCAACTGAACGAGCAGCCGATTCGAATGTTCTTTTTCAGACCGACCGAAGAACTTTCCAAAATGAAGGCTCTGAACCCGTATGAAATGTTCAAAATGTACCTGCTTGCGTCGTTGATCGTCGGTTTAGTCATTGCGTCGCCATTCGTGATCTATCATCTTTGGACGTTTGTCGCTGCCGGTCTGTATCCGCATGAGAAGAAGTACGTTTATTACTTCATTCCGGTGAGTGTCTTGCTGTTCCTCGGCGGGGCTCTCTTCGCTTTTTTCTTTGTGTTCCAGTTCGTGCTGGATTTTCTCTTCTTTTTCAATGCATGGATGAATGTAGAACCTGATCTTCGGATCAGCGAATGGATCAGTTTTGCATTGCTGTTTCCGTTGGGATTCGGCATTAGTTTTCAGTTGCCGCTTGTGATGTTTGTGCTGGAACGGGTCGGAATTTTTACATTTCAGCAGTATTATGCACGGTGGCGCATTGCCGTTTTAGTAATTTTCGTACTGGCACTGTTTTTGACACCGGGCGATCCGGGAAGTATGCTGCTGATGGCGGTTCCCTTAACAATTCTGTACTTTGGCGGAGTCTTTTTCTGTTGGCTGATTCCACGCAAACGGGGACTGTTCGACATTGATCCCGAAGATACCGTTGCGTCATGACGGGACACTACTTATTGGGCGGGAACATAAATTTGATCGAAAACACCGCCGCTCTCGAAATGTTTTTCCTGCGCTTGTTGCCAGTTGTCGAATACCTCGTCAATCGTGAAAAGTTCGACCGAAACAAAATTATTAGCATACTTCCGCAAAATTTCTTTGTTTTGCGGTCGGTAATAATGTTTTGCGACAATTTCCTGTCCTTCTTCAGAATACAGGAATTCCAAGTAGGCCTCCGCAACCTTACGGGTTCCGCGTTGATCCACGTTTTTGTCAATCAGGGCGACTGGCGGTTCGGCAAGGATACTCACCGAAGGCACCACGATTTCGTACTGCTCTCTGCCGAATTCGTTGATGGTCAATTCGGCTTGGTTTTCCCAATCGAGAAGCACATCGCCGTTTGCCTGCTGAACAAAAGCCTGCGAAGCGGTACGTGCTCCCGGCGGAAGAATAATCACATTTTTGTACAGTGCCGTGATATACTCCTTCGCTTTCCCTTGGGCGACGGCAACTTCCGCAGCAGCATTGGGATCATGAAGTTTTTTCAAGTCGCCGAGTTCTCTTTGGAGAGCATATCCCCAGCCCGCCAAATACGCCCACCGAGCAACACCGGAAGTCTTCGGATGAGCAACGACAATTTCAATACCCGGCTTGATGAGATCGTCCCACTCCTTGATGTTTTTAGGATTGCCTTTCCGAACGAGAAAAACGACCGTCGAAAAATAGGGAGTGCTGTTGTACGGGAGACGTTTTTGCCAGTCGAGCGGCAACTTGTTGGTTTTTTGGGCGATATTGTCTATGTCGTATGCGAGAGCAAGTGTTACCACATCGGCTTCGAGTCCCTCAATGACGGATCGGGCTTGGGCACTACTTCCGGCATGCGTTACCCCAATTTTCACGGTCTTCCCAGTCTCCTTTTTGTAATGTTCGGCAAAAACCTCATTAAACTCTCTGTAGAGTTCGCGCGTAGGATCATAAGAAGCATTGAGCAGTTTGTAATCGGTGGTGGGAGATGTACACGAAGCAGTCAGTACAACAATCGTCAAAAACAGTATCATCAGTCCTTTTTCCATATTTTCCACAAATACCTCTGTGTTGATTTGGAGAAGATTATCGCCGACGAAGACGAATCTGTCAATCCATTGCGAACAAGACCACGAGGAATTTCGGCTCGTTATTCCTGCCATTTGTCAGGATTTTTCCTGATAAGACGGTCAAAAGCGATAGAACGGTCAAAGGGGCGTGAGCATTCTTGTTGCAGTGTTCTCGGACAATTTTCCGAAAAACTGAACGGTGTTGCGGTTCGTTTTTATTTGCGCCGATCTCATGTCAGTGTCGTTACCCTACTCAATGTTGCGGAAAATGATGCTCTGGTACGTCGTCCTGTCGGCGGTCTTGCTGTCTGCACACGCCGAAGATTTCGGCATTTCACGCCGGAATACGGTGCAACCCCCGCAGCAGCCCGGTCAACAGGAATTGCCTTACGTTGTCCGAATCATTGCCTTCGATTCCAGCGGTCAATCATTCGGAACCGGTTCATACATCGGAACTTACGGCGAATATGGAGTGATCCTGACAAACTGGCACGTCGTTTTTACCGAAGGGACCGAAGGACTTGTTCACGTCCATTTTCCTTCTGGTTTCTCCTCTTTTGGGGCAATCGTCAAAAGCGATCCGTTGTGGGACTTGGCATTGATTGCGATTTCCAAGCCGCCGCAGACTATTCCCGCGCTTACCATTTCACAAACTCCCTCCAAACCGGGCGATCCGCTCTGGATTGTCGGCTGGGGCTCCGGTTCGTATAGAATCGCTATGGGAAAGTGTGTGCGGTATCTCGCACCGGACCCACTCAAAGACGGAACTGTTCACCCCTCCGAAATCGTGGAAGTCTCCGTGAGTGCCAGAAAAGGGGATTCCGGCGGTCCTATTTTGAATCAAAAAGGGGAACTTGCCGGTGTGCTGTTCGGTTCGGATATGGTTAGGAATACCGCCGGAAGTTATTGCGAGCGGGTCAATCGTTTTTTGATGGAAACGCAAAGCGAAATGGCACGTTTACCGAGCCGTCCAGAAACTTACTTTGCTTCCAAAGAGAAAGACGGACCACTCCATTCGCTTAAAGAAAGCCGAAATATTGTTCCGCAGAGTAATGCTCAGCAACGTTCCGACGTTTCCGATTCTGCGGGTTCGTCGTTTGGTGTTCGATCCTCCTCCCGGAGGTACGTTCCACCGCTTTCCAATGAACAGCAGCGAAGTCAGCAGCAGACACCACAGAGGAAACAGGAATCGGCAACAACGGGGATACCGCTCTCGTCTCTGCCTCCCCCCAAGGAAGTAGAGTCGGCGGTTTGGGCGGAAACCTCGCCGAAGACCGGAAGGTTTTTCCAACCGGCAAAAGTTGTACAGACTACCCACTTGATTCCGTTGGAGCCAATCAGTTCGGGGATTCTCCCGCCTTCGGCGAAGTCCACTACGGATCGTTATCTGTTGAAACTGTCGGCGGATCGGAGCGATCTACTCTTTACACTGTTCATGGCGTTGAACGTTTGCTTCGCAGTCGGCTTAACGTGTTTTGCGGTGCGGTTGCTCGCTTCAAAAAATCGGTGTTAATCTGTGGATATGTAATTTCGGACTTGTCCCCAGATTTTCACCGAACGTATTGAATTTCTACAAGGGGTCCTTCCGTTGCACCTGTTTGCTGAACGATTTGACACCGTTCCCGATAGATGCCGAGCGACACGAGATAATCCCAGACATTGACCGCTCTGGAGTACGCTAAATCCAGTTCTCGACGATACGAAGAGGGTTCCCCTAATCCCGCCTGACCAACAATTTGAATCTTTTTGGACGTACTTAACAGTTGCCGATAGATCGCATCCAGTTCCTTCTTTGCCGAGTCGGAAAGATCATCGCTTCCCCAATCGAACAGAATGATGCCGCCGATGTTCTGTCCCGATGCCTTCGGCACTGATCCGATGTTGAGCGGTTTTCCGCCGAAGATGCCGAACGCACCTCGGAGCGACTCCGTTGCCGATTGAAATTGCGTCTCCCGTACCGTGCTGATTGCATAGAGCATCACGAAAAAACAGAGGAGCAGCGACATCAAATCGCTGTACGAAATCAGCCATTCCGATGAGTCGTTGGGGTCGGTTTTGTCTGGTTGCATAGGTTTTTGAGTTTGATATTATCCGATTTCTTTGTGTTTTTGTGAGAAAGAGTCCGTCATTCTACTGCGTGTCATTCCGACATATTGCTTTTTCACGCTGCTTGTTTTGTTTCCGTTACCTCCTCATCCATCGGCAATAGGATTGTTTGCACGTCCTCTGCGGTTATCCTATTTTCGCCCGCTCTTTCCTCCGGCGGCAGGAACGTCAATAATTTCTGTTGAATAATTCGCGGATGCTCTCCCGCTTGGATTGCCAACACCCCGCGGACAATCATTGCCTTGATTTGCATTTCGGCATTGTGCAGTTGTCTCAGTTTCTCCGCAATCGGCAGGAAAAACAGATGAGCGGCGATCAGTCCATAAAATGTCGTCAAAACGGCAACTGCCATACCGGGTCCGACCGATTCGGCATCAAGTTTCGTGAGCATTAACACCAAGCCGATGACCGTACCAAGCATTCCGAATGCCGGTACGCATTTTCCGCAATGAACCATAATGTTCCGGCTCTGTTGATGCCGGTGCTGCGTTGCTTCAATCTCGCTGTTCAAAATGCTTTCCACGGTTGTCGGCGGCAGACCATCGACAATTAAATGCAGTCCTTCAGCAAGAAAAGGATCGAGGACACTTTCCAGCCGGCTTTCTTGAGCCAGTAACCCTTCACGTCGAGCAGATTCCGCAAAGAAAACGATTTGGTCAACGATTGCTTGGGGATCGGTCTTCGGATTCGCAAAACATTTTCGTACTGAAAACAGTGATTTGAGTATGGATTTAAGCGGAAAAGCGATGAACAGAGCCGCCGCCGTACCGCCAAAGACGATGAGCAATGCGGGGGGGTTCCAAAAGGGAGCGAAACCTTCATGACCGCCGAACACGGCAGCGCAGAAAATCAGTGAGACTCCTAAAATACAGCCGATAAGCGTTCCGATGTCCATATCAGTCTTTGTACGGTAAGTATTCTGGCTTGGGAATCAGGTTCTTCGCCTGATGATAAGTAACGGCACGTCGGACAACATCGTCCAGTGTTTCCCGCACCATGAGGGTGTCGCCATTGATCAGCGTAATGAGTGTATCGGGACACCGCTCCACATACCGAATCAGTTCGGCGTTGAGTACGAACTCCTCCTGGTTGAGCCGTGTCAAACGAATCATGTGCCGATAAAAAAACAACACTCCCTCTGCCTTTATCGACAAAATTTTCGTCGAAATTGAATTTTTCTCATGGAAAAACAATTATACCGACGACCGGCGTGTCAAGCATGAAAGAGTTCTTTGGGTGTAAACTCATCATGTGATACCGCAAACGTCAGGGGCGAAGCCTCCCAACCTTTCCTTTACCGCCGACTCGCCGACAGCGAATCGTATTTCAATGGAAACTGCCCGAAAGGGCAGTTCGATGAATTCCGGTCGATTCAATTTGACTAAATCTTTCATCGTGCAAAGAATCGAATCGGAGCCGAGTTCCCTTGCTGTTCGCACTAATTCATCTGCGTCGTGGACAGTGTAATGGTAATGGTCGGGAAATGGGATCAATTTCGCAACCTGAACCCCGCACAGTTCCAGTGTTTTTTGGAATGCCGCCGGATTGCCAATCCCGCAAAACGCCAATGCCGATTGACCGGAAAGCGATTCGACCGGTTCGGCACCAAAAGATGTTAGCGAAACCAGTGAAGTCGGTACGTGAACCGTTTCTCCCCAAACAATGTTCGGATTGATCGACAAAACCCGCTGACGAATTGTGTGCCGTTCCGATTCATTGACCAGATCAGAACGAGTTAACAGCACAATATCCGCCCGCCGCAGTCCTGTCAGAGCTTCTCGAAGTGTCCCGCGTGGAAAAACGTGACCGAAACCAAACGGAGCGGTTGCATCGAGAAGTACCAGATCAATGTTTCGGGCAACTTGCTGATGCTGAAAGGCATCGTCCAGAATAATCAGATCGACTTGTTCAGTGTGCTGCAACTGTTGAATGGCTTTCGCCCTTTTCCGATGTTGAAAGTGTGGCACGGTCGGAAACCGAAGGGACATTTCCATGAATTCATCGTTGCCTTCCTTCGATGCTTTTCCGTATCCTCGACTGATCAAGCCGGGACGGAGGTTTTGTTCGAGAAAAAAGCGGCAGAGCCAAGCGACCATTGGCGATTTTCCTGTTCCGCCGAGCGTTAAGTTGCCGACAGAAATGATCGGCATGGAAAACCGATGGTTCGGCAGAATCTGTCTGTCGTAAAGAAAATTTCGCACTGACATCGCGGAACAGTAGGGTATTTCGAGAAGCCGGAGTCCGCAGCGAAGGATCGTTGCCGCAGTGCCGGCTGTCCGACCACTCACTAAATCATAAAATTGTTCCTGCAATGCCACTATACTGTTGAACGCCAACGAATGGACATTTTCGTTTTGCGTCCTCGACATGTCAATTTTACCATAAAGAAAGACCGAGAGTGTAGCAAGAGAATGGTTGAATTCCGCAGTCCGATTACGAATGTATCCATTTACGTTTCGTTGGAACGCAAGTAGAATCATACACCGTCATTTTGCTGCGCTCCATTCCGGCTTTTGTTTGTTGTGTTGTTGTGACTCATCAAAGCCGGATTGAAACGCAGTGTAATGACGGATACAATATGCTTCCCTTGTCCCAGCAAAATTCTTTACTATGAACATTACAAAAACTTTTGCGTTGATAGCCGGTATTGCCGCTGTCTTGATCCTTGGCTCCTCCTTGTGTGCTGCCGAGGAGACAAGCCTGTCCCTCGCCGGAACATGGCAAGCTGCCCTCGACCGCGATGATGTCGGGGTCGCTGAAAAGTGGTTCTCGAAAGACTTTGACGATAAAATTCAACTTCCCGGTACACTCTGCGATGCCGGTTACGGCGATCCGTTGACACTGGAGCCGGACATCAACAACCGTGAAGTGCTGTTGAACCTGAAACGCAAATTCGACTACGTCGGTGTCGCATGGTACAAACGCACGGTCAACATTCCCGAAAACTGGAAGGACAAACAGGTTACGCTCACTCTGGAGCGGGTCATCTGGACATCGCAACTCTGGATCAACGACAAACGTGTCGGCACCCTCCAGCGGAACGAAAGTCTGACTACGCCGCATCGGTTTGACGTGTCGGCATACATCAAGCCCGGTGAAAATACGTTTGCAATTCGGATCGACAATCGCAAGCAGCACGACATTTCCGTACGAGAGATGGCACACGCCTACACATACGAAACGCAAACGAAGTGGAACGGCATTCTGGGTGAAATCTTACTTACAGCAAAAGATGCCGTGCGAATCGAATCCGTGAACATCACTCCTACTCCTTCCGTTTCCGATCCCTTTGCAAAATGCTACGATTTTGATAAGACATACTGTTCTGTCAATGTCCATGTTGCCAAACCTGCCAGAGTTCCATTTGAAGGAAAAATTAAAATAACCATTCGGGATGGCAAAGGTCAAAACCATGAACTCGCAGAGTCTCCGTTCAAATCTCACAGCAACAATTCAGGTTTCACTGTTGCGATAGTCCGCGAGATACCGGACGCAAAGCCCTGGGATGAATTTTCACCGTCTCTTTACGAAGCGGTTGTTACGCTTGAATCGAACCTCGGAAACGATGAGTACATCACCAAATTTGGAATACGGAACATCACGAACGACAATGCCCGATTGCAAATCAATGGTCGTCCGCTCTTTTTGCGAGGCACCCTCGAATGCTGCATTTTCCCGCTTACAGGGTATCCGCCCACCGACAAAGAGTCTTGGCTCAAACTGATGGCCCGCGCCAAAGAATACGGGCTGAACCATTTGCGGTTTCATTCGTGGTGTCCGCCGAAAGCCGCATTTGAAGCCGCCGACGAAATCGGGTTTTACCTGCAAGTGGAATCGCCGTACTGGGAACTGAACTTCGGAGACGATGAATCAACGGTTCGCTTTGTCCGTGAGGAATGTCTCCGAATTATCGACGAATACGGCAATCATCCGTCGTTCTGTTTTTTCTCCATTGGGAACGAAATCAACGGCAATTACAACCTACTCAACCGGATCGTGCTTGAAATGAAGGAGAAAGACAACCGCCGCTTGTATGCCAACACCTCTTTTACGTTTCAAAAACCGGACACCGGTTGGACAAGCCCCCTCAATGACTTTTGGGTAACGCAATGGACGGACAAAGGCTGGATTCGCGGACAGGGAATTTTTGACCGGTATCCGCTCAATTTCACGCAGGATTTTTCAAAGGCACTGGACGGAATCACGATGCCGGTCATTTCTCATGAAATCGGACAGTACAGCGTGTTCCCGGACTTTCGTGAAACTGAAAAATATACAGGCAATCTCGTGCCGCTCAACCTCATGGCGATTAAAAAAGCGATGGAAGAAAAAGGTTTGGGGGGACGGGATGCACGCTATCACGAAAACAGCGGAAAATTCGCCGCCATTCTCTATAAAGAAGAGATTGAGAGGGCAATTAAGACCGAATCGCTCAGCGGATTCCAGTTGCTTGACCTTCATGACTTTCCCGGTCAGGGAACGGCACTGGTCGGTTTGCT
>Ga0123353_10002029_pt1 | contig 24993 bp, 20 predicted proteins | sample TergutLab28metaG_3_FD_92763 | JGI IMG/M metagenome (GOLD analysis project Ga0123353, IMG submission 92763) | Labiotermes labralis P3 segment gut microbial communities from Petit-Saut dam, French Guiana - Lab288 P3 | ecosystem: Host-associated > Arthropoda: Insects > Digestive system > Gut ...
CCTAACACTGCCATGCATTTGACTGTCTCATCAATCACCTACGGCGGATGAAGGCCTACAGTCGAAAGATTCAGCGTCACGTTCATTACCGAAATGGACAAAACATTCATTAGTAAAGACGAGTTTCTCCACAAAGGTACATGTGAAATGTGACGACGCTTTTTTTTGCCGATACCTTCACTATGACACTCGACGAATGAAAAATCTTAAATGACAGACCGATAGTCAGCCACCTGGTAAAGAATTCCCGGCTGTTTATATAGCATGAATATCCATTACTTTAATTCACAAAATCCCATCAACGGACCCTATTCTGTACTACTTCAAACCAGTCCGCACCTTCCATTTATTCATTTAAGATCCACTTTAATAGTATACTCCGTGCTATGCCTCTGTCTTCAATGTGGCTTCTACCTTTCTTTTCGAAATTAAAATTTTGTCTACATTTCTCGTCTCTTCTTGTACGCTGTGTGACCCGTCCATATCATCCTCTCTGAATTAATCGTTCTAAACCATAGGATGAACAGTAAAAATCATGAAGCCACCCACGCATTTTCTCCACCATCCCTCATAGATCCAGATATTCGCAACATGCAATTCTGTATGCATCGTATTTCTACCTTGTATCTGGAGTTGGTACAAAATAGTCTCAGAGCTGTTAAAACGTCTTGGCTTCGCGCCACAAAACGGTGAAGACGTCAAGCCATTACAATCTCATCCAGACTGCATACGACTGCCAAATGAAACATCAGCTGATAGAATAAGGGCAATATATTTGTGTCTATTCCAGTTAATTTGTCCTCTGTAATGACAGATGAAATAACACACAGGCTGCAAACATCCTAATCTATTCACGGTTTGTGTTAGGCCGCGGTAAGTATCAGATAACGTACAGCGTTGCGAAATGGAAAGATGACTGATGAATACCGAATTGGATAGGATCTGGACGGGAGAGGTCGTGACCTAACCGGGTACTATCTCCGCATCTTTCTGGAAGTACTGAGAAAAACCATGAACGCTCAGTCAAGGTAGCCAATGTCCAAGCCGAAATTTGTAAATAAGCACCTCCAAAATAGCAAAGTATAGCCCCAGTGGTCTACGAAGCATACGCCTATTATAATCTCCCAATTTCCACTCAGTATTTCCGTAATCGCAGCAACCGACAATGCGGCTGTACGCCCTTAAGCTGAAACTGCGTATTAAGTTCGACACTAATTCTATTTTGGATCCTGCGGCTTAAACTATTCTAGTTACGTTTCCGAATTACATATTACTCCACACGCTTAAAATAAATTTACCGGTACATCAGATTCAACAATGATTGTTTAAACGTAAACGTTATACACTACTACGCTAACTGTCCTTGCGAAATACTTCCACAGAAATGAATTCACACTATACTGCGTCACCGGGTGAGGATTTACACACTCCTTCAAGGTTCTCAAGGTTCTTCATTTCCACACCGATGATTCGATTCGTTGTATCCACTTCTCCGGAACAATTCATATTCAACAACCATACGGACAGAGAAAAAACGTGGGAATGTAATGGAGCAGAAACGAAAATCACAAGAACCACAATAAAAAAAACTTTGGGCTGTGGTAAAGAAAAATAAATGTCCTCAATAATCATAACAAAGAAAAACAACACGAAAAAAATGTAATAAAAGAAAAGGGACATTCACAAGAATCATTCGTTTGGATGTTCGTACTCTAATAACGATGGTATTCAGAGAAAACACCATTCACAATGCGCTTCAGAGGACTACACAGTTATGTTCTGGTACAGTAAAACGAAATTCCATTATCCCGGCTAATTCGCCAAGCGCAACAAGAATACGGTGATCGACATGGCTGGCATAGAACCACGGTCAGGAGTCTTCGTATCACTTCACAGGGCTTTCTTCTTCTTCCACAGTGCACTTCAAAACTTGCCTTGTAACAGCACTCCAACACATTTTTCTGGAGACTACACTGTGTTGCACAGTTTCGTAGCACAGGGTGACCGTGTACTGAAGTATACTACTATAAAATACCAACACAGCACACTAATAAAAGCGTACCTATTAAAGATCCCAACCGTTTCAGAGGTCCGCCATCATCTGGGACATACATTGTTTTACAATTCATAGTTATAAGCTTTCTTTCGTTTTCTTTTTTGCTTTTACATTAGTTCATACACCGCTCCCTTTTGGTACTCATCTGATCCCTGATGATGGCGGCCCGCCGAAACATGCTGGACCTTTAATAACTACGTTTTTAATAGCGTATTGTGTTGGTATTTTATAGTATTATTGTGTCGCACATTTTGTTCAGATTCCTGAATTGAAGAAAATAATCAAACACGGACGACCACAACCAAGCGTCTAATACAGTGTTATAAAATTACTGTGCAACACCGACTTTTAAGAGAATAAATACTGAAAGTGTAAACATCGTTCACATTCATCCTGTACAACACGTGCGTAGATTATTAGATCACATTCACTTTCGGTAAAATCAAGCCAATAATAGTAAAGGCACATAAAGCTCTTTGACCTTTAACTAGCTGTAACTGGAAGTGATAAACTTTTATAACTTAAAATATCTGAGGGTTTATGATTTCGGAATCAGTGGAGAACCGTAACAGGCCAAATAGCTTAACCCATGAAACCTGAGAAGAATGTGAAAAGGGAGGTCTTTCTACGAGCAAATGTTGGAATACTACTGAAGACGATTTCCCGATAATCCATTACCTATCCGTTTCTAAATAAAATGTGCAAAGAACTGAATGGGACATGGCCCTTGTAAAAACTGACAAGAAATTCCCCGCCTTTATGAAACTAGAAGGTTAATTACGGCGTCCACAATAGCGAACCACGACACCTCATCCTCTACAAACTGAATCCTGTCCGTACACGCTCTTTCTTGAGTAGTAATTTTAATTTCATCATATTCTACCATCTATGTTATGGCTCCAGGCGGTCCGTTCCCTGAAGCCTTCCTGCTAAAATTCTGTACGTACTTCTAATAGACACCCTGCATGCTACATGTTCCGCCCATATCCTCCTCCTCCGTAACTTCATCTTTCTAATAATATCTGCTAAAGAATTCGAACTATGAAGTTCCACAATACTCAGTTTTTCCATCTACTTTGACTTTCAATGTACTAGGTCCAAACGTTCTGCTCGACACTTCGCTCCTTTGCACTTACACAACCTCCATGTTCTAGTTCAGGTGACAAACTAAGTTTCTTAACGAATACATATAGGATTATTGCGACAGATTAAATCGTGCTTTTTTATAGTTTAGTCTTTACATTTCAGTAACAAAATGGTACAAAGCATTCACGAGGTTTTATCTACCTTATCTGTACTTTCCGTTTATTTTTGTTAATGTATTTTGATTTACGTACTTTAGAAAGGTTATCAGGTGGCGAAAAGTAGCCGTATGTTTAGTTCCCTCTGCGAGGAAATGTGGAGATCAAATTACGAGTAAAAGGCAGGGAAATTAAACGCACGTTTCCAGTTTCCAAAATAATTTGGTTTCTCACGCCTGCAAAGAATGTTCCCGTTTACAATATGACACACAACCTTTTTACTGCCAATCTAACAGCAAAGCACAATGTCATTATGCAGCGTGACACGTCAACTTTTGTTGAGACTGAACTGTTCGCTAGTCAGGAAGTTAAAAGCGGTGCTTGGTACCGTGTTTCGTTCTACTGCATACAAAACCCATCCGCGTTTTCTGGGATATTTTTAACGTTCAGTTGTAATTATGTATGCCTTATGAATAAAACTTACAGACACGAACGGTTATTAAAGAGGAGGATTATTGTCTGCTAGAATACGTCGCCGTGTAGCCATAAGTACCAACGTGTCGGAGCAACCCTCTACCTCAGTCCTCGGCCTAACAGAACCAACGGTACAGTTCAAATTACTTTAAGTTTTTATTTCTTAGCCTAAAGATAAAGGCCACATGTTCCTCTGAAACATCAGTACTTATCCACCAGAAGGCGCGGTATCAAATTCCAGAGGAAGAGACTCGTCACAACCACGGCCGCAGAAACTTAAAATCTCAGTGTTATTAGCGATCCCTGTAGGTATCGAATTGGGTTTTACACGCTGCTTGACTTCGAAAATTGAATGCACCGATAAACTTCCTACTGCAACCAACGTTCACAGGAATATGCAGGAGTAATCTGCGGTGCACTGGCTACATTGCAATGCAAGCGTTAGATCATAGCTTAGACATAAAGTAAACAGGTAGTTTATGCCTGCAACTAAAGCCGCGCATTGAAAATGGTCATTTCTGAATATTTAGTTGACTGATATTACGTTGGTACCTGACAGTTTCTGGGCGACAGAAGTGTTTCGGAAACTTCGAATTGCAAAGGACGTACTGACTTTGGGTGAACCTACACAAAATTCGTAAAATCTGCTGTGAAAAACAGCTTTCAGGCGATATTTCGAGTCCCTGACCTACACTCATTATACGAATCACACAGACACAGCCAGTCTACGACGTTTGCAGCACCGATGCCACGCCTGAGACTTTCATTCACGTCTCGGCCTAAACATCATCTCAGAGGCAAAATAAGCATAAGAAGATTAATGAGCCCCCCCCCCCCACACCTTTTTCTCCTTCTGCCCCATGCACAAGCTTCAAAACAGTTTTCTTTTAGAATGCAAGATCTGTATGCAGTGGCCAGACCACCTCCAGCTATGTTAATCTGCGCAGTTATATAGTACTTGGCCTACTACTACATACAGAAGACACAAATCTGCGAGTTTCACAAGCCGACAACCGAGTTTACGCACGAAATAGAGTGCGGGGACAGATACCCATCACTGTTACCGTTGTTCCCTTAACACCCTTCTTGGACCCACGCAGTTTTTCAGTGTACACGACCACATCCAATACTGTAACCACGAAGTATGTGAGGTACCCAAACCAGCTGTCTTATATGAATTTTCACTGTGATACAAGCTCCATAACCCTCTGGTATTCAGCCCCAAGTTAGTTGTTTTCAAAATAGGCCCACATCACTGTCAACATCACCGTCAATAACCCTCGCATCCAGAATAGGATACAAAGACCGACTTTATTGCATATGGAAAGTGTTTTAGGCGCGTTCGAAAAATTGCGAAACCAACTACTACCTTCGTCGTGTCTGTCCGTCCGTACTGATGATCTTAATTTCATGGGAGAAAACATAAAATAAAAGCATTCCCACGGAGACCGGTCCAGCCTTACAGTACATACAGGTAACAACATGTCTCTCCACCAGAAGTCAAGACTCAACCATAATATAAAGATTTATAATAAATCCTTTGAAAATATGGTAAAGTTCCAACGCTTGAGATCGACACAAACAGCTCAAACTTGCACTCGGGAAGAAATTAAGAGCAAATTAAATTCCGGGAAGGAATGCCACCACTCAGTTGAAAATCTTCTACCTTCTCGTCTTGTGCCTGAAAAAGTACAGATAAATATATAAATGGAACTATTGTATTTTACTGTTGTCGTCCATGGAGGTGAAATTTGTTCTCCCACGCTGAGGGAGGGAAACGTAGAAGTATTCGACAGCAGGACGCTTAGGATGATATTTAGACCTAAAAAACAGAAAGTAACAAGAGGCCGAAGAAAACTGCTTAATAAGCTTCACCATTTGTTTGTTGTCCTAATCGCAATTAAGATAAAATCAGAGAGAAAAAGACGGACGAGGCATGTGAACGGCAACGAAAACAGAAATGTAAGTTACATTGTGTTTTGGTTGGAAAACCTGAAGTAAACAGACCACTTGTGGAACCCGCGTGCAGATGGATGGTTAATATTAAAACGGATCAGAAGGGAAAAGAATGGGAGCAAGTGGACTGAAATCATCTGACTCAGGATTGTGATCAGTGACGGGCTATTGTGAGCCCGGTCATCAAACTTCAGGTTCCACAAAATACAATGAATTTCTTGCCAGCTAGGCAATTACAGTAGAACCACATTTAGCCGGTCGCTGGTTATCCGGATCGCCAAATATACGGATAGGCTTGGCCCTTCGGGTAAAATTGTCGAGAATTCTACATAAATAACTTCCATGGAAATTACCGGTTATCGGATCAAGTACAGTACAGTGTTATGGCTTCTAGAACTTCAAATCAGGGAAGGTCGATAGGTTTAGACGCAGGTACATACTGTAAGTAGTAAAAGCCGAACTCCAAACTTCCAATGTAGCCTATTTTCAAAGAAAAATCCAATTATCCGGATTGTCTGCATATCCGGTTAGCTCGCTGTCCCAATTAATTCGGATAAGTGGATTTTTACTGTACCAGTTTCCTAAGAGGGACTTCGCCCCATAGTTACTTACAGAGTTAAAATTATGAAACTCCTCATTATGCAGTCCTCCGTTTACCTGTCACTTCTTTTCTCTTAGGTCCTAATATTCTCCAACTCCGTCACAGTGAGAGACCAAGATTCACACCCACATAAAACTATGAGAAATAAGTAAAATGTGGGTTTATAGGTCTTAGTCTTCTGAACGTCAAAGGTTACACCGAAAAACGAAAGATTCTGAACCAAAGAGTACGAATAATTCTCGAAGTTATCTTTATGTACACAGCGACATCAATTACTGTGCATGTCGTAGCGTTGCATTGAATGATCTAGGTGCAGAAAATCGCCAGTACGGAAACTGAAATTACATCAGAAGTGAAAAATTATTTCAAATCACATCCCTTGAACGGACATTAGGCTTTTCATTTTTCACACAGTCAGCCTTCTTTACAGAACCGGACGTTTGTAACAATTTATATCAAATGGTTATTAAATAACAATTAATTAACAGGATATTGAAGTAGCGACGAGAAACGAAGTAACTTTCAGGATGTGATATGAACTGCTTTCTGTTCGTTCGTAACCATTCCTGCATCAGAAACCCTTTGAACACTACCAACACGTTCACATCACTCTGCAGCTGACAGTTTGTCCGTCTTGGTGTCCAGCCACCCACGGCCACCACCACCAACACCACCACCACCACCCCCTCCCGGGGTGGGGGGGGGGCTGGTAAACCACTTCTTATCAAGCAGTGAGTCGGACCACTGCAGTTCGCCTTGGTCTGCCCCGTGTCCAGTGTTTCGGTCTTTGTCAAGTTGGCCTACATGTATTTAAAAATGCACATTTTGAGCAGACTGACAAATGAAACTCCATTTACAACGGCTCGTATGGGCTACAGCCTACAGCACATGCAAGGCCGCCGTCACTCCAGATACTGGAAATCAGATAATGCGGTATCGTCCTCAGATTATGTTACAGACATCAGCAGCTTCGTCATTTGACATTTTCACCAAAATAAATATGAATTGCTGTTTTAAATATTCAATTCATATGGCACACTAAACTCACATGTCCACAACAGAGAGCAATCGAAAGACGCTGTATAACTAATCGCAGTCTGTTGTGAGAATTATGTAACTCCAGTGAGCAGAATCCTTGTTGTGAAGCCACCAGTCCCATGGTTCTTCAACAAATTCCTCGCATTTTATGGAAAACTACGGTTCATTACTGTGTGCAAAACGGCTTGGTTCAGCGAGTTGCAGCACCTTGCAAACAAGTATTTTTCAGCGAGTTAGCAATACAATTCAGATAAATAAAGAATACAATGAAATCACAATTTCATATTAAACATACATTTATTCACGTTCTGCTTCTCGCATTTGCCATTAACGGTGATTATTTACGAATTTAAAAAGCCCTTGGTGCTTAACCAGTAAGCCCTGAACATGCAGCACCATTAAAACTTTCAAACAACGTGGTTACTATATATACAAATTGCTTTAACATTAAGAAACTTCTAATTTTTCCCTCCAAGTTTAGCTGTGCGCTGCATACGATTCTCAATCAAAAATGCCGCTCGGCAGCATTAGTAAGTTGTTCCTTATAATGAAGAAGCAGTGTGTTCACTGTGAAGTACGAAAAGACTTTTTATATTATTGACATTAATTTCATGCTTCGAAGAGTTCACCTCAGCGCTAAATGGCTGCTGGATGGGTGCTATTTGCGGTCTCGGCTTCTTACAGGAATCAAACACCGCTCATTCAGGCCCAGTGCCAGCCATTCTACTAGCTGCGCTATTCCCCACCACAGATTTACATAGTAGGCCTATAACAAGTACGTTTAAAGTAACCAGAGGATAAATTGCGAAACACATCGTAAAAATAGCAGCAACGATCTAAATACCAGTTTCCAGTTGAATTATTCTCCATTCAGCAGCGCAGAAATCCGGTCGAAGGCCCCTTGTAATTATCAGCAAAGTCACTTCCATATCTCGTACAAGGATCCAGTATATTGCCTTGTGTCAGAAAACCACAAACCAGTCCGAAAAAAAAAACAAATTTTTGTATTCTATACGTTTTGGGTCCCCGCGCCGCGAGGTCTGCAGCGGCCTTATCGACGCCACTGTCTCTCTGCCTGGTATAATGGTAGTGCGTACTAGCAGAAGAAAGCAGCTGTCGTTTCTTCAGCTGCTGTTTGGACGGTCTGCATCACACCCCTGTCTCTTCTGAATAAGTAAACGTGATCACGAGTGATTACAAATGGCGACCTGGGTAGAACGAGTGCGCAGAAAACCGCAGCATGTTAGTTCCGACACTAGGCACGAACGACTGAGTAAACAACAAAGAACATCAGAGGCCGCAGGAATAACCAAGATCAACCCGTATTCGAACAGCGAACTTCTGAATATGAAACATGGGTAGCAATATGCGATTATGAGAATAGAAATTGGTAGAATCAAACCAAACGTCTCAAAAACGCTAAGCGGATTTACGTGTAACACAGCGGATCTGGCAACATTAAGATGTAAACTACGGACTTTAGAGACAGTGAACGCCCTCTAGTCTCAGGCAGGCCGTCTGATCTGACAGCCTACACCGCAGTGATGAAAAGTTACACTCTGATAAACCTACTGACAAAGCAGACATTTTCTATCCAATCTCCAAATACGCGTAGTGGTATCTCAACGTTACGTAATGCAAACAACGAACGTGGACTTGTCAAGCACGTTGTTTCAAACCAACTCTACTTGTACGTGTATTCACCGTTCAGAAAACATCAAACCCCGGGCTAAACAAACGCTGCTCATTCTTAAAAAGGCAACTTTTCTCTAATGAAAGCATTTGTATTCCACAGACATTTTCTACAGACACGGCCATTCCTCATGCAGGTCTGGGATGCGGATTTCCGTACCAGACGTACGAGGGTCGGTCAGAAAATACGTTTACATGGCATGTAATTTCGCGACTGAAAGAACCAACGCCGACTGTGTTACATCAGTGACATTTGTCGCCGAGCGATCACCGTCTGTTTCCGGAGCTGAGGTAAATGCTGCTGGCGATGAACTTAAAAGGCAACGATGACTGGCAAACACAAGACACGTACTTCTGTCAGCATGGAATTGACAATCTCGGTCCTGGGTATTATAAATGCCTCAGCTGTGGCCGCGACTATGTGCGAAAGTAGTGAAAAAGCAGTACAACTAAGTAAGCACTTCACGCATTGTGAGTGTTCTAAATGAAAAAAGAACTTAAACTCTATGTAAACTTATTTTCTGATCAACGTTCGCAGCAATTAAGACGTTTAAGTAAACAAAGCTATTACAAGGCGGCGCCACATTGTTTTGAAAGGCTAATAAAACAGCAGTAATTCACCTAAACCACAAATTACAAAAATCGTCAATATTGTTCTGACGTAGAAACAACGCAGCCGAACGACCGCAAGGCGTTTAGCCATAAGTGTGCAATTAACTCGTTACTAAAATTATTGGCCCGTTTGTCAGTCACGTGACGTACCGAAATTTGTGACCCACCGAAATTCATCAACAAAAATACCTAATAAAGAGTAAGACAGTTACGTTAGATTGGATGTATTGAGTCTATTAATTCAGCACTGAGCTAGATAACTAAAAATTTTGTATGAATTATTACATGCAACATTAAAAGGTTTAAAGATTAGTTCATTGAAAATGGCTTGATAGCATCCATACATTTGCTTCGCGTGTAATCAGCTTACAATTAATGAAGTGTTCCAGAAAGATCTGTAATTAACGCTGGCAGTTCCAATGTGCTCCGGTTCTCCATAACAGAATGTAATGTATTTACTCCCTTTTGTTGCGAACAAACATCAACATATTATAACTTCAAAATCTCAATGCACAAATTGCACACACACTGTACAGATCGTTTCTCCACGTTACTCTGGGGACATTTTCAAGGAAGTAATGTCCATTGAACTGCGATCGTAGGTTTCCCTAACACACTGGTACTGTCTTTCATCGCCAACATTTCGGGGTTTACATAAATATGGCGATATCCTATGTACGGTATCATCCAAATGCAGCAATATTTGTCAGTAAGCATCATTTACCATCATAAGTTATGGATGTAAAAAAAGGTAAAGTGATCCCGTTACAGGCCCGGTGTGGCCCAAAGGGTGGGAAGAGGTATAGCTCTACTCTTCTATGACCGTGGCACTAGAAGGGGGTGAGTGGTCAGCAGCACGCCCCGGCCGCACTTTACCCCCGGGAAAGACCCGGTACCCATTTTACAGGAGGCTGGGTGGGCCCCACGGCCGGTCTGGACGGGAGGAAAATCTCGCCCCACCGGGATTCGATCCCAGACCGTCCAGTTATGGATGTATGTTACAGTAAATGTTCAAAGGAACATGAATATGACAATCACTAGTCATGTACAGCAAGTCCGACATGGTACGAAAACTGTTATCAGCTGTAATAACATACCGAAATCTGACTTAAAATATCAACGGTAACCAAAGTGGACATCATCATAGTTACGTAAAACACGTCAGGTGGAATTTTCTTTCGGTGTATTAGGCATTTCGTAATAAGTTTTAATATAATTTCTACCTCTCCCTATTTCTTTTATACATTTCTATGTAATTCTTTGGATCTGATGGAAGGATACAGGGAAAGAAAAAAGGGATAGCGAGGGAGCGGACTGACAGAGATCGAGAGCATGTCTGAAAAATGATTCCAATCTCAGATACTCTAGTTTGGTATTTAACCTTCGAAATCAACTGCAATCAAATCATCCAGCATCGTAGGCGAACGGCGCATGCAGTTAAAGGTCGTTGGTAGTGCACATCTGGCTCAAGTGCAGTCAACTGCTGACATAATTGAATTACCACCGACAAAGTCACAAGGACGGAATACATCTATAACCGAACTTAGCACAAAATTAAGTGTGACTAAAAGCTACAAAATGTTTGCAAATAAGAATACCTAAATATTAAATAATTAGAAAGTATTATTATTATTATTATTATACTGTCTCTGTTAGGCGCGTTCGTAAAATTGCGAAAAGCGACTAATAGCTTGTCATGTCCGTCCGTTTGCCCGCCCGTCTGTCCGCATGGAACAACTCGGCTCTCAATTGACGAATTTCCGTGAAATTTGATATTTGAGAAATTCTGCAAAATATGTTGAGAAAATTCAAGTTTAATTAAAATCTGACAAGAATAAGGGGTAATTTGCATAACGACCTACGTACATTGATGATAGTATCTCAACGAATTCTTCTTACAATGAGAAATATTTCAGACAGAAAATGTGTAGATCAAAACACGCTTCACGTTCAATAATTTTTCCCCAAAAATCGTACCATTGTACCATTTACAAGATTAGGTGGAAAAATATGGTACAACCAGACAGGCCACACACCACAATACGGCGCAGAAAAGATGCGATTTGCATGCCGAATAACTAAGGCAAGGGTACAAAAACACACTCATAACATTTACTACTTCTTTTCTTCGGCAAAAATGGTTAAGCGAACGCGCTCACTGTTACGTTATACGTACGTGTCTCTCTTGCTTGTCCCACCCTCAGAAGAATGCATGAGCAATACAAGACTGGAAACGTGCCATTCTGTACCAGAATACACAGCGTTTCCACACGCGTTTGCGAAACACTTCCTTCTGACAGTACACTTCTATAGCAGACGCCTTTATGAAAATTAAAATGGCCCAAAATATTTACACTATGCACAGATATGGAACGTATACAATGATCTTCAATATTTGGTAAGAATCTCTAATATCAAATTTTATTAAAATCAGTCCGGCGATTGTTGAGTTCAAATATGTAGGCCCGACGTTCATCAAAATCTGCTAAGTTTAGGTACATCACGCACGAAGCACATAATCATACCCATATTTTTCTGCCAGGCCATGCTTCGCGTGTAGACAGGCAATGTTAAAGATGGGGATATATGTGATCGAATAGTACGTGCACCATCAACAAGTTATAGCCCTGTGCATGAATACTAATTTTCTTGTTTCCTTTTGGCTTTTCGCGTAACGGTAATTTGTGATAAATGATTGCAACCTAGAAATAAACAATTCGCAGTTCGATTATTAGTCTTATATGGCTACATATACTTACAATAAAGTTTCCAGCATGTTATGCTAATGATATCACAGGCAGCAACATATATTTTTTAATTCTCTTCGTTCACGCTTTGATATACCGCATGAAATGGAAGGCTGTTTACGTGGTGGTGGACAAATGAAAATTTCCATTTCGAATCTAACTTTCGACGCTCACGACCCTAAACCGAACAATACCCTCCTTTCAGCATTCCATCAGAAACGAGTATGACATCACAAGCGCGAATGCCGGAAGTAAGTTGTAAAACCAATATTACAACAAATAACTCCGCTTTCAAAGCGGCGGTATATTATACAGATGTAAAACTTTGACAGTAAGCTGTTCCAACACTGATACCTTTCAAGGCCAGTTTCTCGTTAATGAAAACATCGCTGTTGGCACAGTACACCTGTGTGCCAAACACGGAAACAAGGAAAACAGAAGTGGTGATGCAGTGCCAGTGTATTTGATACAATACGTACGTTCTGAAGATAGCAAAGTTTGTTTCTCGAAGCTATTACTTCTCCAATCCCCCTCCCCCCCAAAAAAACCGGTTCGGTACATCTCAGTAATGTAACGTGTAGTGTTGCGACAATATAAACATTTACACAACTTCCATACGGTGCTCTGTTTACAATTGTATTCGAGCATAATACGCCAATACGCCACACTTGCAGAAAAACACAAACACTATCATATTAAGTGTTAACACTTACCTCAGTAACAGACTGTTTGGTGAACTCGTTTAGTGATTGCATCCAAGCATTTAATATCTCATTCACTACCACGAAATCGGAATACAACCAATAAAACACTTCGTTGACCCACTGCACACTTTCACTCTCAGGTCCTGTAGCAACGGGTGGTTGGATGTAGGAAATAGTTCTCGTTGGGGATGGTGCAGGGCCGGCTCCCTTTTTGGATATTCGTTTTCGTATAGGGGGTGTAGGAGGTACAGGTGTTCCTGCCGTCCTCGGAGCAGCAACAACAGTTGTTCGGGGTACTTCTTTGGCAACCGGGGTATCTTCACTGACACTTGGAGCTACGTTGATACCTGCTGGCGGTAAGACTACCGTTGACTTGTCTTTCACTTCCGAAGAACTAATAAACCTGCCATAAATGTATCTCCCTATGCCAAGCACAAACAATCCGAATATCATCCAACCAAATATCAACATAGCTATGGTATCCATTGTTGTTTCGGCGCCGCCTTCGAAGCTACAGATCAGATCGTCTATTCTGTCCGCCAAGTCGGCCATATTGCTCCATCCCGCCGACAGCCAGTTCCAAATTTGCTTTAGAATGAGATCAGCCATTTCTATAAATAAGTCACCGGTTCACGGAGTGAAAATAGCATCTGAGCGCTGGGTAAGAGAGATCGAGTTTCCCCGGCAGCAGTCACAGAGCGTGTGCCAAAGCCTCGCTATAACACAACGACACTGCAGCGCTCTCTCTCCAGGCCGCAGCTGTAAACATTGCCGAGTCAGTGTGGTGGCACTCCTGGACACTCGGAATTCGTTCGCGGCAATCGATACACCGTCAAACTCATATTTGGAATAAAAAAGAAAAGAAAATAATCCGTGGACACAATCTCTCTGTAGGAAAACACGCTGCTAATAATCGCACTTGTAAACCTAGGTTTTATCAATACATCCACCAACAAATGCACTTAATAAAATATAATTTAAAAAATTCGTAACAATCATTAAAATTCCTACATGTTTCGGCACCGAGGTGCCAGCCTCAGGGAGTGAGTTACAGAACAAAGGGCTATAAACCCAACACGTTAGTCTAGGTACTGCATTGCCTGTATTAAAATGGCTGAAATTTTAATATTTTAAAATATATTTAAAAAATGTACGAATGAAACCTACAATACTGTGACGTTAAAATTATACAATAGTGAACAGTTCCAAATATAGTTCCGTAGTTGACGTTCTGCACGGAATATGTATACAAATATCTGCCTCGTGTGATACGAAGGGATCTCGTCCAGGTAGAGGTAGTGATGTGTGTCATACGGGGGGGGGGGAGTGTAGTGTTGTACACAACAGCACATCTAGGCAGATGTATGAAGGCATACTCCGTACAGAGCGTAAACAACTACGAACTTACACAAGGAACTGCTCATTATTGTATAATTTTAATATCACAATGTTGTAATTCTTATACTTCTCAACCGTTTTATATATATATATATATATTAGAATTTTAACATTCTAACATTTTAAACATTTCAGTGAGGGTAGCGTATTACCTAGACTAACGTGATGTACTCACATTCCTTTGCTCTATAACTCCCTGAGGATGGCACCCCAATGCCGAAACATGAAGAAGTTTTGAATATTTGTTAATTGCATTTGTTGGTAGAAATACCGAATGTAAGAATATCCACGGTATGAATAATATACTGCATGTTTTATATCTTCACAACTGCAATGATATCTGACAGCAGATGCAATTCGTAATAGGACTGGAACAGCTTTGCGTAAGAACAAATACAGTGTGTTTTCTGCTATTACTACTACTACTACTAATACTAGTACTACTAATTATACTGCTATTACTACTACTACAACTACTACCATCACCATCATCAACAACAAAAACAACAAGATCACCGCCACTAAAACTAGGAATTAAAATAAATTTTCAACAATAATGTACCCTACTATGTCGTTTCTGGAACAGGAGGCAACGACCCACTGCACATTTTGAAAACGTCTGTCCGTTTCTTTCTTATATTATTTACGAACATCGACATCAGTTTCTTCCGTTATGGGAAATCCAGTAATGTGATGTACGTACGATGTGCCAATGGTTGGCCGTAAACGGTTTTTGTATGTCGTAATACAGAGTCCACAAATTTTCAAACAAGAAGCAACCTCAACAGTCTACGTTCCAAAATGGTAACATGAAGTGAGTTCCATAATGAGGACCCACAAATATCAGGCGTCATCGTACAGAATTAGGTCGCACGGGCGACCTGGCGGCCAGGACTTGACCACCCTGTCGTAACGTATTCACCTCAGGTTAATACGAGTAAAGTTGGAAAAACAAAGAACGTTCTTTAAAAAAAATATCTTAAGTTAGTCTACATTAGAATTCGAGTTGGGTGCCTCTCAAACATGATGAAGATGTAATAATAATAAGTACAGAAGTTCGTTAATTTTTTTATAGAAAGACGCAAACATACAAACACCAGAGATGACAGCACAAAGGTAAACAAAGGATAATCGCTATGCGGTTAGATCAGTTCATTACCTCGTTACGCAGTTTTCACTCATTGTGCACAATATATGGAATTGTCAGCCATTTCTTATTCCTGTGCACGTAAATTATTATTATTATAGTAATTACCATCTGTAGTAGTAGTAGTAGTAGTAGTAGTAGTAGTAGTAGTAGTAGTAGTAGTAGCAGTGGAATCTAAGTGAATTATGGTTGCTTTCTTACGCATCAACATCATCCCTCTGCGTTATGCAACAGGAGTGAAAAAAAAAGACTACAAAGACTAGAATAGTGCACTTGTGAAAGTGTCAAATTATAACGACATTTCAGATTTAACAGAAACGTAAGATCTACCAGGAACTGAACCCAGTGTTTGTTCAGTTCGTCAGCCGTAATTATGACACACGGCCCTCGTCATAAATCAACAGAAATCATACCGTTGTATTTTACATTCTGGCATGTTGTCAAGTGTGTGAACCACTTTCTTGGAAGAGGTCTGGTAAAACCAAACCTCTGAAGCCTGAAATTCATCCCATATTTAAAAAATGAGTTCTTATCTACAGGGAACGCCGCGTCAAATTTACAACGATAAATATCAAATCGTAAATTTTGAAGTTTCGCTGACCGTGCATCTCAGTATATTTATCTCAGTAATTAACCAACTTGATGCACACAATTTTTGTTTTACAATAAGTTTATTTCATGTTTCGAGCACATAGTGCTCGAAATAATGTGGAGGCATGAAATAAACTTATTGTAAAACAAAAATTTTGTGTATCAAGTTGGTTAACTACTGAGATAAATCAAATCTAAGTTTCCTCAGAAGCCAACAAGGACCCCAAGGTCACCCCTTAGGGCAACCATCAAACACAACGCGTGTTTCATACTTCTCTACAATTTCTGATCGAAACAATCGTCGCTCCGGCATATATTGAGCGAGTTACGCGCTTGATTCACGACAGATGGACATAAACGTTCATATAAAGGGGCCGTTAAAACTGCCCCACCTAAATAAAAAACATAAATATTTCGAAATTTTCTCAATTTCCAATAAAAATCCGTGACAAGGTATGGAGCTGTTATATGCGTGCAAACGAGCAGAGTAACACGACGATTATCTGGTCGCTGAGAGTGGAAGGGAACTCTTCTGAAAATTAAGTATAAACTCGAGATACACGGTCACCGCTATCGAGTCCGCGGCTCAATTACAGTCACTCAAATACAGCCGGTGTCTTAAAATTTTCCACATTACACGCTCCTATTACTATGAGTGTTGAAAGCCACGAGGGCTACAAAACTAGTAACGCGGCAACTTCTTCATCAGGAGTGTGTGGAGTGCTGCCTAAACACCGCGCTAGAGGCTATTCAAGAGGCGGTAAAAATTATTCCAATTGTTCAACACCGCGTGTCTGAAGCTCAAGCCACAACCCCCTCCGCACACACCACCACAGTATTCTCAGACAAATAAATTCGATGTTTTGCATGTTTAGATCTAAATTTATATTGTATCTGCACACACTTGGACTCACTAGCAACACGCTGTTCCGTCTTCTCCGATACTAACTAACAGTTGCCCTTCTCTCAGTCGTTATCTACAATGATACATGAAGTACAGGAGGGAGGGGAGATTCGGGTTCAGATAAATTATTTAATGGCATTTAAAGTCTGAGATTACATACAGGTCTACCCGTCATAGTTAAAGAAATCGGGCAACTGGAGTAATGCATCTACTGCCCTGGTCGCAAAGCCCGAAGGTTCGACACCAAAGTCAGACCCCCCCCCCCCCCCCCCCATCAAACACAAAACCAAGTCCTGCCCACCTTCCACCCTTCCTCATAATTTTTCTCCCCCCCCCCCCCCCGAAAATCATCATTTGCATTATCCCCATCTCCTTATCTATTTTCCAAACGACCACTTTCACAGAATTTCCCCTCCAAAATTCTGTGTGCGTTTTTGACTCCCCGAACCAGCACATTCCGAACTTCTATAATTCCTTATGTACACTAAGTACGCTGCTTTGTTTAAAAACAAAGAGTAGTGTAATACATGTCGTAACAGTAACAAAAACAATGACGAACTGTGGCAGCTCGACTGCGCCCAAAGACATTTTGCGAGATTTCAGGCTTCCGCCGCGGTGTACCTGACGCCTCGAAAATGGGGATGATTAATTCATCCGAAGCGTCGTTAAAGAGCTACCAACTAACGCCGCGTAACATCCCAGAAGAGCAAAGGCCAAAAGTAAAGTCGCCCTTGTACACGCCATAAAGACATATGGAAGTAGAGATATACCTCCACTCATTCGTAACCTCGGCACTAAACGGAGGTGCGCGGTCTGCTTCGTCCCCCGGCCGTTTTACCCCCCGGGGAAACAGTCGGCGGTACGCTAGGTGGGTAACATAGCCGGTCTGGAAGCTGTGGAGAACTACCAAAAAAATCTTGTACCCTTGCCGGGAAGGAATAATAATTCCTCGGATCGCCTAACATATCACAAAATAATCACTTCAAATAAAGCCGTACTTTCCTTAATTCCGTGTTCAATTGCTTCTGCTCTACGTAAAAGAATCTGTATTTTAACACATACCTCAAGATCTTTAATTGAATGAAGATGAAATCAGTCCATTCGAATGAACAGTTTTCTTCTACCCTTTCTACAAACGGGTAATATTGTGCCACAATGGCTTGCAGAGCGACATAACATCCTGCACTACAGCTTTTTTGTTCTCATCAGTCGGACTGTTAATTCGATTTCTTCACTCTTTAGTTTGTGGCCTTATTTCTTACTTCCCTTCTTGCTCATGATCCAGTGCAGTACCAAGTTTCTTGGTACGCTTTTTCACTCCTCTTGCAACTGACGACTTCACGTTGTCTTTAAAGAAAAACACACACGGCTGGTTATTTTCAATTCACAGTTTACGAGACTAATTGAAATCAGTGCGAACAGTGTTTTGTTGCACATCGGCGTGACATACATGTTTAAATTCTCCCACGCTGATTCCATCGATATGTTCAGCATGTATGCATGTCTTATGTGAAGTTTGAATGAAACGCGTAACCACAACTTTCTTTAGAACAAACCGTACTCAAGATTTTGGTACGACTTTGAAGACATGGATCTAAGTAATGACGCATGATGAAAGCGGTAATACTCTTTCATTGAAGAGATTTCTCTTATGTATGTTCTCTCCTACTTCAATTGCGTCAAGAATAGCACAAACAGGAAGTAATAAAACAGACTGAAACACTTCCTGCCACACCCGCTCGCTTTTCCTTCGTGACGCCAATTTAACACAACCGAACCAACACCGACAATCAATAACGGAAGTGTTTACATTAGTTCATGCAACTTAATTACTCTACGTCGTCATTCGTACCGCAGTGTCGGTGGCCTTCCCCAGCAAGAAAACACTGTGACACCATGGATACTGTCTCCTCTGCACAATTTATCATCCATTACGTTGTCTTCACAACAACGCATTTTTTACATCAGCCGACCCACCACATGCCGTCTGAAAGAGTAAAGCCACATCCAAGAAACGCCTTCTTATGAATCTAAGTTCAAAGATACACACACTCAGTAAATCGGAGCCGCCTCTACTTGCATCTGAGATCTTAAATTTATATCTTATTAAAATCTCAACCGTAATTTCTCTGGCTTTTCAGAAGTAAGTTGGACTTTGCTTCACCGCGTGTTAATAGCTACTACATAACACATAAAGTACAGAAATTGTAACAGACCACTAAAAACCAACTTCTCACACCAAAAATATCACTGAAATGTATAATGTGCTTTATGAGATTAAAATGAAAAGGGATGACGACAAACGAATTACGTCTCTACAAGGCATTTTTGGTCTTAACGTGCATAATATATACACGACACATACAATGCCCACTATTTCTGTAAGAACGCTAAGTATTTTATAATTTTTTTGTACCGTGCATTGTCATACAATCATGCAACATAAAGCAAAGAAATGCACAATTTTCAGATTAATATATTTAATTTGAAAAGTGTGTATTTCGTTGGTTTATGTTGCATAATACGCTAAGTATCTTCACACCAAACAGTTTATATGTCTAAGCACAATAAATTACAGTCATGACACGAAGAAACTGCGGTCTTCCTTAACGCAGAGCATCCCTTCAGAGGGGAGGTGGGCTCAAAGGTAAGGGCAGAGATCACGACATAAATTCAGAATTTTTAAATTCAGACTTTCAGATATCTTAATATACGGTGGATGCTGCATAGAATTTCTAATGACTGGTAAACATGGACATAAAATATTCTGTAATTTATAGTAAATTACTATTTCATATTTCACATGTGCAGTCGTAACTGCATATAGCCAGTGCCATATCAAGAAGAAGACCACGTAAGCCTAAGGCCACGTTTCAGAGCGTGACCTAAAAACTTTGAGAAAAAGAAAGAAAACAGAATCTCGAAAACCTCAGAAATATTTATAAAATATTTAGTTATGAGGAAGGAATTATCTTTATATTACAGATAAGCGACTCCACAAATAACACTGATCCACTGTGCGGGAATATCGCCCAAAACCACCCAGTCCATGCCTGGCTCTTCAGTTCAGCATATTTCAACCTGTTTATATCTGCTTCCAACATCTTGACCAATATTTTATGTCTGCAGAGGGCAGACTGGTTTTAAAGTAAATACATTACGTCAATTGGCTGTATCCTAAAAGGAATGCTGGCTTGACAACTTCGTTTTGCCCACTGTTTCTCACTGGGACAATTATGAAGAACTGTACTTCATGCATTATGCAGTACCACCACATTTTGCGTTCTCTGTTCCTGCATGGCTTGACAACTGTTTTCCTGGTCGGTGGAATGGGCGTCGAGGACCAAGAAAATGGCCTTCTTGAAAACTTTCTTGTTGTTGAACAACAAATCAGAGACACCCTTGACGCTGTTCCTCTTGACTTCTTAAAGAAAATGTTGAGTCTGTGCTTTTCATGATGCATTAAATGATAGTTTACAGGCTTTAAAACTGGTGCAGTAATTCCAACAATATAGCCTTTGTTTAGTTGATACAGCTATTTAATTATTTCCTAATCATCCTGTAAATCCCGACATAAATAGGAATGGAATATTAAATGGGACAATTTTAAAAGATTTAAAACATATTTAAGAGCTGCTTCACATATATTACCAAAAACATAAGTAAAAACTAGGAAAAGGGGAGTTATGACCTGGGATAATGGAATAATTTCACACACTATAAAAAAACAAGCTTGCGTACAGTCTCGTCATGCAGGATCTAAGTCATTGCAAAATGAATATAAATGGAGATGACCATTTGTGAAGAGACACATTAAAAAACTACAAAGGGTAAGCTGTGATACATATGCTAGTAATAATGAATACAAGACTGGCAATGTACATAGAACATAACAGTGAGGCGCGTTCGTGCAACCACTGTTGCATTGGCAAATCATTAAAGATTACATATTCTGAGAGTGTGTTTACAGCCTTAGTTATCCAGCATGCAAAGCGCATGCACCATATTGTCATTTGTGGCCTGCCCAGCTCTACAATATTTTTCCACACGGCACAATTTTTGGAAAAAAATTAGAAAAATAAAAAGTTATTAAACTAAAATACGTTTTTATTTTCCCTATAACTTTTGTCTGACACATTTCTCATCCTAAGAAGAACTGAGCAAGATACAATTAAAAAAATTTTATTAGTCTTCAAGTAAACTATCCATCACTCTTATCAGATTAAAAAAAACTTGAATTTTCTCAACAAATTTTCGAAAATACTCAAATATAAAATGTCATAAGAACCCGTCCAGTGACAGCCCAGCTGTTCAATGTGGATGGACAGGCAGACATGATGAAATTGACAGTCGCATTTTGTAATTTTGTGAACGTGCCTAAAAATGATATTCATGTGGCCTAAGTAAGACGTATAAGATAATGCACAATTTCAACAAATAAGAAAAAGATATACACCAAATTCAAAAACTGTGAAGATACAAGTCTAAATTATTATAAATGTTTACAGACTTATGCTCAAAAGAGGAACCTAATACACAAAAAATACGAAATGTCATATACCATCCCCAAAGTGTACATGACATGCTTAACAGAATCAGTTTTGTACTCACCATATTTAAAGAAGGCGATGGAAATGGTTCCCTTTTGGATAGATGACATGTGTCACATCTAACAAATGTAATGTTTATCACATGTTGATATTCGGTTGGCAAAGTCAAAAATACATATCCTGAATGCTCTCATTATAGTTGTCTTCAGCGCAAGAATTATTAGTACACACTTCATTTGTAACATACTTCACAACTAAAAATCACAAGCCTTCAGATGTAGCACACAAAGACGGTACAATCCCCAGCTTATTATTATACAAAAAACATTCCATACACTGTGCACAGAACATTTTGTGTTGTGAGCTATGACATGAGTTTGTTCTCACTTAATTGAGAAATTTCTCAAAACATGTTATCGGAATGCACTGACCATGTTGCTTGGATTTATGGGCTCAGAAAAAAATCCTAATGGCATTCATAACACAGCATACGAAAAATCCAACGCAATGGGATGGCACTTCACAGATCAATTCAGGATTTTATGGACATCTGTACATGTATTCTGAGAATTTGTATGTCCAGTATCATGAAACAAAGTTTTGTCATTACCAGATTGACTGCAGAATCAATTTCTCCAGTATCCTGTGAAGGTACCACTTCAAAACAAATTCAGTCTCGCTTCATGAGCTGTGCTGTAGAGTTTGTGAACCAGTTGTCTAATGAGGACACAAATGTGACTGTGTTGCATTTCATTTTGATGATACACACACACCTGTTTGCTGTGCAAGACTTCTAGGCAATGTATCCAATCTCACACCTGCTTTTGACTCAGCATGTGTTGGCATGTTCCTGACCATTCTAAAAGAAACATGTTGCTCAAGACCTCTTTGTGTACAGTATTTGTAGTTGCTTTTCTGTTTGGACTAGGCACATCAGGGAGCTTTAAATTCATTACAGCATTTTCTGGAGGAATTGTATTTACCATATGCATCAGACAACAACATACAATGCAAAGCAACTGCACTTAACACACAGGTGCCAAGCAACCTCTCTGACAAGCAGTTTTGGAGCAAGCCAATCAGCAGGCCTGACATATGGCATAAGCATTAAAACAGGGAGTAGCACCTGTTGTCATTTAAAATAATGGCACTGCACATCTTGTGTTGCTACTTCTGCAGACTTTCTGCCTTGATCCATATTATCATTTGTTCTGCTGCCTGATTAGCTTCAACAGGATGTAATAGGCCAATTTCAGTAACAGCATCTAGCATGTTGAATTCTCAATCAGCAATACGTCTATCTGACCATAACTTGCATTGATGCCAGCAACCATCACGTCTAAAATACATCCACCCAGTACCATAAAAATAGTCCCAGGTGCATGTTACCACACACAACTACTGAAAATTTCAATGTAATTGTGTGTGTGTTTAAGTAGTCAAAATGTCAGCAGGTGACATCAGATAAATTTGGAATATGCACTTTAGTACATCCATCTGTGGACTCAATAATAGAATGCAGCTTGTACAACTTTCCTCAAGCCAGTGAATTCTGGTATTTGCACCAACATGTTAAACCTCTGCAAAGTCCATGCCACACTGTATGATCTGTGAACAGTTTCTGGAAATAACTTGACTGTGCTGTTCTCATCACTTAAAAAATTACAAGTGTTCCTTTGTATCAGTACCACACCATATTTTTTAAGCATTTAAACTTCCGGTTCATGAAATTGTCCACCTCATCCAATACCTGTTTTTCCATACACCTCTTGTCTTCTGCAGTGTGTTACACAAACTTCTCTCATTATCATCCGAAAATAACACACGGTCTGGTTCCAGTACCTTAATAATGCCATGACTATGATAATTAACATCAAAAGGGTAAGAGCCACAGGTCTGCGCAAACGCTTGTTTTTTGTCAGCACATCTCATGTCATACACCACAGTTTACGCAATAAAATTCATTTCTGTTCATAGTTTCATAGCGGACGTCATTACAGATTTTACATCACATTCACCGCCAACTATATTAGCTTTCTTGTCAAACTATTCTGGTAACTTTTAGCTCTTTTATTATAACAATAAAGTTCTCACTGCCACAACACTTGCACTTCACGTACCTCTTTACAAAAGAGAGAGCGGATAAAAGAAACAATGTCTCCACTAATACTGTACTTACATTCCCATACACGTTACGTACCAATTTAGGAGTGTCTAAACTCACCCGCTATTTCTTCAACACACTGCTTACAACATTTGTAATGGGAAAAACTGCGATACCGGAATGTCCTGTGGTTGTATCAATAATGCACATAACCTGTTTGTCGTTATACACTTATTGTCGCTGAACTTCCATACGGGGATGAATTTCGTAACCCTAGACGTACTTGTACTAAGTTCATTGTATTTACAGTAAACAGTACATTATGTATTAACACGTAATTACTAAAACTGGAATCGAACAATTAGCTCACTTGGCGCACACACATTCATCTGCTCACGGAAAATGCAATGCTACTTGCAATTGTTTCGTTCTGTATCAGTGCAGGCAACTTCCGCTGCAAACATAAATTACCTACGAGATTTATTTCCGAAAGATTCTAGTCTTTTGGGCTATGACGCCGAATGAATTTTATATATTATTCACGCTTCGGAGGAACTTGCTGCGTCCATCTTCAGGATAGTCCAAGAAGAGATGATTTGTACTAACCTGAAGACGGAAGCTGTAAGCTTCGCCGAAACGGTGGTAATATACCAAACCTACATGATGTCTATCTCAGAACACTATCATCATCAGAAGTTACCTTATCGGTTAACGCTTCACGGCAGGGGTTGTTCAAATTACATTCGTCTTGGTTTTAACTGGCTGAAGGTTTGTGGTCTGCCTCTGTATTGGAAGAATGTGCTGCCACAATTTTCTGAATAATTATGTCCGGGCAGATGATTAGGCTACTTGGGTAATAAAATGGGCCAATTACATAGGTTGCAAAAGAACAGGCCCACATGTACTGTGAAATGTTACAGCTGAGAAAACGAGGACACTGAATAGTTGTCTTCAGTGATAATGAAGAGAGTCTATTACTTACAGGGTGATTCAGGAGGAATCTGCAATACTTTGGGAAATTATAGTATGTGTGATTCTAAGCAAAAAAGTTCATATGAACATGGGCCCGATTTTGAACAGTTCCCGAGATATGGTAAAAAGAAAATACGGACCATCCTGCGAGCACGAACAGCAATTACGTAATAAAAAACATCACAACTAACATCACACGCATCATA